>Ga0208919_1001096_pt1 | contig 16180 bp, 19 predicted proteins | sample 4_EtaG_FD_184076 | JGI IMG/M metagenome (GOLD analysis project Ga0208919, IMG submission 184076) | Marine viral communities from the Subarctic Pacific Ocean - 4_ETSP_OMZ_AT15127 metaG (SPAdes) (version 3) | ecosystem: Environmental > Aquatic > Marine > Oceanic | place: Pacific Ocean | collected...
CTAACCCTAGAACAAATATCAAATTTACCAACAGACGCTCGTAAAGATTATTTAAAAACTGCATTAATGTTGGAAGAGAGAAAGAAACAACAACTTATACGAGATGACTTTCTTGTTTTTGTAAAACATCTATGGCCAAATTTTATTGAAGGTGAGCATCACAAAATTATGGCAGAAAAATTTAACAGAGTTGCATCAGGTGATATCAAAAGACTAATTATTAACATGGCACCAAGACACACCAAGTCTGAGTTTGCATCAAACTTTCTACCTGCATGGATGATTGGTAAACAACCAGACTTAAAAATTATCCAAGCTACACACAACGCGGAGCTCGCTGTCCGTTTCGGTAGAAAAGCAAAAACACTCATGGACTCTGAAGAGTACAAAGAAATATTTAACACAAGACTTAGAGAAGACTCCAAGGCGGCAGGTAAGTGGGAGACGGACCAAGGCGGTGAATACTACGCAGCTGGTGTCGGCGGTTCAATAACCGGTCGTGGTGCGGACCTACTAATCATTGACGACCCGCACTCGGAGCAAGATGCGATGAACATGGCTTCTTTTGATCGTGTATACGAGTGGTATACATCAGGACCACGACAGCGTTTACAACCTGGTGGTAGAATTATTTTAGTTATGACAAGATGGAATGTAGCTGACTTAACAGGTAAACTACAAAAAGCACAGAAAGAACCAAAGGCAGACCAGTGGGAAGTGATAGAATTTCCCGCCATCCTTCCTTCAGGATCACCAGTGTGGCCAGGATACTGGAAAAAAGAAGAGCTAGAAGCGGTAAAAGCATCCGTAAGTATACAAAAATGGAATGCTCAGTACCAGCAAAACCCAACAGCTGAAGAGGGATCAATTATCAAAAGAGAGTGGTGGAAACAATGGCCAAAAGATTCACTACCACCACTTGCACATGTCATACAATCCTACGATACGGCATTCATGAAGAAAGAAACATCTGACTACAGCGCCATAACTACGTGGGGTGTGTTCTATCCAAACGAAGAAGGTGAGGCCAATATCATACTTCTTGACGTTGTAAAAGACCGATACGAGTTCCCCGAACTACGACGCGTTGCCAAAGAACAATACGACTATTGGCAGCCAGAAACCGTCATAGTCGAGGCTAAAGCATCGGGGCTACCGCTTACATACGAACTTAGGCAGATGGGCATACCGGTTATTAACTTTACACCTAGCCGTGGAAATGATAAACATACTAGAGTGAACGCTGTCGCGCCTTTATTTGAGTCGGGCATGGTCTGGTATCCAGACCGTAAGTTTGCTGAAGAGGTTATAGAGGAGTGCGCTGCATTCCCACTTGGGGAACACGATGACCTAGTGGATAGCATGACTCAAGCCGTAATGAGATTTAGACAAGGTGGTTTCGTGGTGCATCCTGAAGACTATGAAGATGAACCAGTATCCCATCAGCAAAGGACATACTATTAATGGAATTTTTATTTAGGCTTTATAATAGAATTTTTGGAAAAGTTAAAAAAGCCGGCATCCAATCAACAGAAAAAGAACAGATCATGGACTTGCTTAACGACATGATCACTCAATTAAAACAAGGCACCGCTAAAATAGATGATCAAATTAGTGAGCTTACAGAAATAAACAGAATCATAGACAAAGCAGAGGAAAGAACAAAAAGTACGGCGATGGAAAAACTATCAATGCCAGAAGACGAATTTAATGAAATGATTAATAAGCTACCCGATGATGATCCATTACCTTTCGGTAAGTCAGGCGAGGCTGAAGAGTTTATTAAAAGCTTAGATGATGACTCATTACCTTTCGGTAAGTCAGGCGAGGCTGAAGAATTTATTAAAAGTTTAGACGAAGTTGATCCCGTAACAGGTCGACCTAAAGGTGTTCAAGAGCGCATGGATGACGTGCCGGATAAACTTCTACCCCCCACGTCTCTGAACGCTATGCTAGAAAAACTTGCAAGCAAAACGGGTCTTACGTCAGAGCAAATTAAAAAAGCTCTTGTTGATAATCTCAACGAGGGTTACGCACCAAACGACCCAAAAAGAATGAAACTTGATGACAATGAAAGGTTGGAAGCATTTCTTCAAGTAAAAATGAAATTTGGTGATGAGGATGAATTACTAGAAGATATCATAGAGGGTTTTTATAGCCCCACACTGGATGCGTTCAAAGAGGCAGGAGAAGAAGTGTCAGATATTAAAACTTTAAAGGAGCCTAAAAGCAACATAGAGGCAGTAATGGATGATGACATAGGATTAATAAAACAACAAAAGAAAGATCTTGAACGAGCTGAAGAGTTGATGGCAGACATAGAAAACTTCGGCAAAAGTTTTGATGAAATAATGCAAATGGTGCAGGATGAAAAAGTTATACCTTTTAAACCAAAGAAAAAAGCAACAGGGGGTCGTGTTCAGTTAAAAGATGGTGGTGGACCAAAGATCGGGCGACGTGGATTCTTAGGAATGCTTGGAGCAGGTATTGGTAGTTTAATGATGCCAAGAGGTGCTAAAAAAGTTGCAGACGCAATGGCACCGACCATTAAAAAAATAATGCCAGCTCCTGGCATGCCTGATTGGTTCCCGTTACTCGCTCAACAAATCAAAACAAAAGGTAAAAAAGTAAGAGAACCAGATTATGCTGACTTTACATCGGGTGGCGACACAACAGTAAGATACGAATTAAAAAATAAAGATTTAGCGGGCGATAAAATATTCTTAGAAGAAGACATGCAAACCGGCGCTGTGAGCATATTTGGTCGTGGCGATGACTATCAACAAGTTTCAATGGACTATTTCCCAGGACCAAGAACTGTAGACAAGCAAGGCAGGATTAGAGAAGCCGAACCAAATTTTGAGATGATGGAGTTTGCAAAAGGAGAAATACAGGATGTAGAAAACTTCGGTGGCATAGATGAAATGCGCGGGGATCTAGGAACGTGGATTAAACTATCTGGCATAGACAAAACAGCAAAGAAACAATTAGAAGAAGTTAAAAAATTATTTAAAGAACAAACAAAAGATCCAACTCCCCCCGAACCACCTACTGGCTCAAAAGAGTTTTCGGAAGGCGGCGGCGTAGGATCGTTATTTAAGAGGAAAGCATAATGGCTATAGATAAAGATCTGCCCAACGAACCGGAAAGAGTAAAACTAGAAGTAGAAGGTAACAAACAAGAGGTTGAGATACAACAAGACGAACCACCAAAAGGTCCAGTAGAAATAAACGAACTAGAAGATGGTGGTGTTGAAATAGATTTTGACCCACAAGCTGTAATTGGTGAGGGTGGACAAAACCACGAAGCAAACTTAGCAGAGTATATAGATGATGACATTCTTGGTGAGATTAGTTCCGAGCTCATGGGAGACTTTACAGAGTACAAATCATCACGTGATGATTGGGAGCAGTCATACATCAAAGGCCTAGACCTACTTGGTTTTAAATATGAAAACAGAACAGAACCTTTTCAAGGTGCGTCTGGTGCGACACACCCAGTATTAGCTGAAGCCGTCACACAGTTTCAAGCGTCAGCATACAAAGAGTTGCTACCAGCAGGTGGACCAGTAAGAACACAGATCGTAGGACTTATAGATGAAATGAAAGAGGCACAATCAGAACGTGTCAAAGAATTTATGAACTATCAAATCATGACTGAAATGAAAGAGTATGAACCAGAGTTCGACCAAATGTTATTCGACTTACCACTTGCAGGATCGACATTTAAAAAAGTTTACTACGATCAAACAATGGCTAGATGTGTATCTAAGTTTGTGCCTGCAGAAGATTTAGTCGTGCCATACAGTGCAACTTCACTAGAAGATGCAGACTCCATCATGCATGTGATAAAAATGTCAGCAAACGATTTACGTAAACAACAAGTCAGTGAGTTTTATAAAGATGTAGATCTTGGTAGCTCTTACTACGACCCAGACGATGTTGAAGAAAAGAAAGCCGAGCTCGACGGTGCAAGCGTCAATAACAAAGATGAAGTGTATACACTTATCGAGTGTCACGTAGACCTAGACTTACATGGCTACGAAGACAAAGATGAAGAGGGCGAACCAACAGGTATTAAACTTCCATACATCGTAACAATTGTTGAAGGATCAGGTGAAGTATTGTCGATTAGAAGAAATTACAGTCCACAAGATCCAACAAGAAAAAGAAAAGATTATTTTGTACATTTTAAATTTTTACCAGGACTAGGCTTTTATGGATTCGGCTTGATCCACATGATAGGCGGTTTATCAAGAACTGCCACGACTGCGTTGAGACAACTTCTCGATGCGGGCACCTTGGCTAATCTCCCTGCCGGATTCAAGATGCGAGGTATTCGCGTCAGAGACGAAGCTCAACCGTTGCAGCCGGGCGAGTTCCGTGACGTCGATGCTCCTGGTGGAGATTTAAATGCAGCATTTAAACTGTTACCTTTCAAAGGAGCAGACCAAACGTTACTACAGTTGATGGGTGTCGTTGTGCAAGCAGGTCAGAGATTCGCGAGCATAGCTGATATGCAAGTCGGTGATGGCAACCAAAGTGCAGCTGTTGGCACGACCGTTGCATTATTGGAACGTGGATCGCGTGTTATTTCAGCTATTCACAAAAGATTGTACGCAGCGATGAAACAAGAATTTATGTTAATGGCTGATGCGTTTGCAACATACCTACCACCAGTCTATCCATACAATGTAGTGGGTGGACAAAGACAAATTAAACAAATGGACTTTGGGCCAGAGATTGATGTTGTGCCCGTTGCTGATCCAAACATCTTTTCACAGACACAACGTATCGCAATGGCACAGACAACTATGCAGATGGCACAAGCAAATCCTGCAATGCACAACATGTACGAGGTTTACAGAGACTTGTACGAGGCGTTGGGCGTAAAAAATATTGACTCGATACTAAAACGACCAGTGCAACCAACTCCAATGGACCCAGCTATGGAAAATATTACAATTTTAGGTGGCGGACAGGTCAAAGCTTTTCCGGGACAGGACCACAAAGCACACATGGATGCACATTTAACGTTCATGGCGACAAAAACTGTGCGAAATAACCCTGTTGTGATCGCTGCATTACAAAAAAACATCATGGAACACATCGCTTTGATGGCCCAAGAGCAGATTGAGATGGAATTTAAGGAAGAATTGATGCAATTACAGCAATTACAGATGCAAATGGCACCAATACAGCAACAAATGGCCATGAATCCGCAAGCATTACAGCAAAATCCACAAGTTATGCAGATGCAACAGCAGATGCAGAGCCTAACACAGGCTATTGAAGCAAGAAAATCCACTTTAATTGCTGAAACACTGGCAGAATACCAAGAAGAAGAGGAAAAACTGTTTAATGAGGTCGGTGATGACCCTCTAATTAAATTGAAATCACGAGAAGTTGACCTGAAAGCAAAAGAAGAGATGAGAAAAGAAGAAGAAGGCAAACAAAAAGCAAACATGGACAGATTAAAACTAATTCAGAGTAGAGAAATAGCAGAAGACAAGCTTGAGCAAGACGATGAACATGCTAAACTGCGTGCATCCGTGTCTTTAGCAAAAGACGGTGTAAAACAAATGAAAGCAACAGTTATTGAGGGGCAATAATGGCGGTGGAAAAAACATTATTAGAAGAACGAAAAGGTTTTAAACAAGGTGGCCGTGTGGGTTTCTTTGGTGGAGGCGGGGCCGACATGGGCGCCAAAGACAGAGCGAAAGAAAGAGCAGATAGAGGCTACGGGGGCGGTAACCAAAGTGGTAACGTCGGCGGCGCTGGCTCTGACAAAGGCGGCGATAAAAAAGGTAAAACTTTTTCGCAAAAGCTTAAAGAAAAGCAGCTACAAAATAAAGCCGCGCTTGATAAACTTGAAAATAAAATACATAACGAAAAAGCCATTAAGGAAGGCACTGCTGTTACAAATGTAAATCCAGTCACAGGTGAAGTCAATTATGTAATGAATCAAGGTAAGATTGTCACTTACTCAGGAGGTGCTGCTAAAAAGAAAGCAGACGCACAAAAAAGAGCAGCTGAACTAGCACAAAAAGAATTACAACAACAGGGTATTAATGTTAGTCTTGGTAGAGCTAAAGATATCCTAGATCAACAACGTCAAAGATTACTAGACAGAGCAAGAGAAAATCAAATAACCGGACTTGGTTTAGATAGACTGGGTCAGTTAAATCAAATGTTTGGTGCAAATCCAACCACTGGTATGGGTCTTGGTGAGTCTTTGAGATTTCAAGGTCGAGGTTTGGCTCAAGATCTACCGGGTCTTGCGAAAGCCGCTGGCTTTGTTGCTAATCCACTTGGATCTATTGCAACTGGTCTTTTAACCGGAGGAAAAGGAATTGTAGATTTGTTAAAAACAAAAGGACAAAATGTATTAGCAGAGTTGAGAGATGAAGACATAGTTGGTTACACCGACCAAGGCACACCTGTTCGTGTTGGTCAGAATATTACAGAAACGGACGGACCTGGTTTTTTTGAAGGAATAGCATCTAAATTAAGAATAGGTGAAGGAGCTCCTTTTGTAGAAGATAGAGGACGTGGAGGAGAGCAAAGAGGACTAGCTTCCCTGCAACAACCTGTGGTTAATCCGGTAATACCACAACCAATACAGAATTTACCTATAACAACTCAACCAGTGACAGGACAGGTGTTAAATCAATATTTAGCTTTAGCAGGTTTTAGCCCACAAGAAATACAAGGCATGCCATCAGCTTTTAGGTTTATAGGATAATGGCAATATCAAGAAGACAACTACCAAAAACAACCGAACAAAAACGTAAGAAAGTCAGTAAGGTAATGCGTGAGTTTAAAAAAGGTAAATTAAACATTGGACAAAGTAAGAAAAAAGTAAAGAATAGGAAACAAGCCATAGCTATCGCACTTAACGAAGCTGGCGTAAAACAGAAGAGGAGACGCAAATGATCGAATCAATAAAAGCAAAAGCAATGCATTACTGGACAGAGCACAAGTATGTAGTTTGTGCAGTCGCATTCGTGGTAGTAGTTCTACTAATAGGAAATCTCACATAATCAAATGATACTTGACGTAGTCAAACTAGCAATCGGCGCTGGCACCCACATAATGAAAAATAGACAGCAGCGTAAAATGCTCGAGTCAGATGCAGCTATGTTGCATGCACAAAAAATGGCAAGTGGCGAAATCGAGTATCAACAGCAAGTGCGCGTGTCAAATGACAAAGGATGGAAAGACGAGTTCGTGCTGATTTTAATTTCGCTCCCAATTTTATTGTTGATATGGAGTGTGTTTAGTGATGACCCAACAATACAAGAAAAGATAGATGTATTCTTTGACAAGTTTGCAAATCTTCCTTTCTGGTATCAGAGCCTCTTTATCGGAGTCGTGGCTAGTATATACGGACTCAAGGGCGCAGATATATTTAAGAAAAAATAGTTTGACTTAATCAACATCGGGGGGTGAAGATGGGGGAAGATAACAAGCCCAAGAACGCACTTGACGAGTTCTGGGAAAACTTGGGGGACAAGGAGAAAAAAAATGTCAGAAGCTACAGATCCAGTACACGCGATATACAAGTTGCGAAGAACAATAAAAGAAATATTAGACGGACTAATAATGACCCTCGCCGCCGGAGGGATTGACAATTACGAAGAATATAAATATATAATAGGTAAGGTACACGGTATCGACTTAATAAATCAGGAACTCTCTAACCTGCTAGAACCAAAGGAGCCAAAAAACGATGATGACAAAGTCACACGCATTAGAAAATAAATACAAAGAAGAAGACAAACAAGTCAAAGAAGAAACACAATCAACAAGTTTAGAAAAGCTACCAGACCCCACAGGTTGGCGTTTGTTAGTTATGCCTTTTGCAGTCAAAGAGAAAACTGAAGGCGGTATTATTATAGCACAGGAAACATTGGACAGAGCACGTGTTGCAACACAGGTTGGATACGTATTGAAGATGGGAGATCTTTGTTACAAAGACGAAGATAAATATCCTACAGGTCCGTGGTGCAAGGAAAAAGATTGGGTGGTCTTTGCAAGATATGCAGGGTCACGAATGGAGATTGATGGTGGTGAGATACGATTACTAAACGATGACGAAGTCTTAGGAACAATAGATGATCCTAATGATATTCTTCACGCATTTTAACATAGAGGAGGATAACCTATGCAAGACGACGATTTAAAAATAGATGTCGGTGAAGCTGATGAGCAAGAACAAGAAATTGATCTTGAGGCAGAACCACAACAACAAGAACAACCAGAGCCAGAAGAGATAGCAGTAGAAGAAGCACCCGAAGAATCAGAAGAGCCAGCTCAAACTCAAAAGCAAGAGATGGACGAATACAGCGAAGGTGTTCAAAAACGAATAGCTAAACTTACTCGTAAGATGAGAGAAGCTGAAAGACAAAAAGAAGAGGCTATCCAATACGCTCAAACTGTAAAAGATGAAAACCAAAACTTAAAATCAAAGTATGACTACATACAATCAAACTATGGTGATGAGTTTGAAAAAAGAGTTAAGTCTGATTTAGAGTCTGCCCAGATAAAATTAAGGGACGCGATCGCTAACAACGATGTTGATGAACAAGTAAAAGCACAGACTATTTTAGCTGGTCTTTCTATGGATAGCAGTAGAATTAGTCAGATGAAAAAGACACAAGAGGAGCTTGAGCAAGCAAAAGCGAACGTTAAAACAGAAGCTGCACCAGCCCAACAAGCACCAGCAGCCCCTGCACCAGATCCCAAAGCAGACGTTTGGGCCGCTAAAAACTCTTGGTTTGGCACAGATAATGCCATGACTTACAGTGCTTTTGACATTCACAAGAAACTTGTTGAAGAAGAAGGCTTTGATCCTACGACAGACGAATATTACTCTGAAGTGGATAAAAGAATAAGACTTGAATTTCCACACAAATTTGGTAATAATGAGTCAACTACAGCAGAGCAACCTGCTCAGACTGTTGCAAGTGCCAAACGTCCGGCCACAAAGGGACGCAGAAAAACTGTGAAACTCACACCATCACAGGTAGCAATTTCTAAACGATTAGGTGTGCCGCTAGAAGAATATGCGAAACAATTAGCCGCGAAGGAGGTATAAGCATATGGAACAAGATAAGAAAATAAAAACTTCCCGCGCGAGTCAAGCTCGGGCTAAAACTGAAAAGCCTAAAGTATGGACTCCTCCATCATCACTAGATTCACCGCCTGCGCCAGACGGTTATCGACACAGATGGATACGCGCCGAAAGCATGGGTACAGATGATACCAAAAACATGTCGGGCAAAATCAGATCTGGATGGGAGCTCGTAAGAGCCGATGAATATCCAGACTCAGATTATCCAAGTGTCAATGAAGGCAGATACGCAGGAGTGATTGGGGTTGGTGGCCTATTGCTGGCTAGGATACCAGAAGAAGTCGCGAAGTCTCGTGAAGAGTACTTCCAACAAAAGACAGCTGACGGAAACGAAGCTATCTCAAACGACTTACTGAAGGAACAGCATCCAAGTATGCCGATCAATGAAGATCGACAGACTCGTGTAACTTTTGGTGGCTCGAAAAACTAATTATTTAGTAATTCCTACCACCGCTAACAAATAACCTTTAAGGAGGATAACACTATGGCTAATGTAGATAGCCCTTTTGGTCTAAGACCTATAGGTAATGTTGTTGGTGGAACAACTTTTCAATCCACGGAATATGAGATTAAAGACAATCAGTCTAACTCAATTTTCCAAGGTGATATCGTTGAGATTGATACAAGTAACGCTGGATTCGTAGACATCCAAGCTGCTGTATCAAACGAAGACGGTATCGGAGTATTCAATGGATGCTTCATCGAAAGTGACCCTTCGACAGGAAAACCTAAATTCTCTAACTTTTATTCTCAAACGAATATTACGCAGGGAAAAATCAAAGCATTTGTATTTGATAACCCGTATCAAAGATTCTTGATACAAGGTGATTCAGCTACAGCTGCTGCTGCGGCAGACATCGGTAAAGTTGCTGACACTGTTGCTACTCATTCAGGTTCAACTATTACTGGTATTTCCGGTTTAGAGTTGGATGTGTCTGATTTAGCTGCAACAGATGGTCAATTAAAAGCACTAGGCTTTACTGGCGATCCGCAAAATAACGAACTAGCAACTCATGCGAACTACGTAGTACAGTTCAATGAACATGCTCATAAAACACAATTATAATAGCAGGAGGATTTAACACATGGCTATATCAAGACAACAACTAGCTAAAGAGCTAGAGCCAGGTCTGAATGCATTATTTGGACTTGAGTACAAAAACTACGAAAACCAGCATACAGAGATTTATGAAATCGAAAACTCTGACAGAGCTTTTGAAGAAGAAGTCATGCTATCTGGTTTCGCAAACGCTGCAGTAAAAGCTGAAGGTTCAGCTGTGACTTTTGACACTGCTAACGAATCTTTCACTTCACGTTATACTCACGAGACAATTGCTCTCGCTTTCGCAATTACTGAGGAAGCAATCGAGGATAACCTGTATGATAGAATCGCTACTAGATATACAAAAGCACTAGCTAGATCTATGGCTCAAACTAAGCAAATCAAATCAGCTAACGTTCTTAACAATGGCTTCAACAGTTCATTCCCAGGTGGTGACGGCAAAGAATTATTTGCAACAGATCACCCGACGCAATCTGCAGGAAGTCTTGCGAATGAGCTATCAACATCTGCTGACTTAAGTGAAACTTCACTAGAGCAAGCGATGATTGACATTGCTGCATTTAAAGATGAGAGAGGCTTTAAAATTGCAGCTCGTGGATTGAAACTAATCATTCCATCTGAGCTACAGTTTATTGCTGAAAGAATCTTAAGATCACCAGCAAGAGTTGGCACTGCTGATAATGATTTGAACGCACTATCTTCAAAAGGTATGTTGCCACAAGGATACGTGGTAAACAACTACCTAACAGATACAGACGCGTTCTTCATTAAAACTGACGTTCCTAACGGAATGAAAATGTTCAACAGAGCTAATTTAAAAACAGCTATGGAAGGCGACTTTGATACTGGAAACGTAAGATACAAAGCTAGGGAAAGATACAGCTTCGGCTTCTCTGACTGGCGTGGTATGTTTGGTTCTCCAGGCGCATAAGCGTTTGATCAAACAGATTAAGAGGGCGGCTTCGGCCGCCCTTTTTATTTGCAATCACCATATTAAAAGCGTATATTCAAAACACTGCGATTATTTAGCTAGTATAGACGCGCGCAGTCGACGGCCTAGAGACTATATTAGCGGAAACTAGGAGGATTATTACCATGGGTAAAACTAACTTTTCAGGTCCAGTAAGATCTATGAGAGGGTTTGTGACTGCAGGTCCAAACTCAGTTGTAGGTATTACGGCAGAAACAACTTTAACTTTTGCAGATCATGCAGGTAAAGTTATAGAGATTAACGACGCTGACGGCGCGGTAACTCTACCAACTATTGCTGCTAACAGTGCATCAGCTATTGCTGGTGCTGACGATCTAAGTGTAAACAGTCACATTGGTGCTGTTTATAAATTTGTGATCGGCACAGACTGTACAGACTGTGATATTAAAACAGACGGAACTGACAAATTTGTTGGTCACGCAACTGTTGTTAATGTTGCAGATGGCACTAATAGCACATTTGCACCTGCATCTAGTAACGATGTTATTAGTATGAATGGTGGTACTAAGGGCGGAGACAGAGGTAGCACAGTGACAGTCACGGCTATTGCTGACAACGAATACTTAGTAGAAGCTGTACTAATCGGTACAGGAACTGAAGCGACACCTTTCGCTGATAGTTAAAATTAACTAATGTGGGCCTTCGGGCCCACACGTTCTTGATTAAGGAGGGAACATGGCAGACACAGTAACAGGACCAACAATCCTACAACAAAACGACAAAAGAGTTACAATCAAAATAGTTGTACAATCTGACGGAACAGGAAGCACAACTGTATTTGGTGATGTATCAGCACTAACAGCTGATGACGATGGTAACGCTGTAGCTCACTTATCACTACAAAGAGTATGGTGGTCATGCGCTAATGGCGATGGCGGCGATGCTTTTGCACGTTTAGATGAAGAAGATTCAGACGGAGATATTCCAATTATAACTTTAATAGACTCAGGATACTGGGACTTTAGAGAGTTTGGTGGCATACCCGCAGATAAATCATCTAACAGTAACCAAAGTGATGTAAACTTTGTTGTGGCTGCGGCAGCTGATTCTGGTAATACATACACTTGCATAGCAGAATTCAAGAAAAAATACGAATAGGAGTAGCACATGGCAACTTCTGGCACTAATGTTTTTGAAACAGGTTTTCCCATTGATGAGGTATTTGAAGAGGCATACGAACGCGTTGGCATGAGAGATATTACAGGTTATCATCTTACGTCAGCAAGAAGATCTCTTAACATAATGCTTCAAGAATGGGCAAATAGAGGCTTGCACTATTGGGAACTAGCAGAAACAAATATTGATCTTATTGAGGGACAAGCAGAGTACACTTTTTTCAGAGCGAGTAGTGATGGCACAAGTGCGACTACGACTGCACCAGCTAGTGTTTTTGGTATAGAGGACGTTCTTGAAATGACTTTTAGATCAGATAGAACACAAACGACACAAACTGATTCTTCAATGACAAAAATAAACAGATCAACATATTCTGCCATATCTAATAAATTAAACAAAGGCACACCTAATCAATATTATGTGCAAAGATTCACAGATAAAGTTGTTGTGACTTTGTATCCGACACCTGATTCTACAGCGGCTACAAAAGATGCTCACATGTATTTTGTGAAAAGAATACAGGATGCAGGTGTTTATACAAACACAGCTGACGTTCCATATAGGTTCGTGCCGTGCATGGTGTCAGGTTTGTCCTACTATCTTGCACAAAAATACAAACCAGAATTAGTACAAAACTTAAAACTATTATACGAGGACGAATTACAACGTGCCTTAACAGAGGACGGTTCTTCTTCAAGCACTTTTATAACACCACAGAATTATTATCCAAATGCCTAAATTTGCCAAAGGAAAATACTCAAAAGCAATATCAGATCGTAGCGGTCTTGCGTTTCCATATCAGGAGATGGTTTTTGAGTGGAATGGGTCTTTTGTGCACACAACAGAGTTTGAAGCAAAAGCACCACAAGTTCAACCAGGACCTCATCCTGCTGATGCAGTGTCATTACAAAATGTTAGAACGGACAGAACAGAAACAGCCGTGCCACAACTATTAGGAATAGATGCTTTTGAAACAGGTTCGTCTGGTTCTAGCACCATTACTGTAACAGAAAGAACTCACGGTAGATCATCTAGTGATACTGTTAGATTTAGAAGTGTTGAAAGTTTTGATGGTATTACAAAAACTAATTTAGAAAACGCATCAGGTTATACAATCACAAAAGTTGACGCAGATACTTATACTTTCAGTGTATCGACAGATACTGCAACAACTGGTAATATTAGGGGAGGAGGAGGCAGAGCCACAGCTGGTCCTGCCACAATAACAAATTAATATGTCATTTACTTTAACAACATTAAGATCTGCAATTAGAGACTACACGGAAGTCGATGATACTGTATTAAGTGACTCTATAATTAATACTATTGTCAAAAATGCTGAGTCAAGAATATTTAGAACAGTGGACTCCGACGACACTAAGTTTTATGCAACATCACAAACCACGAATGGTAACAGATATATCACAGTTCCTACAGGGACTAGAATAATCAGATATATTCAGATTACAGATTCAACTACATCAGACCAAGAATTTTTAAGACAAGTGGACTCTTCGTTTTTGGCTACGTACCACCCAGATCCAGATAACTCCAGTGATTATGGTAAACCAAAATACTATGCTCATTGGGACAATGATAACTGGGTAGTGGCGCCCACTCCAGATGCCGCTTACGATTTGACAATGGCTTACATAAAACAACCAACAACGATAACAACCAGTGATTCCACCACCACTGAAATATCAACCAAACAACCAGATTTACTATTGTACGCATGTTTAGTCGAAACCTTTAAATTCTTGAAAGGTCCTGATAATATGATACAACTGTATGAAGCTTCTTACCAAGAGGCCATACAAACGTTTGCGGCTGAACAACAAGGTCGAAGACGCAGGGACGAATACAGAGATGGTGTACTTCGTTTACCTTTAAATTCACCAACACCGTAATAAGAGGAGAAAATATATGGCAAATGTTATACCTACATCTTTTAAGACAGAACTTCTGTCTGGCACACATAATTTTGCAAGTGGTGGTAATAGTTTTAAGTTAGCGTTATACACAGATATATCTGGTCTAACTGCATCTACTACAGCTTTTACAACTACAAACCAAGTTAGTTCTTCTGGCACAAGTTATACATCTGGAGGTAACGCCTTATCTAGTCAGGCCGTTTCATCTGATGGAACAACTGCTACAGTCGATTTTGCAGATCTTACTTTTTCATCTGTAACTTTATCTGCTGTAGGCGCTATGATTTACAACGATACTAACAGTGACAAAATTTGTGTAGTTCTAGATTTTGGTGGCACGAAGACTGCAACTAACGGAGATTTCGTTGTTCAGTTTCCTGCAGCTGATGCTAGTAATGCTATTATCAGACTTGCGTAAGGATACATAATGGCACTAGTCTTAAACGATAGAGTTAGAGAAACTACAACTACAACCGGCACAGGCGCCGTTGCGCTTGGTGGAGCTGTATCTGGTTTCGAAACTTTTGCAGCAGGTATTGGTAACAGTAATACTGTTTACTATGCAATAGTTCACAGAACAGCAGCTGAGTTTGAAGTTGGTCTTGGCACATTGGATGGTGATAGTTCTGATCTAACACGTACCACTGTAATATCTAGTTCAAATAGTGATAGTGCTGTAAACTTTGCATCAGGCACCAAAGATGTTTTCTGTACGTTACCCGCAAGCAAGACTGTGTTTGAAGATGCAAGTGGTCATGTAACTTTACCACACGATTTATTTATTGAAGGTGGTCTTATTGATCTTAAAAATGACGGCGGTGCTGTATCACAGATTAAATTTTATTGTGAGTCTAGTAACGCACACGCACAGACACTTATTGGTGCGCCACACTCAGAATCTGCTTCTAACACTTTAACACTACCAAGTAGTGGTGGTGATGCAAAACTAGTTTCAGTAAGTTCAACTGCTACACTTACAAACAAATCAATAGACTCTGACAACAATACTATTACAAACATCGTAAACGCAGACATTAAATCTAGTGCTGCAATCGCAGATTCAAAACTAGCTACCATATCTACAGCAGGCAAAGTTGACATAGGTGCACTAGAGATTGATGGTGCAACTGAGATGGGTGCAGCTTTAGCTGATGCTGATTTATTAATTGTAGATGACGGAGCTGGTGGCACAGAAAAATCAATGTTGGCATCTAGGATACCGACCTATGTATTTAGTAAAGTTAGCGGTGATGCAACTGTAGCGTCTAATGGTGCATTGACTATTGCGGCTCAAGCTGTCGAAAATTCTATGTTGGCTGACGACGCTGTAGGAGCTGACGAATTAGCTGCAAATGCTGTTGTCACCGCATCTATAGTAGATGATAACGTCACTCAAGCAAAAATAGCTGACGATGCAGTCGGAGCTGACCAACTAGCAGCAAGTGCTGTTGTCACCGCATCAATCGTTGACGACGCTATTACAGAAGCTAAAATTGCAGATAATGCAGTTGAAAATGAGCATATCAACGACAACGTAATTTCAGGGCAAACTGCTCTTACATCTGGACTTGCATCGACAGATGAGTTATTAATAAGTGATGGCGGAACAATCAAAAAAATGGACGTCAGCGTCATAACTGAGGTAACAGACGACTCAGCTACGGCACTAGCTATCGCACTAGGATAAGGAGAAACAAATGGCTAATACATTTAAGGTCAAAACAAAAGCAGGAGTTGGAACATCAATCACAACTGTGTACACAGTTCCAAGCTCTACAACTACGATTGTTCTAGGCCTCATCGTCGGTAACGTCACAGGCTCAGCGGTCAACGCAACAGTGCATGTAGAAACCGACACATCAGATACAGAAACAAACGGCAACGTTGAGCTAGTAACAAATGCACCGATACCTGCAGGAGGTTCACTAGAAACTCTTGGAG
>Ga0208919_1001097_pt1 | contig 16174 bp, 25 predicted proteins | sample 4_EtaG_FD_184076 | JGI IMG/M metagenome (GOLD analysis project Ga0208919, IMG submission 184076) | Marine viral communities from the Subarctic Pacific Ocean - 4_ETSP_OMZ_AT15127 metaG (SPAdes) (version 3) | ecosystem: Environmental > Aquatic > Marine > Oceanic | place: Pacific Ocean | collected...
AGTGATAGGAAAAAAGGTTATGGTTATCGAAAAAAAAGATAAAGAAAAATTTAATAAACTACAACAAGAACAACGTGATCTTGAAGAGAGTTACAAACAGTCATTGAAGAATAAACAAGAACGAGAAGATAATGAAGAATATCTACGAGAGTTAAAAGATAAATTATGACCATGACTGATAAAGACTTAGAAGAATACCATAACATTGGTAAACCTATCCCGAGTAATAAAAAATACAATTATATCAATGGGAAACAGATCACGGACCACGAATCAGGGACCAGGGTTTATGAAATAAATAATTATAGACTTCCTAGTGTGACTACGATATTAGGAGCCACAAAAAATCAACAATTTTTAAAAGAATGGAAAGCTAAAGTCGGTGAAGCAGAAGCAGATAGAATCAAAAACCATAGTAGTAGTCGGGGGACATCTATGCACAAATTCTTGGAACACTATATCCTCGGAACTGGCTACGATGATCTTACAGCAATCGGACAAGAGGCGAGTCCCATGGCCAAAAAAATTATTGAGATTGGTCTTGCGCCTGTGGAAGAGTATTATGGTTCGGAAGTTACATTACATTATCCGGGCTTGTACGCAGGTAGTACAGATTTGGTTTGCTTACATAATGGTATGGAAACTATTGTTGACTTCAAGCAGGCCAACCGTCCGAAAAAGAAAGAATGGATCGAAGATTATTATATGCAGATCGCAGCGTACGCCATGGCACACGACTACGTCTACGGCTCCGAAATTAAACAAGGAGTTATCATGGTTTGCACGCCTGACTTATATTATCAAGAGTTCAAAACAGAAGGGGCAGACTTACGTGCCTGGAAACACAAATTTTTAAAACGACTTGACATGTATCATGAATTGATACACGATGAGAAAGAGAAAGCTAAAGTTAACATAAACCCGGAGGATTTTTTTAATGGCGCGTAAAAGATGGGAATTACATGGTTATTACTTTGATGGTAAACAAATGTTTACTATGTACATAAATAAATGTGGCAAAATAGTGATGAAAAAGGAGAAACTATGAATGACAAACTTAGAAAGGTTCTAACTTACAAATACAATGCAGAAATACAAGACGCTTTGTATAAGATACAATGTTTTAGTGAACAGGAATTGTTGATACCAGAACACCCTGATATCACTGCAGAAGTAGATAAATTACTTATGAAGATTGCAGAAGCAGAAGATAAGATGGCAGTAATGGAGCTACATTATGACGGAAATGTGGCAGACAAACAAGTTTTATAGCCAGTGTATATGTATGGTAAAAAAAATAAAAAAAAAATAAAAAACTACTGTAGAAATAATGTCATTCTGTCACTTTGGTCTAGAAGTGTTGGTATATATAACTTTAGGGTAGACATTAGGGTAGACACTTTATGTTTAAGGTGACAGATTATTTTGTCTACCTATGGCAAAATACCAGGTTTGCCAGCACGCGAGGCTTTTCATTTTCATTGTTTTTTTAAAACTTTTGACATACATATACATCTATGCCTAGGAAGAGAAGAAAAAGAATAGCAACTGAAAGTGCTCCCGATATACCTTATCCGAGAGTTCGAGTGGAGTGGATTGATTGTGTCAGTGACTCGGGCTGGGCTACTGATAAAGAATTTGATAGAATGAAATTTGCAAAACCAATTAACGAAGGTTGGCTATATTCTAAAGATAAAAATTCTATAAAACTATTTGCTTCTTATGATAAAGATGATGATGGTATTACTTTTGGTGATCGAACTATGATTCCGATTCCTTGGGTTCGGAAGGTGACGAAGATTCAGTAACTTCTTCTGGTAATGCCTCGACAACTTTTGCATTTAAAATCGGAGCGTAGTCATCTAATATTTTTTTCATTTTTGCTTCTAACTCTTCCTCTGACAGTTCCTCTAATTTACCTGTTTTTATTATCTTACGGTCTATATATAATCCTGCTGCCATGCCTCGGTTTTTTTCAGCGTTGGTTGCAGCAGAAAAAGCACCTTTAGTTAATGCTGCTTCTCTAATTTTACCTAATTCAGCAACATGTTTGTCATAAGTCACTTCGTATTTTTTTAATTTTTCTTCTCGTAAAGATCCAATATATTGTACAACAAGTGGTGATAGTTTTGGATTTTGTAATTCTGATGCTTCTACTCTAGCACGACTTTCACTGTAACCAGCAGCTATGGCTGCGTCTGCACCAGTAGTACGTCCTTCGTTAAATACTAAATATTCTGCAAATCTTTTTTGCATTTCTGTTAATCTTTTTGGAACACCCATAGTTGACAATTTAGGGTAACATTGTTATATTGTCAATATATGAAAGATGAAGATAAAACATACGAAAACGAAACAATAATAAATTTTAAACAGGCACAGTCTGATAATATTATAAGTAAACTACGTAATAACATACGAGATTTATTGGCTATGAATACACAATATAAAACAGAACTTGCAGACCAAATTGTTAAGATAAATAAATTAGAGCAAGAAGTAAAAGATTTAAAACAAGAAAGATCAGATCATTACAATGTTAGTTAGAGATTTACAACAAGTGCTAGGAAACTTTACAGACAAATTTAACAAAGGCATGGGTAAAGTTGAAGGCAAAGGTAATGCAATTATGTATGCTAAAGTATATGTTGATTTGGGCAACAACAGACTAGCAGAGATACAAAAAATTGAAGCACATGAAAATACTTTAATAGGAGCTAAAGAAGGTATAAGAGTTGTACTAAAAACAGTCCCTCAAAACAAATCTAAATTAATTTTATAGAAAGGAGAATGTATGTTTGAATTGACAGAAGAACAAAGAAAACAATTGTTGGCTTACATGTGGTCTAGACCATATGGTGAAGTTGCAACATTAGTAGCAATGTTAGCGTCGTTGAAGAGCAAAAAGAATGACGATGTTACCCCTAAAAATTAAGTGGGTCCAGAGGCTAAATTATATAAAAAACTTACTAAAGAATGGAGTGATTTCTCCTTTACAAGGCTTGAAAACATTAGCATACTTGGTACTCCTGATTTGTTGGTCTACAATACTAATAGGCACTTTTTTACAATAGAATTAAAAGTAACCAAGGGTAAAAAAATACAATTTAGTCCGCATCAAATTGCGTTCCATATTAAACATCCTGACAATACATTTATCATGATCCAGGCCCTCGGTCCGAGGTCCTCTAATCGTTTTCAATTGTTCCGTGGTTCAAGAATCTTGGAGCTTGAGGCTTGTGGCTTGAAGCTTGCGGCTTGCAGCTTGGGGCTTGAAGCTTGTTATAAATTTTTATCTGAGCTTGGGGCTTGAAGCTTGGCGCTTGCAGCTTGTGGTTTGAGGCCCGGACCAGGTGCACGCTGCACTGACGCCGTCGCGCTCGCTCCGCTAATGACCTGATCCGAATTTATTCCACGCGGGAATTTTGTTTTAATGTTTACCATATGAAACCGTTTTAATTTTTGGATCCCAACATTGTCTGCAGTCTCTGCATTCGTTGTCTTGAGAAGCAGCTGGACAGCTGGCCCCTGAATCAACAACCTCCGAAGAGTTGGGCCACGAAGCAGGCGCCCGCTGGTTCACCATGGGCGCGCTAAATCGTATGACTAAGTTGTTTGGCTTGCTGTCGAGATGGTCCTTTATCCACGCTTCACGTGTGGGCATCCAGTGACGCTTGCCAGGTGTGAGCTGGCATACCTTATAAATTTTTTGTAGATGATCTAGATCCTGGACGTCGCCGCTGTCATGCCATCTAAACACGTCCGGCTTTTTGCTGTTGATCAGGTGAGCCATTGCCTGAACCCAGTCCGGGCTCTTGATGGCTGCCAGCCTTCGGTATTGTGCATCCTGAACAACCTTGAAGACGTAACAACCTTTGAGCGCGTAACAGTCATAACAAACTGAGCCCTTGACAGCTTGAAGCTTGCCGCCTGTCTTGCACTCTTTGGCCGGTAACCCTATCGACCAGCCAGGCATCTTTGAGGGCTTGCTCAGGGAGCCGCCTATAATTTTTAAAGCTTCTTTTGTTTGCATATCTCCTTTATAATCCTATATTGTCTTCTTGTCAAGCTTGCAGCTTGTTGCTTGCAGCTTGCAGCTTCTTTTTTATATCCATTGGCCTCGAGCCAGCGCCAGTGATTTATAAAAATCACTGGGCTTTCAATTCTTCTACTCATCTTTTTGTAACATCTCCCTAGCTTCTCTGGCTGTATACTTCTCTTGGTCCTGCTTTACCAGCCGGATCACTTCCTCCAGGGCGTTTGCTATTCTTTTTAACTCTTCACTTGATTCACTCATAATTATTCCTTTCTAAACACATCCTACACTATCCCTAACTAGTTGTCAAGCTTGCAGCTTGGGGCTTGTGGCTCGCGGGCCTGCGGAAGACTCTAAAGAGTATACTTGACCAGGCCCTTACCAGTTGTCGCGCAACACAGCTTCTCAATTACAGCTTCTGCATCTTGCCGTGCCTGTAATCACAACTGATCCCAGGTCCACCTGCATATGCATTTAAAAAGCCGCATTAGTGGACCAGGGATCAGTACTAGTGGCTCGTAGGCGATCCCCCTCCAAAACGTTCGATGGGGGGACGTTCCCGTATGGTGACACAACTACCTAGGATATAGCCCAGTAATGTCCAGGCGCCCTATACTAGTTCTGATCCCAGATCCATTGTTGGTGTACACTGCTGGGACCTAGTCTCTATAGGTGACTAAGCCACAATGGATCAGGGATCAGTAGCAGATTGTCTGTGTTAATCTCTGCTAAAAATCCTAAATCAAATATAATGCTTGACTATCCTATTGTCAAGTGTTAAAAAACATTTATGCAAACAAATACAGAAAGAGGTAAAATGACTAGAATAAGAGCAAATCAAGAGTATAGAAATAAAGTTGGGAATAGAATTAAGCAACATTTATTTCAAGAAGATACTGTTGAAAAACAAAAGTATGAAGAACTGAAAGCAAATCAGATTGACATAAATGACAATGCGTGGAAAGTAGCAGAGGGTATAGTTAGACGACACTATACTGAAGATGATGTTGAGAAAGCATACTATCTTCAAAATAAGTTTGAGAATGTTTCTACTATTGCAAAAGATAGTTGTTTTCATTTTCATTATACAGGCATGAAAGAAGAGAAAGATTATGACAATAATCCCATTGAAGTTGAGGGTACTATTGAGAAACATTTTGATTTTAGATTAAATGGTTCTATTTCTACTGATAGCAATAATTCTTATTCAAGAGAAAATGAATATGGTTATGCTTTGTTTCGTGATGAACTAAACGCACAAGAAGATTGCAACGCAGATATTTTGATTGAACAAGAGGGCAAAGACAATAACCCACACTTAACAAAATATACTGACAATAATAATAAGTATCTTGGTAATGATGATAGTGGTTATGGCAAACAATGGAATGAAAAATATCAATTAGATTTAATTGGTAGAGATTATTGTAGAGATAGGTCTATTGCTTGTACTAAAGAAGAATTTTCTTTTTTGATACAATGGAAACAACACAAAGGTCAATTTGTTATTGCACACTCAAAATGGATTAAATCTGTTTTAGATCAGATGAAAGAAATTAAAATTGGTTTAAAAGGATATAAATATCTTGATGAATGTATTGAGTTGGCTAATGAACTTGGTTGCAATATTACTGACGCAGAAATTGTTAGAACTAATAGTACAGGTCTAACTATTTACAATCCAAAAAATCTTGCTGATAGAATTAAAGGCATGAAAAACAAAAGAGAAAAAACAAGAGCAGAAAAAGTAGCTGAAAGAATATTGTACGAAAAACAACAGGCAGAAAGTATAAATTAAGCTATTGACAATTATGGGACTATCCTATAAGATAGTCCCCAGAAAGAGAGAAATACATATGACTAAAACATTTTATATAACTTATTATTCTAACAAGGATAAAAAGCACATAACAAGACAAGGCAAACATGATGAAAAATCTAGATATGGCACATCTAAACAAGGTAAGGCTTATTATGTTTATTATGATTTAGACGCACATGGATATAGAACTGCGTCGCAATCGTGGAAAGTGAGGCACTAATGAAACTACTATTAATTTTATTAGGTATAATCATGGCACAAGTAAGTTTAATTATTGCATTCCATACATCACATTTAATTGTTTCAGTATTATTATTATTTTTAAGTGTAATGATGATATTTGGGGGGTTGCCAAAATATGACTTATAATTGGTGTCATGGTCCGAGTTGCCATACAAACGCAACGCAATCAAGAGTGCGAGGTAGCAAGGGCAATAAAGTTTTAAGAACTATTAAGATTAAAGAGAACAAGTGGAATCAAGACCATGCATTCAAATACTTCTGTAATCAAAATTGTTTGTATCAATTTATTAATAAACATCTAGAAGAACTAGTTAGAATTGCGCCAAGACGCGAGCCACTAGAAACACCAATCAAGGACCCTGTTAAAGATAACAAAAGTTATTATAGTCAATGGACCATTGAAAAAAGAGTTTGACAATGATAGACTTATCCTATATGTTAAATGATATGACAACAGAAAGAACAGAAGAAAGAAAGAACAGATTCAATGGTGAGTCTGTTATGCTAACAAAAGAAGAGGCAAAGAGACATGACGCGATCTTCTTATGTGAAGTAATGGCAACACTAGAAGACAAAGAGCTAGGATATGGTGGTTCTAAAATCTGGGATACAATGCGAGAGCACTTAGATTGGTTTAGACAACACAACGCCAAAGCTTACATGGTCCTACTAGACTAACTCTCTTTGTGTAGGCGCTAACGCGCCTACACACACAACACACGGACCAATAGAGGTACCAGACCCAATCCCAATATAGATTATAATACATACCCCCTATACACCTTACACACAAAAGGGGTCCCACTACTTTTGCATTTATTGCTTGATTTAGACTGTCAATGGGTTAAAAATCGTTTTGAACATCGTTAGGGATGCAAAAAAATTTTATAAAAATTTTATGGATATAAACCACGTAGACGTTAGTAAACTACCTTCAGACGTTAGAAAAAAATTTAAACAGCTACAAGTCATGTACGCTGAAAAAAAAATTAGAAATAAAGCTAGAAATGATTTTTTAAGTTTTGTAAAATGTGTATGGCCTGAGTTTGTTGAAGGCGCGCACCATAGACATATTGCAAAAAAATTTAATGAACTTGCAGAAGGTAAAATAAATAGATTAATTGTAAACATGCCACCTAGACATACAAAGTCTGAGTTTGCATCTTTCTTGCTACCAGCGTGGATGGTGGGCCGTAATCCAAAATTAAAAATTATTCAAGCAACGCACACAGGAGAATTAGCAGTTAGATTTGGTCGTAAAGCTAAAACATTAATTGACAGTGAAGATTACAGAAAAGTTTTTGACACAACTTTACGTGAAGATAGTCAAGCTGCAGGACGTTGGGAAACTGCACAAGGCGGCGAATACTTTGCAGCTGGTGTTGGCGGTGCAATTACGGGCCGTGGTGCGGATTTATTGATTATTGATGACCCACACTCGGAGCAAGATGCAATGTCAAACACTGCAATGGAGTCTGCTTATGAATGGTACACGTCAGGACCACGACAACGTTTACAACCAGGCGGCAAGATCGTTTGTGTAATGACAAGATGGTCAACAAAAGATTTAACAGGCATGTTGGTGTCAAAACAAAAAGAACCTAAAGCAGATCAGTGGCACGTGGTCGAGTTTCCAGCAATCATGGACCACGGAACTAAGCAAGAGCCGGTGTGGCCTGAGTATTGGAATATAGATGAGTTAGAAAAAGTTAAAGCAACACTACCTGTTGGCAAATGGAATGCACAATGGATGCAACAACCTACGTCTGAAGAGGGTGCAATTATAAAACGGGAGTGGTGGCGTAGATGGAATCATGATTGGATACCTGATTTACACCATGTAATACAATCATATGACACAGCATTTTTAAAAAAGGAGACAGCTGATTATAGTGCAATAACAACATGGGGTGTTTTTTATCCCGATAATGACTCTGGACCTAATTTAATGTTATTAGATGCCATTAAAGAACGTTTAGAGTTTCCAGAACTACGTCGAAGAGCGCTTGAACAGTATAAATATTGGCAACCTGAGACTGTAATAGTTGAAGCTAAGGCATCTGGAATGCCTTTGACGTATGAATTACGGCAAATGAATATTCCAGTTGTTAACTTTACACCGAGCAAAGGAAATGATAAACATTCTAGAGTAAATGCATGTGCACCTTTATTTGAATCTGGCATGATTTGGGCGCCAGAACAAAATTTTGCAGATGAAGTCATAGAAGAATGCGCTGCATTTCCACATGGCGATCATGATGACTTAGTCGATAGTATGACTCAGGCCGTTATGCGATTCAGACAAGGCGGCTTTGTCCAACACCCTGAAGATTATGAAGACGAACCAACAGAGCATAAGGCTAAGGTATATTATTAATGGATGAAATTATAAGATTATTGCTAAACATGGGTAAATCTAAAGAAGAGATTGCCGAACTTATTGGAAAAGATGTTCCAAAGGGTGGAATTGATGCTGTATCAAAAAATATTTTAAAACCACTTACTAGAAAAGCTGTTGGCGACTTTCCTTTGATCGGATCTAAGATTACAGACCCTACATCTGTTAAAAATTTTGATTTTAAATCAATTTCTGAGTCAATTGCAGACCAAGAAGCTAATTGGAAAAAAACTTTTGATTTTTTAAGAGAAGGTAACTACAATTTAAGCAGTTTACAGAAACAAAACTTAAATCATAACCTAGGAATTCTACAAAGATCAAAAAATGCAGCAAAAGATTTACAAAAAACAATTAATGAGCAAAAATCTGCGCCTTCTAACGTTTATGACTTAGAAAAAAACTTATTGGACCCTAATAAACCAATTATGGGTGGGACACAAGAGGGTGTTAAAGTTAAAAAAATGACAGACGTGGAAAAAGCGATTGACAATGCTTCACCAGGATTTGCAGGGGATAGGAAATATGATGCACAACTTGTTGCAGATAATTTAGCAGAAAAAAGATTTGGTAAAGAGTTTTATGACCTAGATCAAAAACAACAGATGGATCTTTACGGCGAAGCACTTGACGGATTATCAAAACCAAAGTTTAGATTAAATGTAGAAACATTTAAAAGAGATTTTAATGTAAGTGATGAAGAAGTGGAAAAAATACTTCAACTTTCTTCAGAAGAACAACAAAAAATATTGCGAGAATACATTGATAAAGATTTTAAACAACAAATTGAACTTATGGACTTTGAACCTCCTGAAGGTAGCAAAGGAAATGCTCAAGGTGGATTAATTTAATGAAATATTTATACAACCCAGTGACCGGACAACTAGATGATGTAGAAACACCTAACTTAGGTGAGAAGTATTTTGCTAGTGCAGAGTCAGACGCAGTCATGGACATGATTAACAAAAAGTTTGGTCCAGGAACCGTGATCCCTGCATCAGATATGCCAGTACCAGAAAACCCATACAAAGACTTTGAAGACAGAAACCCTGCAGCAAATGGCGGAATGATGAGACAGAATTTTGCACTTGGTGCATTAGCGTATGCACCCGCAGCTATAACCGCAGCAAGACCTTTTGTTGGTCCTATAGTTCGTAAAGGTGCAGAGGTTCTTGGAGGAACTGCATTTGGTGCAAGACTTAGTGATATATTTTTTAGTAAAGACAAAGGTGATGATAAAAAAAATATTATTCCGTCTGATGATAAAATGCCAACAGGTAATGAGCCACCTGAAGGACCTGACTTTACAGAGTTAGGTTTAGAACTTTTAAAAGAAACTGTAAAAAACAGAGAATATAATAAAGAAGGTTTTTTTGATAATATAAATAAATATTCTAAAGAAAAACACGGTGGTAATTTAAAAAGAGCTATAGCTGATTTAACAGATACAACAGATAAAAAACAATTAAATAATGTTTACACACAAATTGTAAACGCTGCTAATAGAAAAGGTTTTAAATTTGATACAGCAGGGTTAGGTCTACAATCTAACATTGCACAGTCTAAAGTTCCTGTAGACTTAAATACTTTAACAACTGCTTTAAGAACAGACACGGGTATATTAGACAACAGAATTAAAGAATTAAAAGGTTTAGACTTAAACAAAGTTTATAACAAAAAACAATTAGCAGATATCATAGGATTAAAAAGAGCTGCGGATACTTCTGATACGGTGCAAGTTAGAAAAGATAATTTTTTAATGGAGTTATTATTAGATCAAGGCTTAAAATATAAAGATATACCTGGTGGCAAAGTTGGATTTACAGCTAAAGAAACTATAGATGCTTTAAAAGATTATTCTAAAAATAAAATGCGAAACTACGAATCTAGAAGCTATAGTGGAAATTTAAGAAAGAAAAGCACAGATAATTATAAGTTAAGAGCTAGAATTGAAGGTAGTGATTATATGAATTTACAATCACAAATTAATAAATCTTTTACTAGAACATTACTTAACGATGATCTTTATCTACCAAATTCTGTTGCAGAGTTTGGACATAACCCTGTGCCAGTTGCATTAACTGAAAAAATTAAAATGTTAAACAATAAAGAATTATCTCAAAAAATTTTTAACATACAAAATCAAACATGGCAGGGTAAAGAAATTAATTATGATACTTTAATGCGGACATCAGGAACATTAGAAAAAACATTAAAAGGTATAGACAAATATTTTAATAAAAAAATTACTAAAAACAATATTGAAGAATTAAATAAACTTTCAAAAGAATTAGACAGTTACTATAATAGTGTTGTTGAAAAAGCAGGCGAAGCTGTAAAAGAACTGCCTTTTCACAAAAACGTAATTGGTAAATTAAATCTTACTGTTCCAAATGTTGGTGATAAATTAACAGCCGATAATTTTAATGTTGATATGTCTGGAGTGGACAAACGATTTATTATAGGAAACGTAGATCTTATAAATTCAGATGCGTTTAGATATGCTGATTTAACTAAAGAAGAAAAAGAAATATTTGGTCAAAATATAATTGATCAAAAGATAGAACAGCTAAAAGAGTTTTACGGATTAGAAGGTGCAAATTTTCCTCAAGAAATTATTGATGAGTTTATTGAAAAGTTAGAATTTGGCACAGCTGAAGTTAAAGGTATGGCAGAAAGAGAAGGCCTAGGCGTGATCCCTGATCAAGAGATCATGAATTATGCAAATGGTGGCAGGATTAATTTTGCCAATGGTACACCAAACCCGCAACTTGAAGGTGACAATTTTTTAAACGAACTAGAATTTAAATTTAATAACATTGAAAATGTAGAAATTGACGATACACCAATTACGTTTGACGATAGTAAACCTAAAATTGAACAAGTTGCAGATTTAGCAAATCCAAAAAACATTCCATATTACGCAGACGTGGCAGTTAGAGCTGGGTTAAGAGTTGGCGAGTTTGGTGCAAGAGTTATTCCTGCAACAGGTGAATTATTATCTGATATACTTAGAAAACCATTATTTAAAATTAAATCATCTTATGAAAAAGAAGGAGACATACTTGATTATGGTCAAGCACCGACAGATAGCAATGTTAGATTTGTCGGTGGTCCAATATTCAAAAACTTTTTACAAAACATAACTCCAACATCAACAGAAAAATTAGTAGGCCTTGACACATTAATTAATGAAGAAAAAAAGAAAATGGTAGCACGAGGTAGTTCATCATTACCTGTTAAAGTTGCAGAAACCGCTGCACTTGGAGCAGAAGTAATTGCACCTATATTTCCTGGTTTAAAATTAATACAAGCTTACGCTAAAGCAAAAAAATTACCAGTAAATGATGATACTAAAGAATTACTAAACCAAGAAATTGATACAGTATTAACTGCTAATGGTATGGACAGAAGACAGTTTTTACAAATGACAGGTGCAGGCGGTACTATTATACTTGCTAAAATGTTAGGATTTGGTGATGAGATGGCAACAGCAACTAAAGTTACAGAAAAAGCTACGGCAGAAGTTGCAAAAGGAGTGCCACCATACTTTTTTGATTTGGTAGATATAATTAAAAAGAAAGGTTTAGACACTACAAAAAGAAATGCTACTCAAAATTTACAAAATGTATACGAATACAAAGGATATGATTTATATGAAGATCTTGCTACAGGAGAAATTAGAATTGAAAAAATTAATACTGGTATAATTAGAAGTGCAGACGATGTAGAAGAAGGTATTAGATCACAAGATACACTTGAATATAAACCAGGACGGGGTGATGAAACTACACAAGGCACACCAGCCGATGAGTATAGTGAAGGAAGCCTATTTCCTGATGTAGATGGTAAAATGAAAGAAGTTGAAGATCTTGATGTAGAAGAATTATTAGAATTTATTAAAAATGAAAAAGTTGACTAGAACAATACCTCCTTTAAGAGGTCCTAATCCACAAGGGTTGAATGTTCCCTTAAAACAGGTTAAAACAATTACAAAAGGAAAAATAAATGGCCGATATAGAAAAAGCCCTACCAAACGTAAATAACAAAGTTGAAGTTGAAAGACCAGAACAGGAAATTGATCTTATAGATCAAGGCACTGATTCTGATATGCCTTTTGATGTAACACCACTAGATGATGGTGGCGTTGAGTTAGACTTTGCACCAGGTATGAAAAAAATTCCTGGAACAGAAAACCATTTTGACAATCTTGCAGAACTATTACCTGATGACATTTTACAACCTATTGGTTCTGACATGCATTCTAACTATCAAGATTACAAATCATCAAGAAAAGAATGGGAAGATAGTTATATAAAAGGATTAGATCTTTTAGGATTTAAATATCAAAACAGAGCAGAACCTTTTCAAGGAGCAAGTGGTGCAACACACCCTGTTCTTGCAGAAGCAGTTACACAGTTTCAAGCAGGAGCATACAAAGAATTATTACCGGCTGAGGGACCAGTTAGAACACAAATTTTAGGTGTAACTGATCAACCAAAAGAACAACAGTCACAAAGAGTAAAAGATTTTATGAATTATCAAATTATGGATGTTATGAAAGAATACGAACCAGAGTTTGATCAAATGTTATTTCATTTACCTCTTGCAGGTTCAACATTTAAAAAAGTTTATTATGACGATTTACTAGGACGAGCTGTATCAAAGTTTGTTCCGGCAGATGATTTAGTCGTTCCGTATTCTGCTACCTCATTAGAGGATGCGGAAGCGATTATTCATGTAATTAAAATATCAGAAAACGCTTTACGTAAACAACAAGTAAATGGTTTTTATAAAGATGTAGAATTAACAAAACCTGCCGACACAGAAGATAAAGTTACAAAAAAAGAAAGAGAATTAGACGGAACTAAAAAAACAGGTAAGGCAGAAGAAATGTTTACCTTGTTAGAGTGTCATGTTAATCTTGACATTGAAGGTTTTGAAGATATTGGACCAGATGCACAACCAACAGGAATTAAACTTCCATATATTGTAACGATCGATGAAGGATCAAGAGAAGTTTTATCAATCAAAAGAAATTTTGAACAAAACGATCCAAAAAAACAAAAGATCGAATACTTTGTTCATTTTAAATTTTTACCGGGTTTGGGGTTCTACGGTTTCGGTCTGATTCACATGATTGGTGGATTATCGCGTACGGCGACCTCTGCTTTAAGACAGCTCTTGGATGCGGGAACGTTATCTAATCTGCCAGCAGGTTTTAAACAAAGAGGAATAAGAATAAAAGATGAAGCACAGCCAATCCAACCTGGAGAGTTTAAAGATGTAGACGCACCAGGTGGTAATCTAAGAGATGCTTTTTTTCCTTTGCCATATAAAGAACCAAGTCCAACATTATTACAATTAATGGGTATTGTTGTACAAGCAGGTCAAAGATTTGCAGCAATCGCTGATATGCAAGTTGGAGATGGTAATCAAGGTGCTGCAGTTGGAACTACAGTTGCATTATTAGAACGTGGATCACGTGTTATGTCTGCAATTCACAAAAGATTATACTCTTCATTGAGGCAAGAATTTAAAACATTAGCAAAAGTATTTAAAACATATTTACCACCTGAATATCCTTACGATGTTGTTGGTGGTGAAAGAAATGTTAAGTTAACAGATTTTGATGACAGAATAGATATTATTCCTGTAGCTGACCCTAATATATTTTCAATGTCACAAAGAATAACAATAGCACAAACAGAATTGCAACTAGCAACTTCTAATCCACAATTACATAACATGTATGTAATTTATAGAAAGATGTATGAAGCATTAGGTGTAAAAGACATAGATAAAATTTTACCACCACCTGCACCAAGCGAACCAAAAGATCCAGCGTTAGAACACATTGATGCAATAAGTATGAAACCTTTTAAAGCGTTTAGAGGACAAGATCACCAAGCACACATGACAGCTCACTTAAACTTTATGGAAACTAATTTAGTTAGAAATAATCCACCAGTCATGATTGCTATTCAAAAAAATTGTTTAGAGCATATTTCCTTAATGGGACAAGAACAAGTTGAAATGGAGTTTGCTGAACAAGTCCAACAAATGCAAGTAATGCAACAACAAGCACAGATAAATCCACAACTGCAACAACAAGCACAAATGGAAGCACAACAATTATCTATGAAAATAGAAGCTAGAAAAGCTGTGTTAATTGCTGAAATGACTGAAGAGTTTATGAAGGAAGAAAAAAGAATTACATCACAATTTGATTCTGATCCTTTATTAAAACTAAAATCACGTGAAGTAGATTTACGTGCAATGGAAAATGATCGTAAACAACAAGAAATGAAGATGCGAGAAGAACTTGAAAGAGCTAAACTTGTACAAGATCAAGTTAGCACTGATAAAAAACTTGCACAAAATGAAGAGTTAGCAGACCTTAGAGCCGACACTTCTATTGAAAAACAAGAAATGGCAAATGAAAATAGATTAATACTTGCCAATATGAAACCAAAGAGATAAAAAGGAACTATTATGATGAACTATAAAACAGGTGGCAAAAAAGTTGCTATGCCAGAACAAGCAAAAGTTGTTGACCCTAGATCTGAAAAAAGTTTTAGAGGAAAAAGCTATATTGCTAAAGGTGATAGCAATCCAGTTAAAGGAACTGGTGCTGCAAGAAAACAAAAAGACGTAACTTGGTATTAGTATGTGGTTATCGGCAATTAAATTAGCCGTTTCTGCTGGAAGTAAAATTTACGCTAATAAGCAGAGAACTAAAATGGCTATGTCTGATGCACAATTAATGCATGCAGAAAAGATGGCCCGAGGTGACGAAGCTTACCAGGGAAAATTGTTAGAAGCCCGACAATCGGATTGGAAAGACGAAGCAGTTTTGATAATTCTTTCAACGCCCGTCATGATTTTGGCTTGGGCAGTGGTATCGGACGATCCGACTGCGATGGATAAGGTAAAATTGTTCTTCGAGATGTTCTCGCAGCTCCCGTCATGGTTTACAAATTTATGGATCCTTGTCGTGGCGAGCATTTATGGTATAAAGGGTACTCAAATTTTTAGAAACGGAGGAAAAAAATGAGAAAAGATTACAGACAAAATAAAATGGGTGGCGGCATGATGAGGTCAACTTATAAAGCCGGAACTACAAACCCAAAAAACAAAAAGTTAGCAGCAATGTATGGTGACAAAAATAAAATTACTAGAGGTGATATTATTACTGCAGCTAAAAAAAATGCAGGTGAAAGAAAAAATGCTATGGGTGGCGGAATGATGAGAAAAAATTTTAGCAAAGGCAGTGATTATCATACAACTAAAGATGGACGTAGAGTTAAAAAAGGTCTTTACTACTACATGAACAAAGCTAAAAAAGAAGGAAGAAGCAAACCGGGTAAAGGTTCTGTAACTGACAAAGCTTTAAAACAGTCTGCGAAAACAGCTAAAGCGTAATGAGAAGAAATAGGGAAAACCCTATAAGAAAAACCACTACTAAAGGTGGTAATTACAGACCGACAAAGTCTGGAGCAGGTATGACTAAGAAGGGTGTCGCTGCTTACAGAAGAGCAAACCCTGGAAGTAAATTAAAAACAGCCGTGACTGGAAAAGTGAAGCCAGGATCAAAAGCTGCTAATCGTAGAAAATCATACTGCGCTAGATCACTAGGACAATTAAAAAGGTCATCAGCAAAAACTCGTAACGATCC
>Ga0208919_1001098_pt1 | contig 16168 bp, 5 predicted proteins | sample 4_EtaG_FD_184076 | JGI IMG/M metagenome (GOLD analysis project Ga0208919, IMG submission 184076) | Marine viral communities from the Subarctic Pacific Ocean - 4_ETSP_OMZ_AT15127 metaG (SPAdes) (version 3) | ecosystem: Environmental > Aquatic > Marine > Oceanic | place: Pacific Ocean | collected...
GAACGCAAGTGGTCACATCGATATCGCGCTGCCCGTTACGAGTTCACGACTGAGGGCGGCGGCGGCATTTTGAGGATCATCGGGTTCGCTGTGAATGTGAGGCAATAATGGCACGATTGAGGCAGCAGTTTCCGCAGAACTACGGCTCCTCGGGGAACATCAATACCGAGTTCGAGCAAGTGGTTCGATACATCAACGCCGCCGAATACGGCGGCAGCACCCTCGCTGAACTACTGGCTAAGATTTTTGATGCGAACGGTGTTTGGGATGGTCCGATTGAGCTGCGCAAGGATTCTAGTGCTGGTCTACAGTATCGCGTTGGCGAATACGCAGATACAACTACCGGATGGCAAACCCTCGCAACACTGGCCGAAATTCGTGGTGAAAAAGGCGAAGACTTTGGAACCATTGGCGCACCGATCATTCATACTCGCGTAGACAGCGTAGCAACATCAGCTCAGACAGTTTTCGATTACGCCCACGACACGACAGACGAACTTCTTGTCTACGTCAACGGCGTCCTGAAACGACCCGGTTCAAGCAACGACTACACGTCAAGCGTCACTGCTGGCTCCGGGAGCGCTGGAGCTGTGACCTTCAACAGCGGTCAATCGACAGGCGCTGTTGTTACGATCTACAAGATCAGGGCCACCGCTGTTACTGGCTTTACGCGGACAGACTCAGTAACGACCAGTAATCAGACCGTGTTCCCGTTTGCGCATACAGCGGAGACAAGGCTCCAGGTTTACAAAAATGGCATTCTGCAACGCGACGGCGGCAGCAACGACTACACCCTGCAACCAGCCAATGACACGGTCACCTTCAACAGCGCTATACCGAGCGGAAACCTCGTAACGATCATCACCGTCGAGAACACTTCGACGACAGCCGCCACTGGCATGATGTTCGAGAGCGACTTTGTCGACACAGCGACTGGCCTTATTCAATTCGCCAAGATCGGCATCGCCGACGGCGCAATTACACAGGCGAAGGTCGCCAACCTTGTCAGCGGATTGGGCGCAAAAGCAAAGCTCACCGTTTCATCTTCAACGCCATCGGGTCCAGCTAGTGGCGATCTCTGGGTCGACACATCAATCAGCCCGAACCAGCTCAAATTCTACGATGGCTCTCAGTTCCTTCGTACCAGTCCAGAGTCATCGCTTCCGACATTTACATCGACAGACAGTGCCAAGGTCGTCCGCGTAAACGGAACAGGCACCGCCCTCGAATATGTCGCGCCATCAACATTCCAGACTGGCCTCCTCCAGACAACGCAACGAGGCGCAGCTAACGGTGTGGCCAGCCTAGACAGTGCAGGCAGGCTTCCATCCTCTCAGCTCCCGGTCGTTGTCTCGACCGAGTCCTTTTACAACCTGACCGCCGCCCCATCGAACGGCGATACTTACATCAAACGTATTTTCAAACAGAAAATCCAGATTGTCGGGGCCGCCGGTTTCACGTCAGCAGGAACCATCGATGTCAAGGTGCTGCTTAACGGTGTGGCCACTGGCTCAACACTCAGTGTTAATTCGTCAGGCGTTACAACCACCTTCTCTTCGCCCATCGAGGCAGACGCCACGACTTCGACTGTCCGGGTCGGCTTCCAAACGTCAAACAATTCAAGCGCCGCCAACCTCGAAGTTGTCTTGGCGGTGCAAGTGGTGAGCTAATGACGGTACGCGCCGCAAATAAAGATGACGTAGAGGCGGTCGTCGATCTCGGGAAAGTTATGCACGGCGAGAGTGTTTTCGCCAAGCACGACTTCGACCGCGATCACCTACTTAGCTACACCGCACACGCTATCGCGAACCCGGACAGCTTTGGTCTGTTCGTCAATGAAGATAGTAGCGGGGAGATCAATGGCGTTGTCGGCGGCTATCTGGCTCCGCATTATTTCGCCCCCAACGCCAAAATTGCATACGACTTTCTAACGTATATTCACCCCTCTTCTCGTGGAGGGATAGCCGCTGTTCGCCTGATGAAAAGATACGAAAAATGGGCGAAGAAAGCGGGAGCCTGCGAAGTGAGTTTTGGCGTGTCGGCTGGGATAAACAACGAACGTGCCGAAAAGTTCTATTGCGGCCTTGGCTACAAGCAAAGTGCCATAATCTTCAAGAAGGAGATTTCAAATGTGCGGCGGTAGTTCCTCTCCTCCACCTCCACCTCCCCCGCCTGATTACACTAATCAGATTAACCAGGCAAAGAAGGGGCTGCGGGATTACAACACAGGGTTGGCAGCGGATTACAACCAGCAAGTTGCTGATTGGAACACCACGCTTGGTCAATACAATCCCACGGGCGCTGCAAACGATGCGACGCTTAATCCTTACGCGGCAGCTTTCGGTTCTTCAGGCACAATCGATCCCAACGTATCTTCGGGCTTCTTGGGTGGCGACGACGGTTTCCAGATGGAAGACCTGTCCTCGCAAGCGCAAAAGGACGCTCTGGGCAGGCAGATTAAATCCGCTCGAAGCAGCATCGACTTTTTAGACACGTTAGATTTCGACACACAGATACCGGAGTTCCGAACGCACGACAGCGGTAGCGGTTGGTCGGCCAGTGTTTACGATACACCGACACTTCAACGACCCGATTATTCGCAAGTTGAGGATTATCGCAGGAAATACGGCAACGCCCTTAGTCAGCTCCTGGACATACAAGGCCAACGGACAGACGAAGAAAAACGCATTGGCGATTTCCGGTCTGGTTTACTCAACGATCTGTCAGAGGCAGATGTTGGATTAAGCCAGATGAACATTGCAGATATCACGGACATGGACCGGATCGACCGTGAGCTGGCCCGTGGTGAAAACAAGATAGACAATTTCTCGTCGACAATCTTGGATCAGGCTTATCCCGAAGGGTTCACGGAAGTCAGCGCGAAGCGTCAAGACATAGCAGATCGTCTGGGAGGTCTCCGTGCTGACCGTGCGACAGAAGAGGGCCGCATCAGCGGTTTTGAAAAGTCTCTTCTCGACTACGTCGACACAAATCTAGGCGCACTCGAAGGGTTTGATATACGCAACCTTTCGGAACTTGAAGGAATACAGAAAGGGATCGAAGGCAGGCAGCGAGACATTGGACGTTTCAGCTCTCTTCTACCGACAGATTTCCTAGATGAGCAAAGAGAACTTGGTGATCTAGGCATCGATGTGCAGCAACTTCTGACTGACAGGTCTCGTGAAGAGTCACGCATTTCGGGAGATGCTCGAAATTATCTCGCCCAAGCAAAAGGAATACGTGACGCAGCACGCGGCGGAACCCCGTATAGCCAGGAAGGACTCGATGCGATCCAAGACAGGATCAGCGGGTTGCGTGGCGATATAACCGGATACGACAGCCTACTCGACACCGACTTCACTGGCTCTTCAGGGCAGTTGGATACCGCCCAGACAGCGTTGGACGCACTGCTCGGCGACCGCCAGACAACTATCGACGATCTTTTCACGAGGGCTACTGAAGCCAACGTCGGTCTTGCTGATATCCCGCTTAATGATGAAGAGGCAATGCGACAGATAATTGCGGCGAACCGTGGGATCACTGGAGACATGTCTCCGTATACAGGCGGTCGAGTCAACTCTCTTCAAGATGTGATAAGTGGGAACATCCAGGCCGTCGATACTCGTCTAGCAGAGCTTGACACGAAAAGGGGCGAAATTGAATCGCAGGCACAAGCGCTTCGGGATGAGCTGCGCAACGCGACGTTAAGAACGTCGGGAGACCTAGATGCTCCGCAGGGCAGCGTAGACACATTAAGAACACAAATTGACCTGTTTAACGCAGAGCGTGCGAGAGACGAACTTCAAGAAATGATGGATCAGCTTTCAACACGTCGAAGCCAGATACAGACAGACGAAGCTGAGTCCGCTCGACGTGAACAGCTTTCAAGACAGAGCATCGCAGACACACTCGTCGGAGGCATTGCACAGTTTGAAAACCTTGGTCTTCAGAGTCCGCTAACTCCAGAGCAGTATTTGATGCTCTTGCAATCTCAGGATGAAGAGGAGGAGGAACTTAGTACGGCGGCGAACCCCTTTGCTCTAAACATAGGAGCCGCATAAAATGCCTTGGGGTGCATTAATAGGGGCTGGCATCAGCGCAGCAACATCGATGATGGGGCAGTCCGCAGCAGACAAGCGGCACAGCCAATCGATGGCGTATCAACAATGGGCAGCCCAACGTCAGTTCGATCTGCAAAATCGGCAGCTAGACCTACAGAACGAACAGATGAGCATGGCTCATTCCGCCGACAATGAGCGTAGGGCTGAGAACGAATATCGTCGCCAGCAGGAGATCATAAACAGGGGTATCCGTCGGCGGGAGCGTGAGGAAGAAGAGCGCCTCATCCAAGAGTACAAGCGCGAAAAATCGCTGGATCAAGAGATTGCAATTAAAAGGCAGATCGAGGTCGACAAGGCCGCTGCCCGTCAACGTCAATTTGAGCTGAACGAGTTTTTACGCAACCAAAACATTACGGCTGAAGAAAGACAACGCGCTCTTGACGAGCTTAATGAGGTCAAGACCATCGTCAAGGGCGAGCGCGATGAAGACAAGCTGCAATTCCTTCGTGCTCGGGCACAAAAGGAACTCGAACGAGAGTTCGCAACCGAACAGTATTTGAGTGCAAAGGGACAGGCCAACATTGAGCGGCAGGAATCGCTCGCCCGAAACAATGCGATCATGGCTCAAATCCGCCGTATGGAAGCGGGCCTCGCAGGCGCATCTGAAGAGTTGCAACGCGCCCCGGATATTCAGACTTTTTCACCGGACGACATCCAATCTGAAATAGACAGGCGCACGACAGAATATCAATCCGACGTAGACCGAGCTGCATCTGCCGTTGCATCAGCCGGAGAAGCTAAACTCATCCGCACGGGCATGGACTTGTCTACGACAGGCGAAAACCGACGCGCCGCAATTGCCGCCCGTCTGGCCCGCGATTACCAGAACGCCCGGAACAGGGCTTACGACGACAGCATGAATTATATCAAGGGACGGCAAAGCGTCTCTCAGGCAGACGCGGGTGCAATTCAAGACATGCGTCAGCAGCAGCTTGCCGAAGTTGCGGGCATACAAGGCATCGGTCTTGATCCGATGCTGCGCATGACAGACGCACGATCCGCTATAACCGGCCCTGCCGCTTACCTCAATCAAGTCCCGACAGGTCTCTACGACAGGCGTATATCTTCTGCCTCTGGCTATAAGTCACCCATTGGCATCGGCTCGGAAGTCTACGACCAGGTTAATAAAGTCGGTTCCGGCATTGGCCCGTCAGCTACTATTCCCAGCGCAGCCGTCAGCCAATTCCCCGCAACTCAGATTTACGATCCTTACAGCCAGACGATTAGTGACCCGTCACGGTTCAGCGGTCTTGCCGCTAGTATGGGTTCCGGCATCATGGCCAGTCAGGCGGGCGTTGTGAAGAGCGCAGACACCTTGACCGGAAGAACGGCAAAACAGCTTGCCGGTGCTAGCGAGACCTTCGGGGATAGTCTGCGCGGCCTGTCCGACGAATTTACAAATACAGACTTCAAGGAATTATACCAGGACGCCAAAGACTTGTACGGAGACGCCCGAGAATGGTGGAACAGTGATTAGGGGTTAGGTATGGACTATTCAGCATTTGCCAAAGGGTGGCAGCAAAAGGGCGAACGGAACCGCCAAAGCCGTTTGGACAATCTCAAGCTGTGGAATGAATACAAGCGGACTAATCCATTCGCCGATATGACCGCCCTCCAGGACTATCGTGACTCACTGGCTGGCGGCTCTAATTATCTAGGTGCGACCCTTCCGACTAACAACGTCCTCGAAGACCTCGCGAAACGTAACAAGGCTAACTACAATCAGGACATGTTGGAGCGCACCTATGGCAACATGGAGGCGCGTGCCAAGGTCGTAGGCACAATGCAGGGCGACATCGATAATGCAATCTTGTCTTCCGGCGGGCAAGACATGTCAAATGCCGCCGAGGCATTCTTGGCTCAATACCCGGAAATGGCGCAAGCTCCAGACGTGTCCAAACGTGTTCGTGCGCAGTTCAGCGAAGGCCGCTTCAACGCTCTTAAAATTCAGGCGATTGAAAACACGCTCCCTACCGCAAGCCGACTTATAAAAGCCAACCCAAATATGGACGCTGATGACTTAGCAGCGGCGACAGACCTTCCGAAAAACATCGCTAGGGGTCTGCTTACGCGAGCAAAGGAGCAGCTTCGCCAAACTAACTTGGATTGGTCTCTCAAACACCGAGAAACCCTCCTAAACCGCGCATGGGAGTTGTCTAAAGATGGAGTAATGTTACCGAGAGCTGCAATAGAAGCAGCACTGAAAGAGATAGGCGGCAATCAAGAAATAGACGACGATATTTTGGATGGCTGGGAGGAGATTCTCCAAAAGCGCGAGGAGAAGGCAAACGAACAGCAACGCAAAGACAATGTTGATTGGTCTCTCAGGCACCAAGAAGGCATCATATCTCGTGCATATGAGTTGGCTAAAGACGGTATTAGGACATCGGACGAGGCACTAGAAGAAGTATTAAAAGCGGTTGGCATCGTTAAGAAAAATAACTACGGCCACCTGACTGGTGAAACAAGAGTGCCAGAGGAGACCTTAAAAAACTGGAAGGCCATACTGGACGAGCGCGTCAAGCGATATCAAACCGCAGAAGAAGAAAGGAAAAGCACCGAAGACTCCACGCAGTTGACGAGGCTGACTTCGGCCTTGCACGGTGACAAGAATGCTATGAGTTACGTCGTTCAAAACGATGATGACGGCTTACTCGAATACTTTAACCAACACTATTGGATGACCCTGCCGCGACATGTCCGCGAAAGAATCGATGGTGATACGAATTTAAAAAATAATTTCATGGATCAACTTCTAAATGCCGTGTTTAGAAGAGGCGCTCACGCTCAAAGCAATGTTGTTGATAGCGCGTATGAGAAATTTCAAGCGGGTCAACAAGCCGCACTTACCTCTGCGACGGAAGCCAACGTGGCTAGTGCCGTGGCGCATTTCGGGGGGGAGAAAAACGCAAACCATCCGCACATTAAGGCAGGAGATCACACCGACAAAAACCCAGCATACCACTCTAATGCCACAACGGTGGTTCAGACCCTGGCCAAGCAGTACAACATGTCTCCCGTTGCATTGCAGACCTTGCAAGAGGTGTTCGCAAAGACACCATCCACGACAAGCCTACCCGAACTTTTGAAGGCCGGGGCCATGGCACTTCATAACGCAGGCATTCTTTCGGCAGGCGTCGCGAATGAATCTCGGGCCAACCTTGCTGCTCTTGAGACAGGCAGGCACCTTCCGGTTCAGAGATTCGACAGTTGGCACAGTAATAAATTTACTGTCATCAATAAGATCGTTAATGACGGAAACAAAGCAATTGATAAGATTCTAGCTTCATCGAAATCTCCTCAAGATAAAATTCGAGAACTTACTGTCGCGCACAAAATGATCGAGTCTAAGTACAAGCAAGTCGGTACGGAAATGCGCTACGCAAAACAACACGCGCTGGGTGACGACTCGTGGATCAAGATCGAACGGGATGCGCGTGGGTGGAGTGACAACGATCATAACAAGCTCGAAGAAATGATGAGGAAGAATTTCGACCTCACATCCAACGATGTGCAAAAACAGATAGCTCGTTTGACAGAGAAACTTCCGCCACCGGCGACGCCAGGTAAGAAGCCTCGATCTAAAGTGTATCCCAATAGTGTGAGCCAACCCGGCAGCGGGTCTGGCGATACATCGCAAGCGGAACGCTGGTTTGATAAATGGTCATCCGCACAATCGGCTGGCATGGATCTTTACAAGTGGTTAGACCCGTATAAGCGCGAAACGGCTCCGCTCGGATTGTTATTTACTAATCAAACGGATGAGGAAATAAAGGCCAAACGGCAAATTGTAGATTTCGTCGAGGCCGCTGGTGGGACTACGGCATTAGCCAATAGAATATTTGAATTGCATGGGCCAAACGCAGAAGGCGGTTCTGTGGAGAAAGCTGCCACGTTTGTTAAGAACTTCATGGAAGACCCGACCAAGGTCATGAGAGAGAACCCCGAATGGCTTCGCCAGAAGTAGGACGACCGCTCACCTGACATCACGGTAATTTCCAGTTCACAACGACGGTGAACTGGAGTTCCGTGGATGTATAGAGAGTACGACGGCAATATAGGCCGCGACATTGACGCCGCCATAGAAGCGGCCCAGACACCCGCCTCTGGTTCAGCGGGGAATGATTACACGTCAGAGATAACCTCAGACAGGGCGCTTAGAGACCCGCGCTTCCTCCAAGACTTACGAGAGCATTACGGCGAGACAGGCAGTCTCGGCCTCACCGACGAACAGCTCATAGAGAAATTCTATTCCGACCGCACCTGGGCCGACTGGAACACCATGTCTGCCCTCGGTGATGCTGCGGGTGCTTTCGGTATGGGAGAACAGACACGCGCACGATCAAAACGCATTGAACAAGTCTGGCGTAACTTACCCATGGCGTGGCAAGAGGGTGGTCGCGGCGTTTGGGAGGCTGCCAAAGACATAGCCCCCGCTGTCATCTTGGACCCCGTAAACCTCATCCCCGGCGCAGCAGCCGGTCGGGCAGGCGTCACCGCTGGCCGTGCCGCCTACCTCGCTGGCAAGTCACCTGTCTTGAGTGGTGTCCGACGTGGTGCCGCTGTCGGCGGCTTATCTGAAGCTGCGATATCTGGTGGTCAAGCCGCTGTGCATGACACAGCTCTGCAAACGCGCGACATCCAACTCGGTCTTCAACCTGAATTTGATACTGATCGACTACTAACGACGACAGGCATAGGCACTGTTGCTGGTGCCGGTGTCGGTGGACTAATCGGCGGTGTCGCTGGTGGGTTTGGTGGACGGCGCGGCGCTGCACAGGGCGTACAAATTCGAGCAGATGAAGCCGAGGCTGCGGTTAGAGCCTCCGAGGCAGAAGCGGAAGCCACGGCAGCAGCCCAGGCAGAAGCAGCCGCGACGCCGACAGATTTTCGTACACGATTACAAAAAGAAATCGAAGACCTGGCTGCCAGGATAGACGAGACATACGAAGCCGAGTTTGCTGCGCAAGTGAATATGAAGAGCAGCGGTGCGTCTGAAGACGACCTTGCTGCAACCGCTGCCAACCTAGACAGGATCACGGTCTTCCGTAATCTCAGTGAGCGCTTGAAAAACGCGGAGACAGAGATTGATAAACTTCTCTCATCCAACAAAACAGCCGATGTAGCTGAAGGCCAAAAAAGAGCCGCAGCTCTTCACGAAGCGCTTACCGATCTTAAAGCCGCAGTTACTGGCGGTGGTGAAATTGACTTGGCACGGCTGAACAGGAGCGTGCAAGACGCCTCTGGCGGCGTCATCGTTCCCGAGTCACCAGGAGAAGCAGCACAAACACAAGCCGCGCGTGCAGCGCAAGAACAACCGACGACAGAAACCCCAACAGCAGAAGCTCCGAGAACCGAAACCCCGACAGAAGCTCCGGCAGAGGCTCCGGCAGAGGCTCCGAGAACAGAAACCACGACAGCAGAAACTACGACACCGATCAAGTTCTCACGCGCGAAAGTCAAAACAGACACGCAGAAAATTCTCGACGATAACGGCTTAACAGAAAGTGACCTTCAAAGGCACATCGCTACTGGTCAAATTGAACTTTCGGGCAACGGCCAGTTTACGGTTAATAGCAAGCGTCAGCTTCAAACTATAATTGATATAGAAAAAGGAGGCGCGGAGTTACGAGCGGCAATTCCTGGTGGGGCAAGAGTAGAAACGCCGGAAACCAGAACGCCTCCCGTTCCGCAACGTATACGCCAAATTGCTATCAACGCTGGCGTAGACTGGCGAACAATCAAAGGTACTGGCAAGAACGGTAAAATCCTGCGGACTGATATTAAGGCCGCAGCCAAGGACGAAGAATTTAGAGCCGCTGTCTTGCGCGACCTCGAAGCGGTTAAGGCGCAGGCCGATCAGGCAGACGAACTTGCTGGCGGGCTGTCACGCGATTACTACCGCCGACTTATTCGGATGCTTTCCAACGATGACGAGTTCCCGTCCGACGGCGAAGACATCCTGGCCATGTGGGAATACACCTACCCACGCACATTAGACGACATAGCAAACGATGTTCGCTCTGGCCTCCTCTCAAGGGAGGCAGCCATACAGGAAATGAATCTGTCCGGTCGTCAACCCAAAGACGCAGACGGCAACAGCATACCGAAAGACGAAGCAAAACGTCGCATAAATGAAATTGAAGACACGGACGTAGAGCGTGTCGAGATCGAGTTCACGACGACAGAAATAAAGTTTATGCGCAATTACGTTAAGGAGTTGGTCAGGAATGGCATGGCCAACGCAGACGCGGAAAGCTATGCACGCATAACGGTTATGAATAGGCGGATGCAGGGCAGAGCAGCTCAATCATCCGGTGATCTCAAATCATCCGGCGCAAGGGTCGTAGAAACAAAGAACATAGAGGGCGCAGGGCGCGACCCCAACACTGGCCGTATCCAAGGCATTGTTCGCTCCGGCATCCCGACGAGCGAAGGGCGCACAATCAATAGAAGCGGTCTCCAGCACGGAGAGCAGCCGTATATCAATGAGAAAAACTTCGAGGCTGACGCTGCATTGGCGCGGGCAATGGAGACAAGGAATATCACACCGTTTTTACCTTCCAAACCAGTTCGCGGCGTCACGACACTGGAAGGTAAAAGGGACTTTGCTGCTGGCGTCGAGCTGTATGCTGATCCAGTAACTCGCAGAATTTACGACAGTAGAGAAACCGCACTTACCGTTCGCGGAGACTTGAGGTCGGCGAGCACGCTTCCCGACACGACAGCCGCTGCGCCCGCAACACGACAAGTAGAACCTCCCGCGCCACGCGATGTGGCTGGCGACACCAGGCCGTCTGATCTGTCCATGCTCGTCCGGGCAGCAATTGATGACGGCGACATGGGCGCTATCAAACGCATCTTGCGCAAGACAGCGGCCCCTGAACCCAAACCGCTCAAGGTTCCTGAAACAGTGGAACCAGAACTTGATGTCCCAACCTCGCCGAGGGCCGACCCCGACACGCCCGTAGAGTTGGGCGACCGTGTCTTGATCGTGCAGAAAGCCGACAATCCGTCGGACGTTCGACTTGCTGGCAAGACACAGCGCACAGGAAAACCAACCGTTCAGACGATCATTGGCAAGAACGAAAAGCCCGAAAACTGGAATGTTCGGTATGCGCTTGCCGATGAGGCGGAGGGCGTCAACAACGCCCTCGACAGGCGTAAACTTTGGGACAGTCCGAACACTATTGAAAATGAATCATCCCTTGTTGAGATAAGAGGTGGTCGCCAGTTCGATCCTAACGCCCCCGGCATCCGTCGTTACGTTGGCGATGAAACGGGAATAGCGCAACCTGATACCGTATCCATGTTTGATAGGCATAGTGTCGCTGAAGGTCTGCCCGGAGACATGACCTTCATGCTCGCTGGCCAGCCTCATGATCTAGGCGAGTTTATGACCCGTGTTGGTCGACAGCTAGGGCGCAACCTTTCAGACACAGAAAACCTCGCGGGAATAGATGTAAGGCGTGCCGTTTCCAGACTGGAAAGTAGTAAGTACGTTCAATGGCGGAAGCAGCACGACCTGATTGGAGACATGCTCGCTGGCCTGTACGCAATCGAGCGCGAATTATCACCGGGCGGGATAGTTCGCCCAACACAGGCAAGAGCCGAGTCAATTAAGCAGGCGACCGCATTGCTTAATGGCAGAGCGCCAGAAGAAGTTGCTCTTGTGGGTAGGCTCCTTAGAGGGCTTGGAGGAGACCCAGAGCGCGGGCCGATATTTATAGAAGGCGAGGGCTGGTCATATGCAGCCGCAGAAGTTCCTGCGGGCCGCTTCCAAGACACCATCTCGATTGGCAAAGAAGCCGTACCACACCCGGAATCGTTCAAGCTCTTGCATGAACTCGGGCACTGGTCTTACCGAAACATCCTCACGCCGGAGGATCGCGCCGAGTTCTGGTCGGCATTTGGCCGGAACAGATATGTACGTGACCCAGATAATCTCATTAGCGGCGGTAGGCTCGACGAACCGGAGGTTCCGCCCTACATCGCCAACCAACACGGTCCACAAGAATACTTCGCTAATCAATTCGCTACGTGGGCGCTGCGCAACCGTGCCGACGGCGTGTTCGAGAAACCTGGTTTCTGGGAGCGCATCGGTCGTTATGTCGCAACGATGTTCGAGTGGATTAATTACAAGAAAATCATCGATCCCGATCTCGTCCCACTGTTCAGTCGAATCCTTCCCGAAGAAGAACGTGCGTACCTCCGCCTTGGCGTTGAGGAGCCGCAGACACCTCTTCAACACGCGGTCGTTAAACATTACGCCGAGCTGACCCTCGCTCGCGAAAGCGTTAATAACGCATTTCGCAGCGGCAATGCCGACGGCATTATCACCGCCTTCGCGAACGTGCAGACAACTCTGGCCCGAGCCGCACCAGGGCGTGCAAATCCGGGACAAGCTACGAACGCTGGTGCGACCTTCAGCGTCTATCGGCCCCTCGAAAAACTGATCCGCGACAGATTTGGAGACATCAACCAAGTCCTGTCTGGCAAAGCAAACCCATACGCAAGAGCACCCGGCGCACTCCAAGACACAAACGTGTCGCTCGGAGACATGCTGCCAGAGGCACGTATCAATAAATCTTATGCCGAGCTCTCCGGTGTGAGTGATTACAACCCCGAGGAAGTTGCGGATTTGCTCATTCAACTCTGGGAGGACGGCCACGCTGGAGGTTTCAAACCGCTCGTAAGACCAGTCACCCCGACAGACGAAAGTGTCTTCGCGGCTAACACGTCAGTCAGCAAACTTTTCGACATGATGGAGCGCGACCTCGAAGCAGCCTTCGCGTCTGAAGGCAAGCACATGAATGTCGTGCCGCAGTCCCTCAGAGGCGAAGACACAAGCAGCCCGTCCTCTGCTGGCAAGATAGCCGTTAAACGTGAGCAAACCTCAACCAACGCGACCGAAAAACGTGCAGTCGACGAGGCTAAGACACCGAAGAGAAAACGCAAACGCAGCAACGAGAGTGAAACCCCTGACGCTGCCTTCGCTGGCGAGGTCCGATCCGCAAGCAGGAAGGAGCTTATCGACATTTACCGCCGCGAAGCCGGGACAGCTCGGGGCGATCAGGTCGGTGAAATCCTTTTGGCCAAAGCAAAAGGTGAACCTCTGCCAGCCGAAAAGTTAAGTCCACGGAAAGAGGTCAAAGGCGCAACTATAGACCAACTAAGACCTATGCTGGCCCAAGCGTTCGACGAAGCCGACAGTAAGTTGATCGACGAAATCCTCTACGAGGTAACGCGCCGGGCAGTCAAAAACGCCGCCAAGGCCAAGCCGGTCTATCGGGAAGTCCATACTGCCATTGCCCAGGAGCTGGACGATCACGTCGGCGTCCAGACTTCCGCTGGCATCCCCGCCAGCGCACGCGGTCAAATTCGCACAATGCTGGGCTACCTCACGCACCGCGACCCAGAGGTCGAGGTTGCTATGCGAACCATGACCTACCGCATGGTCAATCTTCTCGGCAAGACACAGCGCGGCACCATAGAAGACGCCAACTTTATGTCCATGGGCGACATGTCTCGCCTGTCTGGTCAGCAACTAACCGGCGCAGAGACTGGTGCCTTCCTCGATTTCCGCAGCCCAACATTCAACCACCTCCGCAAAGACCTCCGGCGTATGTCGGTGGCCCTCAACAAGGGCCAATCGACACCGTTCGACGCCATGCACGAGGTCAGCCACATGCTGGTACGGTCTGGCGTGCTGCCGCAGCGGGAACTCGACGCTATCAAAGAAGCCTATCGCGGATTAAATGCCGACGACCCTCTGAAGAAGCGGATCAACGACACCTATCGGAAGAAGTACGAAGGCCGCGAGTACACCGACTACGAAATGGACGATGTCTTATCGGAGGAGTGGTTCGCCGAGGCATTTACTCAGTACCTCGGAGAGCGTGTTGCCAAAGGCGACATTGCTCACGCTGCCCTCACCGGAAACGTCAACGGCGTAGCACTGCGCGGCAATATCAATCGCGCAATCGACCGCCTCGTCGAGTACGTGTCTTACGTCCTCAACGGATTAATCGGACGCAACGACATCAAGCAAACTTTCCGACGTATCACGATGTTCGGAGACATACTTGAGAACACGGCCCGTCCACCCATGGCCGGTCGTCGCCTCGTCGTCGATCCGACGAATGCGGCAGCGTATGCGAGCGACCGATACATGGCTGCGCCTGCTACGAAGCAGGCGAAGATTGGACGCTATGTTGAGAATGGGTTGGGCTATGACGCAGTAGGCGACAAGCCAGTAAATTGGTATCACGCAACGCCTAATGCTACTCGCTTTGACAAAAGCTCCAGCCCGAACGAGACGTTTGCAAAGTCTGAAAACGGCAACTATGGCCCAGGTCAGTATTTAAGTAGAGACCCCGATTACACGCGCAGCTATGGCGAAACGCCTACCGCGACGTCACTGCTTCGGGCCATCGACGACGCAGACCTGTCGCCTGAACTCAAGACCGATCTAACTGTCGATGCTTTATACGTGTCTGCCCTACGCAAAGAGATGTCTCAGCTTCGGCGGGAGTACAGCGAACTTACTGAAAATCCTACAGATGATGAAGTTGGGACGTTCCTAAACGCGGAACGTCTCGGCGAAATCAAGCAGCGCCTCGACGTAATCTCCGATGAAGAAGAGGCAATCAAGTCACTCTTACGCAAGCACAACATCGCTAGCGATCCCGGTGTCATTCCCTTTTACATCAAGGCGGTTAAGCCCGCAGATTTCCGAACAGACGTATTCTACGAGCCGAATGATGCCTTCGTTCGCCTGCTCATGGCCAACCTGGATGAAGACCCGACTATCGGTCTCAGAGAGATGAAGCGCTTTGGTGAAGATGTGAGCAGCGGCGTTGACGGTCGTGAACTTTACCAAGCCTATGTCCACGCACATAAGGCAAATGGGGCGCATAGCGATAACGCAGCCAAGGAATTGGCTACGGTCAGCCTCCAAGACAAGGGCTACGACAGCCTCCTTACCACGCATTACAATTCCGTAGACAACGCAGACATCCCGGACCTGATGCCCGACGGTCGCCCGTATGGCTCAGAGGTTAAAGGTCACGAGACTGTTGTCTTGTTTGACGAGGGTCAGAGCAAGCATATCGATGCCGACTACTTCGATGAGCACGACATGCGGATGTTCTATCGGGAAGCTGAAGGCGGTGGCAGCGCTATAAACGCAGAGATCGTCGACGGTTGGTCTGCCGGTGCATCCAGCAAGGACACCAATTGGGATGCCATCGTCGAGAACATGGAGACGGTCGGGGCGTCTCAAGCCGAATCGAGTGCCATGCACTCCATTGCCACGGGACGAACACTCAACGCTCAAGAAGAACAGGCAATGCGAAAGAACTCCCCGTTCTTCTGGTTGCAAGAACAGAGCACCCGCATGAAAAACCTTGGGATGCACTACATTGCAGACTGGTACAAGGATCATTTCCCCGAAATCTCACAGCGCTTCGCTGGCACCTACATGCCGATCCGCAACAAACTGCGGAAACTACCTGATGCGGACGGTCGTATTCGCGCTTGGGCGCGGGCATCGACGGCAGGCGTCGGGCAGAAGCAACCGAAGTCCTACGACAGGATTGTGCGTGCGTTAAGACACGGCCATGGCTCCCGGCAGTACAAAGCCCTGTCTCAGCAGGAATTGGAAATCTGGCAAGACGTTCGTAAGGCAATGGATGTTGAGCGGGACAGGATGCTTAATGCCGGGATGTTCGTTGGCTACAGAAAAGACTATCTGCCACAGGTCTGGAGTAAAGAAGCCATCCAGAAAAACCGCGACGAGTTTATTGCGGGGATGGTTGGCTACTACAAGATAGAGCGGACAGCCCATAAAGAACTCGCCGACGAAACGGAAGCGCTGGCGTTCGCGGAACGCATGTATATGACGTTGGCTGACGACAGTGCCGACGGCGTTATGAACCCGATCATCGGATCGACCCGCAACCCGAGGTTTGAACACGCCGACTTCGGTCGAATGATCGAGCTAGACACGCATCCAGCGGCCATGAAAGACCTGGAGAAATTCCTTG
>Ga0208919_1001099_pt1 | contig 16166 bp, 42 predicted proteins | sample 4_EtaG_FD_184076 | JGI IMG/M metagenome (GOLD analysis project Ga0208919, IMG submission 184076) | Marine viral communities from the Subarctic Pacific Ocean - 4_ETSP_OMZ_AT15127 metaG (SPAdes) (version 3) | ecosystem: Environmental > Aquatic > Marine > Oceanic | place: Pacific Ocean | collected...
TTTCTTTTACGAAATAGAGGAAAAGAAAAATGATTAAAAAATGGATTAAATCAATAATTGAAAAATTTTTTGGTAGATTTTGTAAATGTGAAGAAGATGAACATATTACAATGTACACAGAAACACCCAAATCTAAAATTAAAGTTGTTTGTGAAAAACATCCAGACACATATAAAAAACAATGTCCCTCGTGTAGAGAGGCTATAAATGTCTAAATGTAAAAAATGTCATCACAATTGTCATTGTGATGGAGACTTACATTCAGACGAATATGGATTATGTGCGTGTGATAATTGCAAATGCAAAAGAACATATAAAATAGAAAAAGAACATGGCACAGACATATCTTTTGAAAATGAGGTTAACATAAAATAATGGAGATTAGTAAGATGAATTATTATTTTACAGGCATACTAATAATTTTAATATGTTTATTAGCATGGGTGGGACCAGCTTATCCAGGTTCAACACAAACGAATACATCTGGATCTAACACAGCAATTGAAGGTGGTTACACATCAACTGCTACGACTACATATCAATCTGGTTCTGAATCTACATCTACAACTAACAATACTACAAACTCAGATATAAAATCAGCACCACCTACGGCTTCAGCACCATCTGTTAACACGATGACACAAGACGTATGTGCTGTTGGAGTCTCTGCAGGCATTCAAACATTTGGTATTGGACTTTCTGGTGGAAAACATGTGATTGATGAAAATTGTGAAAGATTAAAATTAGCAAGAATACTTAATGACTTTGGTATGAAGGTAGCAGCAGTTGCTATTCTCTGCCAAGATGAACGTGTGTTTGAATCAATGATACACGCCGGCACTCCATGTCCAATTGACGGTAAAATTGGTAAAGAAGCTAAAGCACTGTGGTCTAAATATGATCACGAAAGACCAGATTATGATTTATACGTTAAACGTATGAAAGCTAGAAAAAACAAAGAAGAAAAAATAGCTAAAGAAAAAGCATTAATTGAGAAAAAAAGGCTTAAAGAAGAACTTAAAATGACTAAAGAATTAGAAAAACTAGACAAAGAAAAAGCTAGAGAAGAGTTAAAAAATTTAATAAAAGTTAAATAATGGCACTTAAAATTTCAGAAGAAGCAGCAGTTCAAATGCCGATGAAAACGGTAGCCTCGTTGATCTGTATGGTCGCGATTGGCACCTGGGCTTACTTCGGTATCATTGAGACACAAAACAAAATTCAAACTACAGTAGAGTTAATGCAAAAAGATTTAGTGGAAAATACAGATTTTAGAATCAAATGGCCACGTGGACAACTAGGTTCATTGCCCGCCGATTCTGAGCAATTTATGATGATCGAGGATTTATATAAGACCACCGATAAGTTGAACCTACATATTGAATCAATGGCTTTAAACAAAGTAAACATAGAATTTTTAACAAAACAAATGGAAAAAGTTTTAGAAGATATTGAAGAATTAAAAGATGCATCAAGAGATATGCATTATAAAAACGGAAACGGAGGATAATTTGATCGAAGTTGTTTTTGCCCTACTTATGTTTTACAATGGAGAGATTAAGGAACACCTTATTCAACCCTCGATGGCGGCATGCCTTCGCGGCAAGCGCACGGCGGAAAGACAGTACAGTGAATCTGTATCTTATAAATGCTATAAAGGTAAAGCCAAGACCGAAATCTATCAAGGTAGAAAAAATATTAGAGCTTTAATACTAGAATAATGAAATGGTTAATTGCATTTTTACTTTTATTTACTGTAGCTAAAGCTGATGTAGTTACAACAGGTAATTTATTACCTAACGGCACCGGTTCAGCATCTAATTTACAATCTGTAGACAATAACATACCAAACGTACAATCAAGTTGTTCGTCTTTTACATCTGTTAATACTACATGCACCAATCAAAATTGGAACTATCAAGAAGTAGAAGTTGGCAGTGCATCATCCGGTACAGGTAGTTTAAATTATACAGGCAGCTTAGTTGATGTTACTACAGGCAATGAAACTAGCAGCCAGGCAATGTTAGACAATGGTATTACATTAGATTCTACAACTATTGTACAGAACTGTGAATGGACAGGATCTGCACATCAATGCGGACAATCAAGATCGGGACAAGATCAATTTAAAACAACAGTCAAGATACTAGACTCTGATGGCAACGTGTTATCTCAAACAGATCAAATAAGAAATACAGACTCAGGTTATTATAGCAACGCAGATAAATACACGGACCAAGTTATATACAATGGCACTGGTTCTAATCAGTTTGATTGGACTTGGACAGGTATTGATAACGGCTCACCGCTAGTTGATCTTGGTGGACCAAATTTATTGGGTGCTAAACTTACAATGACATACGACAACACAATTATTTCAAATGAAATTATTGAAGAGATAGAAGATATATTTGAAGAGTTACAAGAAGAAATATTTGAAGAATTTACATTTGAATATATTGAAGAAATGTTTGAAGAGTTTACACTTATAGCACCACCTATGGAAGAAGTTATGGAAGAAGAAATGACATTTGAACCAATGTTAATTGTTATGGAAGAAATGCCTATGGAAGAAGTTATGGAAGAAGAAATGATTATAGAAGAAATGCCTATAAAAGAAGAAATAAACACATCTTTCTTTTCAATGATGTTACCACAAGAGGAGGAAATATATGAAGAGACTGAAGAGCTCATTGCAAGCTTCTTACCTATGGTTTCTAAGGAAGAGGAAACTTTTACTGAGGAAGAAGAATTCACAGAGAAAGGACCCATACGAATGGAACCAACCGAGGAAGAACCTAAAGAAGAAGTAATTGAAAAAGAACCTACAAAGATGGTTCTTAGCCCGCAAAGAGAAGAACCTGCTATGGAAGAAGAAGCAGTAGAAGAAGAAATTATTGAAGAAGAGCAAGAAGAAATGATAGAAGAGTCTAATGAAGAAGAAGAAATTAAAAAAGAGAAACCTGCTAGCAAGACTCCTAAGAAGTCCGCTGTTCAGAATAAGAAGCTTGCCAAACAAAAAGCTATACAACAGAAAAAAGCTATCGTCAAAAATCTTGCAAGAATAATGGATAAAGTTGACAAAGATATTAAGGATATTTCTAAAAATTTAGCGGTAAAGAATATCATAAAAATGGAGGCAATGACAAGCGAACAAGCATCATTAAATGCATATGCAAATACACAGTTTTATAAGCCAAAAAACATATATCTAGATCAATTACCTATATTTGATAGTAGATTAATATATGCAGATAAGAGTCTTGCAACTTATATACAAAATGATAAGATGGAAATTAAAGCACGTAAACTTCAAGAGATTAACTCTAGAAAACAAAAGCTTTTAATGGAATTGGAGATATTGAAAAATGGGTAAAGAAATTAAAGGAAAAAGTCCTATATTATTAGGAGCAAAAGCTGTGGTAGAACCATTTGTGGAAGAAGCTAAAAAAGCTATTGTACCAGAAGAATTAAGAGCACTAAGTGAAGGTATAAGAAAAGTAGGTAAGGACCAAGGGAAATTTTCTAAAAAGAAAAAAGGTTCATTGAAAGAACGACCACCATCAGTATTAAAACCAGGACGTGAGCGAGGAGTACTAACTAAACGTACCCAAAAATTAAAACCACCTCCTCCACCTAATGTTGGTTCAAAAAGAGAGAAACCTAAACTAGCACTAAAAGGTGGTGGTAGAGCATATGGAAGAAATTCATAATGGATAAGAATAAAAAAAACAAAGTAAAAAAAGTAATTAAAGGTTTAAAAAAAGCTTCTAAATTACATGCAGGTCAAGCTAAAGTATTAAAAAGAGTTATAAAAAAATAATGGATAAGATTAAAGGACAATTAGCAGGAGTCGCAGCACTACTTGGTGTTATTGCAGCAATAGGTGGTGGCTTTGTTAAGTATGGTGAGATTGTAACTAAGTTAGATGCATTAGAATCACAAGAACATTCAACAGTAGATACATCAGGTATTGAAAGTAAAATTGCTGTATTAGAAGAAAAAGTTAACAAATTAGAAAATATTGACACATCACACAGTCATGATTTTGTAAAACATGATCATCCAGTTGATCATAGCCACACTAAACCTATGGTTAATTCTAAAGAAATAGAATTACTAAAAGTTCAAATAGAAGAGATTAAGATCAAGTCTACCAATCCATTAGCAAACTAATGTCCACAACTGTGTTTAAAACAGAAATTGTAAACGGTTTATGTCCTACTTGTAATTTTCAAGCAATATTTGTTAGTCTTGCCAACGATCATTTTAGATGTACAACCTGTGGTAGTGATTTAGAACAACATGTTAATGGTAAAATTAGTTATATACCAATAATGTCAAACAAACATAAAGATAAAATAAAATTACAAATAACCGAAGATGGCGAAGAAGTCTAATTTTGGTGTAAATTTATACCACAAACAAAAACCTCGTAAACGGCCTGGAAGGCATAAAAAAAATAGAAATAAACACGAAAAAAGACAGCAAAAAAGACAAAAGAAGGGTTGACAATTATCCCTAGATATCCTACAAAGAAAGAATGAAAGGAAAAATATGACAGATCAAACAAGATGGGGCATCGATTTGGTGCAACAAAAAAACAAACACAAAATGTATGTTAAACAGAAAGGTATAAGAGAAGAAATAAAAAAATTTATATCTAATTGTAGTGTGTTTAAATTACGTAAAATGTATGATGAAATGAAAAGGTTAGAAAAATGAAAAAAGTAACTATAACTAGTAAAGACATAACACCTAAACAATGGTCTAATTTATTGTTAGAGTTAAATTTAATACGTAAAGCATGGAAACCTTATGCTAAATTAAATTTACAAGCACATAGTATAAAAAAGATTATTGCTAATGGCACAAAGGTAAATACATATGATTGATAAAGCAGATGAATTAGCAAATCTTTGGAATAAAACTAAAGATCCTAGGTATAAGGATGAATGGTATAAATTAGTAAAGGAAATAGCGAGCACTCATGGATATTATAATTCTAAACGACGGACTTTACCATTTGGTGGAAGTTACGAAAGAAATGACGTCTGGGATAAAATTATTAAGTGATGTAAATTGTTTTGATCTTTGTGACATACTTAGATTGCATTTAACAACTTACTATGATTATCCAATAAATGCCCATGTCATGAAAGATGGCACGGGTGATTTTTTTGGTTGTATATGCAAGTAAAAAAGAAACATGGCGGAGCACAACAAGAGTCCATGTTAATAAAATATTATGCCGACCAATGGTGTAGAGATAATGGCTACCCATTGCAAGAGCGAAAGTATAATAAGCGTAGGGGCCGAATGAATAAACCTATCCTAATAAAAAAATATTAAGATAGGTATTGAAGGTAAGAACGAACCGCTTACCATAATCCTGCCTTATTGTCAATTAAGTGTTAGCTTCTGGTAAATATGCACAAGTAAATGTAATGGATATTCTATATAATTCTACTTCTTCTCTGCCTATTTCTTTTAATTTTCTAGCAGCTTCTTCATAACCAAATATGCTACAATCATACATATTATTAAATTCTGTTGGCCATTTGTATGGCGGCATGCATTCACCTGATGCATAACTGCACATTAATAAAGTTAATATTATTTTCATCTTGACAAATCTTTTTTCTATCCTATATTATCATCATTAATAAATGAAAGGAACACAATGACTGATATAACTAAATACAGAAACGTTTCTCTTACACATGAAACATACAAGACTTTGATTAGTTTGTCGAAGGTATTATTGCCTGATGCAAAACTAAGTATATCAAAGACAATAGAATCATTAGTAAACGAGAAAGCAAAAAAGTTAAATGGCAAAGTTAAAAAAATATAGCATACACATAGCTATTTGCCCAACTTGTAAAGGCAATGGCTATGTTAAAGTAGCAACAGAAGAAAGTGAAGCAATTCATCAATGTTGGGATTGCGATTCGGAAGGAGAATTTTATGTACATGAGCCCCAAGCTATTCAGCCTGATAACACTATTGATCCTGTTACAGGTGATATTGTCAAGTTGCACTAAACACCAAAGCAATAAATTTGTTATTAAAATAGATCACTGTTTAGCAAAAGAAAATAAATGTATTAAATGATTAGAGAATCTGATGCTGCTTACATAGCAGGACTCTTTGACGGTGAAGGAAGCATAGACTTTACCAAACGTAAAGAAAAGAAACGATCTGGAACCTATAACTGCAGGCGAGTTAGTATGGAGATATCTATGACTGATGAATCTGTTCTTATATGGGTGCATGAAGTATTGGGTGTTGGTACATTGACCAAGAAACCAAGAAAAGGTTTACGTAAAAATGGTACTAAGTATTTAATGCAATACAGATGGCGTTGTACATTTAGAGATGCTTATTATGTTTGTCGCGTGCTTTGGCCATATGCACATACAAAGTTACCAAAGATACAACAGGTGATAGACCATTACAGTCAGGGTAAACTTATGAATGGTAATGTTGTAAGTTTAAATGAATACAGAAAAGCAATGAGTTTAGAATAATGGATAAGGAAAGTAAGGAAACTATTTTATTATGGAGAGGAAACAAATTGCCTTGTGAGAATTGTAAAGTTGTATTTCAAGATAAATTTGGCAAAGAACATGTGGTGGAATTATCAAGATTAATTAGAGTATTTAATAACAATATTTGGCAACATAAAAGAAGTGTAAAATGAATTATGAAACAAAGCAGTTATTAGAAGAACTTAAAACTTACCGTGATGATATGGTGGCGCGTAACTATCCTTTTCAAAGAATTAGTGATATTATTGTTAAATGGGAAAATAAGAAAGACTTTTTAGAGGAAGCAAAAAAAGAGAATAAAGAACTTAATAAATCTTACCAAGAATCAATTAGACAAGCCAATGAAAGAAAATAATAAAGAATCTGGACGTAAGTGGGATGGTAGATCTAGAGTTTCAAATGATGTATATCGAAAACGATATGATGAAATTTTTAAAAAAAAAGAAGAGAATAAGGAAGATGATGAACTCGGACAACGCGATAGACATGAGTGTTGATGTTATGTTGATTTTGTTTGATGTATTAAGTTCTCCTATTTTAATGGTTGTTAGAATCTTTCGTTATGCTTTTAATAAATTTGTTAGAGGTTATGTGATTAGAGGAATTAAATGGATATTAAATAAATTTATATGATGGATGAAAAAGATTTAGAAGAATTTCACAACATTGGTAAACCTATCCCGAGGAGTGAAAAATACATATATATCAGTGGTAAACAGATCACGGACCATGGAACTGGGACCAGGGTTTATGAGATAAAAAATGATAGACTTCCTAGTGTGACTACGATATTAGGCGCTACAAAAAATCAAGATTTCATAAAAAAATGGAAGGCAAAAGTCGGTGAAGAAGAAGCAGACAGAATCAAGAATCATAGTTCTAAACGGGGAACTGCTATGCACAAATTCCTCGAATCTTATGTACAAGGAATTGGCTACAATGATCTTACAGGGATCGGACAAGAGGCGCGTCCCATGGCCAACAAAATTATTGAGGTGGGTCTTACGCCAGTGGAAGAGTATTACGGCTCGGAAGTTACGTTACATTATCCGGGTTTATACGCGGGCTCAACGGACTTGGTCTGTTTACATAACGGCATGGAAACGATTGTTGACTTTAAGCAAAGTAATAGACCTAAAAAACAAGAATGGATTGAAGACTATTATCTGCAAATTGCAGCATATGCCATGGCTCATGACTACGTCTACGGTAGTAAAATTGAACAAGGAGTTATCATGGTATGCACGCCTGATCTATATTATCAAGAATTCAAAACAGAAGGCGCGGACCTTAGATCCTGGAAGCACAAGTTTTTAAAAAGATTAGACATGTATCATGAGATACAGTTTGATGAGAAAGAAAAAACAACACCAATGAAAGCGGAAGATTTTACACAATGAACTGTTGGCATTGTCAAACAGAGTTAATATGGGGTGGTGATCACGATATAGAAGATGAAGACCAGTTTTACAGTATGGTAACAAACTTATCCTGTCCAGAGTGTAAAGCGCATGTTGACGTATATTATCCAAAGGAGGAAAATAATGAACAGTAAACTTAGAAACGTTCTAATCTGCAGATACAATGCAGAGATAGAAGATGCTAAATACAAGATACATTGCTACAGCGAACAAGAGCTAGTGATTCCTGAACATCCTGACATTACGGCAGAAGTAGATAAATTACTTGACAAAATGTCACAAGCAGAAGAAAAGTTGGCAGTAATGGAGCTACATTATGGCAAAACTGTGGCAAATAAAGCTATACTATAGACAGTGTATATGTATGGTAAAAAAAATAAAAAAAAAATAAAAAACTACTCTAGAAAAAGTGTCATTCTGTCACTTTCGTCTAGAAGTGTTGATTTTATTGACTTTAGGGTAGACACTCAGGTAGACACTTTATGTCTAAGGTGACAGATTATTTTGTCTACCTAGGGCAATATCTATGTTTGCCAGCACGCGAGGCTTTTCATTTTCATTGTTTTTTTAAAACTTTTCACATACATATACATTTATGAAATCCAAAAACAAATCTAGAAGAATCAACAGTTACACTAAACCAAAGACTGTTAAGCAACACGTGCCTTTTCCATTTAAACGTGTTCGTATAGATTGGATTGATATCATCACTGAAGGCGGCTGGGGTAGTGAGAAAGAGTTTAAAGATATGAAACTAGCTACACCTGTAAGTGAAGGTTGGTTATTTAGTAAAGATAATGAGACTGTAAGAATATTTGCTGGCTATGATGTAGAACCAGATGGTTCTATTCATTTTTCGGAGAGGTCTGTTTTTCCGACGTCTTGTGTGAAGAAGATAACTCGGATTCATTAATTTCTTCTGGCAATGCGTCAACAACTTTTGCATTCAGAATCGGTGCGTAGTCATCTAATATTTTTTTCATTTTTAATTCTAATTCTTCCTCTGATAGCTCTTCTAGTTTACCTGTTTTTATTATTTTTCGGTCTATATATAATCCTGCGGCCATACCACGATTCTTTTCAGCGTTTGTTGCAGCGGAGAAAGCGCCTTTTTTCAAAGCTTCCTCTCTAATCTTACCTAATTCTGCTACATGTTTGTCGTATGTAACTTCATATTTTCTAAGTTTCTCTTCTCTCAATGAACCTATGTATTGTACTACAAGCGGAGATAGTCTAGGATTTTGTAATTCTGATGCTTCTTGTCTACATCTTTTTTCTGAGTACCCGGCAGCTACAGCTGCTTCAGATCCTGTAGTTCTACCTTCATTGAATACTAAATATTCAGCAAATCTTTTTTGCATTTCTGTTAATCTTTTTGGAACACCCATATTGACAATTTAAGGTAACTGTCCTATATTGTCAATAGTATGAAAGACGACAAAGTAATAAATTTACAGCAAATAAAAGACGAACGTGGTGAGTATGATTTAGAGAAAATTATACAAACTTTACGACAAAGAGTTAAAGAGTTAAGAGCTGTTAATGAAACAAACAATGTAGTTGCGGCTAAACTTGTAGAAGAAAACCAAGAATTAAAGTTAGACAACAAAAGATTGGCAAAAGAATTAGACGATTACTATAATGCTCGTTAAAGATTTACAACAATTCTTAAGTAGTTTTACCGATAAATTAAAAGACGGTAAAGGCAGAGGTAATGCAGTTCAATATGCTAAAATATATATTGAAGTAGATGGTTACTTAGAAGAAATCAGAAGAATGGAAGTACAAGAAAATAATGTAATAGGTGCACAACAAGGTTTAAGATTAGTTTTAAAACCAAACAAAGATAAAAAATTAATATTACCGCCAGGTGTAATGAAAGATTATTAGGAAGGAGACACTATGTTTGAACTAACAGAAGAGCAAAGAAAACAATTATTGCAATATTTATGGACAAGACCATATGGAGAAGTTGCTACTATAATTGCGATGTTAGCGTCATTAAAGTCAAAAAAGAATGACACTGTTACCCCTAAAAAGTAAGTGGGACCAGAGGCTAAATTATATAAAAAACTCATCAAAGCAACTCCTAAAATTGTTTGGAATAGGTTGGAAAATCTCAGTAATGTTGGTACTCCTGATCTATTGGGCTATAATACTTCTGGCACCTTTTTCACAGTAGAATTAAAAGTCACGAAGAGTAACAAGGTACGTTTTAGTCCACATCAAATTGCGTTTCACGTGACACATCCTAACAACACATTTATCTTAGCAGAGGCCCTTGGTCCAAGAGCCGCTAATCGTTTTCAAATGTATCGTGGTTCAAGAATCTTGGATCTTGTAGCTTCAGGCTTGAAGCTTGACGCTTGTAGCTTGGGGCTTGACGCTTGTAATTTATTTTTTAATGAGCTTGGTGCTTGAAGCTTGAGGCCTGTGAATCAAACCTTTGTTTGCATTTGAGATTGGTCTAGGACCAGGAAGCTTGTAGCTTGTAGCTTGAGGCTTGGAGCTTGTAGCTTGTTGCTTGAGGCCCGGATCAGGTGCACGCGTGCTTGAGGCCGTCGCCTGCTGCTTGCTAATGACCTGATCCAGTTTATTACGTATCGATCGTAATTCTTTATAATATTTAGGGTGTTTGAATTCCATTTTAATGCTGCCCATATGATATATTTTTTATATCTTTATTCCAGCAGTTTCTACAATCTAAGCATTGATTGCCCTGCTGTGGACTGGGGCATGTTGCGCCGCTTGTAACCACTGTTGAAGTATTGCTCCAACTTCCGGCTGCGGGTTGGTCAATCATTGGCATAGAAAATCTTATAACCAAATTATCAGGTGCCCGCTGTACATGAGCCTTGATCCATGCTTCACGCGTTGGGAGCCAGTGACGTTTAGAAGGTGTTAGCCTACATACTTCATAAATTTTATTTAAATGATCAAGATCTTTGACATCTCCTGAATCGTGCCATCTAAAGACATCGGGCTTTTTAGAATTAATTAAATGCGCCATAGCTTCGACCCATTGCGGTGAGCTTACAGCTGCCAGTCTTCGATACTGTGCATCCTGGACAACTTTAAACACGTAACAGCCTTTGAGCGCATAACAATCGTAACATGTCGAGCCTTCAACCTTCCTGAGCTTGGAGCCTGTTTTGCATTCCTTCGCTGGTAGACCTATTGACCATCCAGGCATTTTTGAAGGCTTGCTTAAGCTGCCTCCTATAATTTTAAATGCTTCTGTTGTTTTCATATTTTTAACCATTTCAAAATTGATTTTTTAGAACCATAAGTTTTTTTATTATACTCGTGATTGGGATTATCTTTTGAGTACATCCAATCAACCATTTTTTTAAGTTGTTTTTTATTTAACATTTTCTTTCTCCTTTAATTTGTAGGACATAATAACATTGTAACGTTGTCTTGTCAAACTTGCGGCTTGTTGCTTACAGCTTCGGGCTTGGCGCTTGTAGCTTGAACCCTGAGCCTCGAGCCAGCGCCAGTGCTGCACTAATATTTTGATACTAGGAAGGCCTGGCTGTCTACTCATATGTTACCAGCTTCTATGTCTTCAATTGTTGCTTTAGGATCCAGGGCCAACTCAATTTTTTCTTTTAAGTTGGCGCTGTCTTCCTGAACGCCTTCAGGTGGTGCTTCATCTATATTAGAATCTAACCACCTGATCACCATCTCAATGATTGCTTTTTCTTTACTCATCATTTATCTTTCTCATCTTCTCTTGATCTTCTTTTACCAACCGAAGGATCTCCTCCAGGGCATCTGCTATTCTTTTTAATTGTGCATCATCAAACATAATTATTCCTTTCTAGTTTTAACCTACATTATCCTATAGCAATGTCAAGCATTGCTTGAAGCTTGCCGCTTAATTCTTTCTTCTTTAGAATGATTTTTAGAATCATTCTAAAGTGACCAGTAACTCTTCACAGCTGTCTACTGCAGGTTCAGCCACTAATAGTTACTGATCCCAGATCCAATAATTAAGTACTCAATAGTCGTACGCACTATTCACAAGCCCATTCCAGCTTATTGGATCAGGGATCAGTTGTTGTCCTGTGTAGGCGAAGTCCTGTTCTGCAGAACACTTGCATCCCTGCAATAGAGAAGACTCATGCTAAGAGCATCGCGACCTATACTATAGCGGTTAATATCCCGCAGTGTACAACATCTGATCCCGGATCCGATCACTCTCCACGTGGTTGTGGGAAGTTGTCCCGTTATTGCATTTGAATAATCGGATCCGGGATCAGTGCAGGGCAATTATTAGGGTATGCCCTGCATTTACTTTTTTTATATCACCTAATCAGTATAAAAAACATAAATCAAATATAATGCTTGACTATCCTATTGTCAAGTGATAATTTCAAATCATGCAAAATAAAAATACAGAAAGGAAACAAATGAGTAAAATACGTATGAATACTGAATTTAGAAATAAGATTTTAAATCGGTATGTTGAAAGTGCAGAAACAGAAAACACACAAGAACGTGAGGCATATCTTCAAGCAAGAGAAAATGTTGACTATGCTTATCCAAAAGCTTTTGAACTTGCAAAACTTGTAGTTGGTAGAGCATATCCAAGTGATGATGTTCAAACTTGCAAAAGTTTAAAAGCAAAATATGGAAGTCCTCTTGATGTTGTAGCAAAAGATAAATGTTTTTATTTTTCTTATGCAAAAGATGAACTAGAAGAAAATGAAGATGAAAGGGACAGAAATGTATCTGAACATTTTGACTTTGGTTTATTTGGTAGTGTTGGCAATAGTGAATATGGTGATGAAACAGGAAAACAATTCGCTTATGCTTATTGTCGTGAGGGATTAAAAGCACAAGATTGCAACCCAGATATACTTGCACAACAAAATGGCAAAGATGATAACCCACATAAAACTAAACACATTGACGCAAATGATAAGGCACTTGGATATAGTAATTATTCTAGTTATAATTCTGATAATGATAATTCAGTCGGAACTACTAGAGAGTTTGATAGTCAATTCTATTTAGATATTATTGGAACATCACATTGTCGTTCAAGAACTATTGCTTGTAATAAACAAGAGTTTCAAGTTTTTCAAATGTTGAAACAAGCAAAAGCAAATGTAATCACTTGCCACCAGAAATGGATTGATAGTATTGAAAAACAAAAACAAGCTATGAAGACAGGATTAAAAGCTTACAGATATTTGTCTGAGGGTGTTGAGTTGATGAAAGAACTTGGCATTGAACTTGATGAAGCAGAACTTGTAAGATGTAATTCAACAGGTTTGACAATCTACAACCCACAAAATTTGGCTAGTATGATTAAAGGCATGAAGAATACAACCATGACAAGAGATCAAAAAATAGCAATCAGAAAGGAATATGAAATAGAAGAAAGGGCTAGAGAAGAACTTGCAAAATTAAAAGCAAACCCTTTAAATTAAGCTATTGACAAGTTAGGGAGTTTCCTATAAACTCCCTAATATAACAGAAAGGCATAAAATGGAAAATAATAAATATTGGTGGAACTACTCCATAGAAGAACTAGAACAGATGGCTGACGAAAATGGCAAAATTACTAAAGAGGCTATGGAAAAGTTTAATGAAGAAATGACAGAAGATAACGAACAGGAACATAAATACTAACACTTGACAAGTTAGGGAGTTTCCTATAAACTCCCTAATATAACAGAAAGATATAAAATGGAAAACAACACACAATTTAGAATAACTTATTATTCTAACAAAGATAAAAAGCACATAACTAGAAATGGTAAATGGACAGACCAATGTAGATATTGGACATCTAAAGCTGGTGCAAAGTTAATGACATATTTTGACATGGACAAACAAGAATATAGATGTGCCAAAGGTTCTTGGAAAGTTAGGTACTAATGCCCAATAAACATTTTTGCCAAGGTACTAACTGTCATAAAAACCCAACAACAGATAGGTTTCTAAAATCAAAAGGCATAATTCGTGGGCGCTATGCATATGCTAAAATAGATGATACTGAAAATCAATATGGTTATGGATATCATTCAGATAGATATTTTTGTAGCCAAACTTGCAAACTAGATTGGCTTAATGAGAACATGCAGAATATTGAAAGAGGTATTCCTGTTCCATTTATTACACATAGAAGAATAAGTGAGGGATATGAGAAAGCAACTGAGGATAATGGTTGGCACTCTTATAAAACTATTAGAAAAATAAGGGTTGACAATGACAATGATAATGATAGGATTATCCCATAACAGAAAGGCAATATGACAACAGAAAGAACAGAAAAAAGAGTTAACAGATTCAACGGTGAATCTGTTATGCTAACAAAAGAAGAAGCAAAAATTCATGATGAGATATTTATTCATGAAGTAGAAGCGACATTAGAAGATTACAAGCTAGGCACAGGTGCAAGCAAGCACTGGCAAAAGATGAGAGATAAACTTTCATGGTTCATGGAACACAATGCAAAAGCTTATATGGTTCTGTTAGACTAGTCCCATTGCCAAGGCGCTAACGCGCCTTGGCTCCCTATCAATAGAGGTACCAACCCCAATTCCAATATAGATTAGACCACTGACCCCTATCCCCCTTTTTATAAAAAGGGGTCCCACTACTTCAGGTTGTATTGCTTGATTTAGAGAGTTAATGGTGGTAAATTTGTTTTGAACACCTAAGATGGTGCAAAAAAATTTTAAAAAAATTTTATGAATTTAAATAACGTTGATATTAGTAAGCTTCCTGCAGATGTTAGAAAACAATTTAAACAATTACAGGTTATGCATGCAGAAAGAAAAATACAAAACAAAGCTAAAAGTGATTTCTTAAGTTTTGTTAAATGCGTTTGGCCTGAGTTTGTTGAAGGCGCGCACCATAGACATATTGCAAAAAAATTTAACGACCTTGCAACAGGAAAAATAAATAGATTAATTGTCAACATGCCACCAAGACATACAAAGTCTGAGTTTGCATCTTTCTTGTTACCAGCGTGGATGGTGGGCCGTAATCCAAAATTAAAAATAATTCAAGCAACGCACACTGGAGAACTTGCAATACGTTTTGGTCGTAAAGCTAAAACATTAATTGATAGTCCTGAGTATGCAAAAATTTTTGAAACAACTTTAAGAGAAGATAGTCAAGCCGCTGGTAGGTGGGAAACAGCACAAGGCGGTGAATACTTCGCAGCTGGAGTAGGCGGTGCCATCACCGGCCGGGGTGCTGACCTATTAATAATTGACGATCCACATTCAGAGCAAGATGCCATGTCAGCATCTGCATTAGAAAATGCATATGAGTGGTATACATCGGGTCCAAGACAACGTCTTCAACCTGGTGGTAAAATTATTTGTGTAATGACAAGATGGAGCACAAAAGATTTAACAGGTCAATTACTTGCTCATCAAAAAGAAGCCAAAGCAGATCAGTGGGAAGTGGTCGAGTTTCCAGCGATCTTGGACCATGGATCTGAGATAGAACCCGTGTGGCCTGAGTATTGGAACATAGACGAATTAGAAAAAGTTAAAGCAACACTACCAACTGCAAAATGGAATGCACAATGGATGCAAAGACCAACTAGTGAAGAAGGTGCTTTAATAAAACGAGAATGGTGGCGACTATGGGATAGTGATGTTATTCCGCCGCTACAACATATTATACAATCTTACGACACAGCGTTTATGAAAAAAGAAACAGCTGACTTTTCTGCTATTACAACATGGGGTATATTCTTTCCAGATGAAGACTCAGGTGCTAATTTAATACTACTTGATTCAGTAAAAGGTAGGTTTGAGTTCCCTGAACTACGAAGAAAGGCACTAGAGCAATATAAATACTGGAATCCAGAGTCAGTAGTCGTTGAGGCTAAAGCATCAGGACTACCGCTAACGTATGAATTACGACAGATGGACATCCCAGTAATTAACTTTACACCGTCAAAAGGAAATGATAAACATGTTAGAGTTAACACTGTAGCCCCTCTCTTCGAGTCTGGTATGATATGGGCGCCAGATCAGAAATTTGCAGAAGAGGTAATTGAGGAATGCGCAGCATTCCCGCACGGTGATCATGACGACTTAGTTGACTCTATGACTATGGCTGTTATGCGATTCAGACAAGGCGGTTTAATTAAACACCCTGAGGATTACATAGAAGAACAATCAGCGCCTAGGAAAAGAAGTTATTACTAATGGCA
>Ga0208919_1001100_pt1 | contig 16157 bp, 23 predicted proteins | sample 4_EtaG_FD_184076 | JGI IMG/M metagenome (GOLD analysis project Ga0208919, IMG submission 184076) | Marine viral communities from the Subarctic Pacific Ocean - 4_ETSP_OMZ_AT15127 metaG (SPAdes) (version 3) | ecosystem: Environmental > Aquatic > Marine > Oceanic | place: Pacific Ocean | collected...
CTCAATCTCCTATAGCTGCAAAATTAAAAGAACCTGGATTTTTTGGATCTGACAGATTTGTAAACTTTGTAAGAAATGTTGGTGCTGGATTAGTAGAATCAGGACAAATGGGACCTGGGCTTGCACTAGGTGCTGCAAAAGCTGCTGAAGAAAGAGCTGCAAGAGATCTGGCACAAGATCAAAGAGATGCAGAAATGGCAAAACTAATTGCTATAGAAAAAGCCAAGGCTGCTATAGAAGGACAAAAAGGACCAGATACCTCGTTAAAGAAATTATTGCGTACAAATGCACAAGAAATGAACGCTGACTTTAATGAAGTTGTAAGTGGTAATAATACATTGGTTACTATAAACAGGGTTAAAGAAATTGTTATGAATGAAGATACATCTTCTGTGGCAGCATTTGTTTCTGACATAAATAAAAAGGTTGGGACATTTTTTGATATGGACGGTCAACCAAGTAGGACAGGTAAGAAATTTGAAGATTTACCTCCTAGAGCTAGAGCGGCAGTTCTGTTAAATAATATTAAACAAGCAAACATCCGTGAAATTCTTGGTGAATCTGGAAAAACCATATCTAACTTAGATAGACAGATTATTGATGATCTTGTAGGAAATTTAAAAGCTGGTAATAATCCAGTTGAAATTCTTGAAACATTAAAATTAACCGAAACCAGAGTGATGACTAATATACAAGGAGCACAAGATAGGTTACTAACTAACTTTAATTTTGCAATTCAAGAGGGCAATTATGGTGTAAGTTTAATTGAAAATAATGCCAATTTACTTAATTATATTGCTAAACTGAAAACAAACCCCAGTGCTGTTCCTATTGGCGTAGACTATTCTAATAAATATGTAGACACTACGAAACAAAGAAGACAAATTACTTTAGCAGAAGATTGATGCAAATATTTGATGTAGAAATTGCTCCAGGTGTAACTGAAACTGTAGAAGCACAAAATGCTGATGAAGCAAGAAAAAAAGTAAAAGCACTTATCGCACAAGGTGCTATGTCTCCATTTTATGATGAGCTTTTTTTTGACTACGAAACTGGAGTTGATAATAAAAGGTTAAGAAGAAACTTAGCCATGGCTGAAACTAACGAAGAACAAAATAAAGTAATTTTTAATATTCTAAACAAAACACAAAGTTCAGAAACACCAATAGAGCAAGAAAATGTTTTATTAAATCAAGTTGGAGATCAAGGTTTTACTAGAAATACCAAAGGTCAAATAGCTTTGACACCAAAAGGCATGAAACAGTTGGGATTAGAAAAGCTAATTAAAAGTGAAACACTTACTGATGGTTCTGTTATTTATAAAAATACAATTATTGACGAAAATGATTTCAATTTAAAAACAGGTGATTTATCTGACTTTGCAGGCGTTGCTGGACCTATTATAGGTGTGATGACAACTTTTGTACCACAACTTCGAATAATCAAAGGACTTTCACATTTATTTGGGAAAAGAGATGTACTTGCTCGTATGTTTGCAGCAGGTGCTGGTAGTACAGTTGGTAAGGCTGTAGAGGAAGAAGTTATAGAAACCACAGAGGGATTTCAATTACAAAAAAGAGATGAAATAAACGATTTATATATGCAAGAATTTGCTTTTGGTACTATAGGCCAAGGTATTGGTGAAGGTGCATTTAAGTTATATAACACATTTTTAGGTGCAAGAGCAGCTCCTGCAGATAAACGAATTTTATTCCAACAAAATCAGAATAGATCTGTAGCTGACGTTATGAAGTTAGATATGGAGCTTGGAAAAGAAGCGACTGAAAGACAAATTAAAAAAGCCATAAGAGATGGAAAGGTTAAAAAATTTAACTGGAAAATGAATAAATCTGTTGGTGCAATACCATCACAAGAAACTTTACAAAGAATGTTGCCTGGAAGAGGACAAGGCATAGCAGAACAAGTTATTGGTAATAACAGAGATAAAGCTAATGCAGCTTATTTGAGAGCAGAGTTAAATTATATTTTAAAAGGTATTAAAGATGAAAAAGTTGCCTTAGATTCTTATATATCAACATCACAAAAAGGTAGGTTAGATCAATCTATTAATGAAAAACTACAAAATTTAAGAAACGCAGAAGCAACAGTTACAAATAGATTAGAAAAATTATTTGGAGAAATTACAGAAGATGCATTAGAGGTTGGTAATTATGGAATGATACCAAGTAGAAGTGAGTTTGGTGAAACCATAAAAGATACGATTACTTCTGCTAGACGTTTTGTTACGAATGAAGTGGGTAACAAATACAAAAAAGTAGACAACATGATGAAAGACATGAGAAGCATTTATAAATTAGAATTAGATGACTTTGGTGAATTACAACGTGTTGGAAGAGGCACTGCAAATGATTTTCAATTAAAAAGTGCTGCTGAAAGAGATATAGCAGTAGCAATAAATGCAACTATAAATGAAACTGCACACACATATTTTGAAAAATCTTTGCTAAGAATTAAGTCTTTTAAAGAGGATTTTCCAGCTTCTGATTTTAGTCCGCAAGACCCTCTAATTAAAGGCGGCATTATAAAACAATTAGAAGATTTATATACAGGTTTATTACAACAAACTGCACCTGGTCAAGCAGCAAGTGGTAAAGGATTAAGTTTGTTTCAAATAAGAAACATACAAAAAGATTTAGATTTTTTTATTACAGAAGCTCCTGGAGCGTCACCACAAAGAGAATTAATAATTGATTTAAAAAGGTATCTTGATTCATACGGTAGAGATAATCCAAAAAGCATAATGACTGATTTAGCAAAAGAATCAATAGAAAAAATTAACACTAGGTTAAAAAGACAAGGCATCACAATACAAATACAGGACAAAAAATTAATTGAAGATTCTTTAAAATTATTAAGAGAAGCAAACAAAACTAATGCACAAAGAATGAAACCTTTTGATAATTTACAAATACAAAAAATTATATCTAATGCATCAAAAGGTGCACATCCACCAGAGGAAATATATCAAAAAGTTTTTTTAAATGGTTCTTCAAAAGATTTACAAGATGTATTTACAGCGACTAGAAACTACGATGATTATTTAAAATCAATAGGTAAGGCAGAGGAAGCAACTACAGAACACACATTAAAAGCACAATTAAAGAAAAAGTTTTTTGATGATGCTATATACAAAGCTACAGATGGTGCTACACAAAGTATCAACTTTACTACATTTGCAAGACAGTTTTTCAACTTCGATAAAGAAATGGCCGATGCAGGTAAAATAGATGAGTTATTTAGAAACTCAAAAGGTGTTACATCTGGAGAGCTTGTGAGAGAAACTATAAGAAATTTAAACCGAGTGCAACCAAACTTAAAGCCATCACAGTTACGTGATTTAGCTGATGACTTTACTGGTACAAATATTGGTTTAGACGATAGTGATCAAGGTAGAGCATTTATTCAAGCTATGCGTGAGTTAGCTAATGAATCAGAAAGAGTTATGAAATTCAGAGCTAACAGAGCAATATCCGATTTACCAGAAAAAGGTATAGAAGCTACTACTGACACTATATTTAGACCTGGTAATGCATCTGTTATTAATACTTTAAAAGGAACAGTTGATGATGATGTGTTTGCAAGCATACAACAAGCAAGCATGATGAAACTTTTGAAAAGATCTGTTGATTTTAATGGAAAGGGTAAAATTAATGACATATTTAAGGCAGGTAATTTAGAAACAGCACTTAACAGTTACGGTGATGAAACTCTAGAAGCTATGTTTGGTAAAGAAATAACTCGTGGGTTGAGAAGTTTTCAAAAGGAAGTCGATATACTAACTAAAGGTGAGCTTGGAAGAGGTGGTAGTGCTGGTGGATTGGTTGCTGCAGGTCTTGGTGCTGCTATTGTTTTTGCACCATTACAAACATTAGGTCCTTTAACAGGCTTGCTAATTCTTCGTACTGTATTAGGTAATCCAAAATTTGTTGGTTTGTTAACAAAAAGTGATCCAGGCTCTATAGCACAAATGATACAAGCGGTAGAAAGAGCAGCTAGACAATTTGGGGTGAGAATGGTTGATGGTACTTATGTAGAGTCTGGTGTAGAAAAAGTCAGAGAAGGTTTTGAAGCAACTAAAACTGCAGTTGGCGTTACAGATGAAGATATACAAGAACAAACTGAAGAAGGTCTTGACATGTTCCAACAACTAAGAGATCAAGTAACGCAACCATTAAAAACTTCAGAATTACAACTACCAGATGTTCAGCCTATACAATCTCAAACTGATCCATTATCTCCAGAACGTATAGACTTTGCCGAACAAATCGCTGGCAGGCCAATCGTTTAAACAATAAAAAAGGGAGCTGTTACACTCCCTTTCTTTGTTCTCAAGGTTGTTATCCCCACTGGTCTGCCATAGCTTTGGCAATACCTGGGAAGAAAGTGCTTCTTATTTTCCAACGATCTGGACCAGGAGGACAATTATGTATGTCATTCCTAGCTGAAGTCCCATCTAAAGTACCTGTGGGCTTAAGAATTGGTAAATTCTTTAACCATAAGCAGGTTGCTTTAGAAACATTATCCTGGCCTTCTGGATCATCTCCAAATTGCCAGGGTTGGATCTTCTGATCGTAATGCTTGTAGTTTTTAATCCTTTTCTTTGCATATTTATGCATAATCGGATTTTCAACTGCAATTTTGGGTATATTACTATTCCAAAGATCTTGAAATAAATTTGTACCCTCTCTTAAATCCCTAACCATTTCCTTTACTGTTTTTCCAGGAGGAGGTGATTTCAACCACCTAACTCCCGAATTGCAAAGTCTGGTACAGGGAGGGTGTGCTACCATCATCATGTCCCAATCTTCCATTTTCATAACTTTTCTAATATCATCAGTAATGTGTCTATTAGATCCATCATCACTTGGAAGAATGTCGCAAGACCAGGCATCATGCCCTTTATCTAAGAAAGCATTTCTTACAATCCCTGAGAACTCACATGCGATTAAAATCTTCATGTTCGTTTCTCCTCTTATTTTTATTTTTAAGAACAAACTAGCTCTAGGCTAGAATCCTATTATAACACAAAAGTTACAATTTGTAAACTATGGGTTTTTAGCTATCCTCAAAAAAAGTAGGATCTACAGCTACAAATCTTTTAGCTGGTCTACCTTTACCACCAACTTTAATCTCAACCTCTTGTATCTCCCCTGCATTCTTAAGCCTTTCAATAATCTCTTTTACTTCATAAGACTTCATACTCCTAAATAGTTCGTGTCTATCTACTTCACGTTTAGATATACCCTCGCCATTCCTGGATCTAATAAATGATAATACTTGCTTAATCTTTGACTCTGTTGCACTACTGGCTACCTTATCTCTACAGGCTTCTATAAATAGTAAGTCGTAGTATCTAATAAAATCTACAGCCCAACGTGTAACATCTCCTGTAATGGCTCTAGCGTCTGCATTCGTTGCTAAAGTACATAACAAAGACAAACGCATAGCTTTCTCCTTAGAACGGCTTAGAAGAGGCTCTAGGTTATCTTTTTCTAGTATATCTTGTCTTTTGACTATCTCTCGTGCAAAGTCTTGTAGTATTTCTTCTGATTCTCTGTCAAAGTTTAATACTATTTGATCTAAATCAATCTCTGCATTATCACGAGATACATCACTCATGGTACCTCTTTGTCTTCTTATGTAGTTTACCCAATTTACAATAGAGGTTGGTGGCGATGTGAATCTTTTGAGCTCACCTACTCTTCTCGGCTCTGTAGATTCAACAACTACAAAACGGTTTAGGAACCCGTCTGCAATTCTGCCACCATTTAACGCTTTGTAAAAATTCTTTGGTACTGACAAACCAACCAATGTGATAGCTGGTTTATGTGTTACACGGCTCATCATCATTTCTTTGTATTGTTCTTGCACATTCATAAGTGAGTAGTTATCTGGTCGCAAAGTACCATGACAACGACCCCATGCTTCCATTAATGTTTGTATACCATCTTCTCTGTTAGTATTAGTTGAAGCACCAATAGCTTCTAGTCTTTTACCAAACTCATCCATTATGGTTATTTGTGTTGGCCTCATTTTAAGCACAGAATGCACGGCACCACTTGATGTATAACCATCTCCTACTACAAGCTTTTCATGATCACTTGCATTAAGCACCGACTCAACAAATGTTTTGATGTTTTCTTTACCCTGTCCTGACTTAGCAATACCCATGAAATACATAGAAGAAAAGTTATTCATGTTGGTTCTATATATACGGCCACAAGTAACACTAGCTAATGCCAGTGCACCTATTAATGATAGTTCTGGTTGTGGCACTTGTGCTATTTCCTCACAGAACTTAAACATGTCTTTTAGCAAACCTGGTGGGTTGAATAAATCTTTTGGTTTTTGTATGCTTTCTGAAGCTTGAATAAATAACGGTGCTATTCTATTCTTTCTATCGTGTGTATTTTTTACACTTTCAACAACGCTATCTATTTCTGTTTGTGGTAGTGGTGGATTATTATTTTTATTCCAGTTCTGCAAAAATATTTTTACAAATTGTATATTAACATTCTTTGAAATTAAATATCCTGCAATCCTTGCAGCTCCATCATTCCTAGACCCTTCCATGACACCATCAAGTGAAAATGGTGCTGTTTGTATTCCTGTTTCTGTTTTTGGAACTCCTGTAATTTTTTGAAACTCAACTTCTGTAAAGTCTGGTAAATCATTATGATCATGTATTTTCCAATCAGGAAAAGTAATTGGTTTATAGACTTGGCCGTTAGCATGTCTATTCCATGGTGCAATAATTAATCCACCCATACCTCTTATATCTATGAGTCTTTCTATTGGTGTTTCTGGAGTTCTCCTTGTCGCAAAAGTAGTATAATTTTGTGGGTTGTTATAATAATAATGCATTCCTTTACCAGTAATAACTTTAAAGGGACAAGCTGGCATATTCTTTTCTACCCAGTCCATAGCTTCTGGAGAGTCAGCATCGACTACTACAAACTTACCACATACAAGTGCAACTTGTAAGTTATCTCTGCCCTTAAACCATGATTCTACAAGGGTTCTATCAGGCCTGGCTTCTTTATACTGTTCCCAGCTTCCAAGAAAAGATGGCGGTTTTTTATTAGATCTTTGTAAAGGAACTACATTATAACCATCGTCATAGTAGGCAAGAGCTTGCTCTAAGGATGTATCGTCCTCAGTAATATTAAGCTGAAACACACTAAGCTTCTTGTGCTATATCATTTACTGATCCAAAGATGCATTCGAAATCTAATCTGCCATCAGTAGCTTTTATAATTTGTTTGGCTTGATTGATAGTTGGCTGCCTATAACCATATCTCCATGACTTACATGAAGCCTCTGAACAACCAAAATCTTCAGCAGCTTTTTTCTGCCCTAGAAATTCTATATATTCTTTGAGTGTATATCTTTTTACTACTCTATCTGTATGATTTGGTTTTACACCTAACGTTTCAAATTCTTTTAATTTTTGTGACGAAAGCGATTTAATTCTATGATAATAGTTAGCTTGCCAGACTAGATCTTCTCTGTTGGTATCTTCCATTTTTTTCTCCTCGTAACTTTTATTTGAAAAATATTCACATATTGTAGATAAGTAGTATATAATATGCAAGTTAATTTTAATTTTAAAGGAGATTGAAGATGGAATTATCAAGTAGAATAGTATCTCCGCAAAAGTTAGTTCAAGATCAAGGTGCAAAAATCTTGGTTTATGGAATGGCTGGAGCGGGTAAAACAACGTTGGCTAAAACATGTCCTGGTAAGGTGCTTGTAATAAGTGCTGAAGCTGGTTTGTTATCTATTAAAGATGCAAGTAATGTTGAGGCTATAGAAGTTAAAGAAGCATCTGAAGTTATGGAACTACACGATGCTTTGAAATCTGGTAAATTACAATATGACACAGTATGTTTAGATTCAGTGTCTGAAATAAGTGAGATCTTATTAACATGGGAGAAATCTCGTAGCAAAGATCCACGTATGGCATATGGTAATGTACAAGAATCTGTTACAAATTTAATGCGTGCTTTTAGAGATCTAAATATGCACGTTTTATTTTTATGCAAAGAAGATGTTGTAAATGATGATGGCGTATTAAGACACGCACCTAAAATGGTTGGTACTAAATTAGGTGAATCAATTACATATTTCTTTGATGAAGTTCTTGCTTTACGCATCATTGAAGATCAAGATGATGAAGGTAAGAATATCCAAAACAGATGGTTGCAAACTGTCTATGGACAAGGTTATAAAGCAAAGGATCGTAGTGGTAAACTAGAAAACTTTGAAAAACCTGATATAAGTGCTCTAATTGAAAAATTAGGGTTTACATTAACTAACGACAATATGGGAGAAGCAAATGTCTGATTTTGGTGATGTAGAATTTTTTGATAACTTAGAGGAACTATCATCTGGTGGTGGTACTCCTCTTGCTCCAGATGGAGAACACAACGCAACGGTTATTGCTACAGACAAATATAAGTCTAAAGCAGGTAATCATACTCTAAAGGTTACATTTCAATTAGATGGCGGCAAGTATCGTGATCATAATGAATGGTATAACCTTTGGGCTACTAATGAAGACAACAAAAGAATAAGCACGGAAATATTTACCAGGCTTACTAAAGCTGTTGGTTTCAAGAAATATCCAGAGAATCATGGTGATTTTGTGGGTAAAAAACTAATACTTAAAACTGAACAAATTGATGATCAGTTTGAAGGTGATAACGGTGTCGTGAATACTAAGAAGACAAAGATCAGATTGTATTTACCAGAGGCTGATTCAGACATGAATCCACCTAAAGAAGCTGTACCACCTTTTTAATATAGGTAAAAGAAATTAAGGGGCTTTGTGCCCCTTTTTTTTGTTTTGATAAATTTATTTTGTATTTTGAATAATTCCATATATAGTTAAAAGCAACACTCCTACTACAGCATAAAAACTCATATCCATTATCTGTTCTCCATTTTGTTTCTTAACCTGGTTAGATACCATATTGCTTTGTCTATGTCTTGTATATTTGCATCTTTATGATCTTCACGCCAAATGTATTTGAACGCTGCTGCTTTGCAATAGCCTTTAAACTCTTCAAAGGTTAAGGCTGATTCTATTGCGTCTATACACTCAATAGGGCCTTTCTTGTAATGTGGGGGGTTTATGTTATCTGTCATTTTGTTTCTCCTTTTTGGTAGACTTTTCTTCCCATACGTTTTTAAGTTTGGTTATATCTGTGGTTTTTTTGTTTTTAAAAATCTTATCCCAGCCAAGACTCCATTTATTTTTGTTTGTTGGTCTTTGTTTACTACCTTTACCACCATGCCATTTAGTCATTTAATTCTTCTCTGTAAAAGTTGCCAGTATCTAGCTCAACAACATTAGGGCTGTTGTATATGGTTGCTTGTTTGCCACCACTCCAGACTACCTTGTTGTATTCTTCTAAGTAATCACTTAAGAAGTTCCAACCTACTTCCATGTCGGTATGGTTCATTTTAAATACTTTACTTGCATAAGGTGGTTTCTTTTCCTGTGCTACAAACACAAAGTCATGCACCTGAAAACCAGCTTTTTCAAAACCACGCTTATACCAAGCAGCTTGTAGATCATAAGAGTACCGCCTTACCGAATTGGTAAAACCCCTGACGGAACAATCACTGGTTGTTTTATAATCTACAAGCACTATGGCATTTTCCCCATGTGGTTTATCAAATGGGTTCAAAACTACATCAGCCCTGGTCTTACATAATAAATCTTGCTCATACCAAAAAATAGACACCTCGTAGGGTGAATCAAAAGTGCTAGGATACTCTTTATCTGGATTTAGATAAGCTCTCGCTTCCGTTACTAAGCTGTTTTTCATGCTATATATGGTATCTTTGTCCTTTTCACTAATAACGGTAAGTCCTTTGGCTAAACTTTCTTTTTTAAGTTCTTTGTTTGAATTAGTATAAGGAGATCCAGTTATAGTAACTACATCACTAAAAAATGCTCCTTCTCCCTCTACAACCAAAGAATGTGCGGCAGATCCAAAATTCATTGCTGGTGTTTGTTCTATTGTTTCTTCCAAAGCATGTAATTGACTTTGACTAAATCTTCTTATGTGTGAAGAAGATATGCCTGGCCCATTATGATAAAAGTTATTATCCATGTTTGGAAAGTAAAACGCATCGCCTACCTTTTTATGTGGTATGTCTTCTAGCATATCTGGTAGATTCATGATGCTTCCTTGTCTACATCTACTTTAGATAGATCATCTACAATAGACTGTAGTTCTTTGATAGCAACACCACACTGCCATATAGCAATGTTGAGCCTATCTTGTTTTTGTTGTTTTTCGTAATCCTCTTTTGTGGGATTGGTGTAACTGATTACTTCGTCCATAATAGCAGTTACGTCTAATTTAGGTTTATCCATTTTACTTCTCCAAATAAATGAGTTTGTATTATTGCACCGTTTTGTGTATGATGTCAACCATAAGTAACCATTTTTTATTTATGAGGAGTAAAGTATGAGTAAGTCAAATGATTTGTATTCTATGATGCGTTTATCATATGAACAAGCTACAGACGATTATAACAACAAAAAAACAGATTCAATAGTTAATGCTTATAGCAAGTATTACAGACAGAATGTTGGTATGAATTGTTATGATCCACAAGGAGACATAATAAATTTTTACGATGAGGACAATAGACAAGAGTGTGCATTGTGATTGAGTTTATGTTTTGGTTCTTTTTTGCATCTATTGCATTACCAGCTTTGTTTATAGTTTTGTTTGATGGTATATGATGAGTATTACACATTTAGATAAGGTTAAATGTAGTATATGTAAAGGTTACATAAAACCATTAAAAAATAGTAATGGCGAGGTAGTCTGGAAACATGGAAACAACGCAGAACCTGTAAATTCAGGTAGTTGTTGTGATGAATGTAACTGGACAAAGGTAATACCAGCCAGGCTATCACAGATAAGATAGTGGTAGTTTTATGAATTATCGTGTTATGATGCGGAATGCCAAAGATTGTACAAATCAAAGACAAAATGGGCAAACCCACATTACAGGAAGTTATTTCCAGACTAGATGCTATGTTCGACAACATGGTTTATCGGGGTGAAGAACGTTTGAATATTGTCCTGGCAAGCTTAAGTTTTTGTATCGCACAAATAAGCACAGAGTTTGAAGATAAGGAGGTTGCTAAGTTAGTTGATGAACTTTTAGCTCAATATATTGACAAATCTGCCAAGAAATAGATTTTTGTCTATTATTGTCATTTTGTCATGACAGCTAAAAACATGATAAGAATGCGGGTTTCAGGATTATTGTATTTTTTTCATTTTTGTCATAAGAGAATAACAAAACTTAGTTAAATAAATTAGAAAATACTTGACTAGATCTATACTCTTCAAGTATGCTCTCAATACACTTTAGGGTAAAGTGGGGGTAGGTATTATTAAAACTTACCTCTGCTCTAATATGCAAAATATGGGATATAGAAAGAATAAACTTGAATATGAACCAATCATTTCTTCAGAAGAAGAAGCTCCCATAGAATATTGCAACCTTGACGAGAAACTTAATCGCAGACAAAGAAATTTTATTTGGATTGCAGTTAATAATCCTCGTCTATCTTTAGTAGAGTGTGCACACAAAGCTGGCTATACAAGTCCACGTCAAATGGCCAATAAACTCATGAACAAGCCTATTATTCGCAAAGAATATAATTATCTTATGAACCAGGCTAAAAAGAAGTATGAACTTAACTATGATCGGGCTGTGCAAGATTTATATGATATTCGGGACAAGGCTATTGAGTCAGGTTCGTTTAATGCTGCAATATCTGCCCAGAACTCTCTGTTAAAAGTCGGAGGCTTAATTGTTGATAGAAAAGAAGTAATGTTCGGGAAGGTTGATCAAATGAGTCGGGAAGAAGTTGAAAATAGACTAAAACAGCTCATGGGTAATGTTGTTGAAGCTAGTATAGAAAATAAGGTTGACGACCTGGATCTACCAGAAGATGTTGTTGATGAGGATAAAGATGCCAAAGAAGAACGTGATTAAAGCTGTAATGTATGTAGAAGAAGATCCAATTACTATGCCTTACGACAAGCTAGATAAGTTATTTAAAGCAAGGTGTAAGGAAGGAAAGATAAATCATTATTCTGTAGTTTCAAATCCGAAGAAAGTTAAAAAGGCATAACTAACTTATTGGAGGAGATTGAGAAGTAAAATATAAAATCAGACTATGCCTTAGCCCGAATATATCAAATTTATGTTAATTGTTCAAGAAGTTATCTAAAGCTTTGAATAAGCTCTTACGAGATTTAAACCATGCTGATTTAATTTGTTTGTTGTTTTGATAAACTAAATAGCCAACAGTAAAGCCAACTTCATCAATATTTGGGTATCGTTGTAAGTCATGCTCTACTGCATTAAATGGAACTATTTTGATGTAATATTTATTTTTGATCACTTGGTTTACTAAATATAATTACTAGAGCATAGATTATTAAAACAAATATAAATAGGTTACTCATTTAACACCTCCTATCTTGCTCTAAATAAATAAAATAAACACTTTAAACGCCACTCGGATAAGTGGCGTAAGTGTTCTGGTATTTTGCTTCGGTCTATATTTGTCATTAGTTTTGCTCCTCTAAAGTTTTTTCATGTGCATCATCTGCTTCACAGTCTGCACAAAGTATTTCGTTTTCTTCATCTGATAAATATAATGGATGCCCTTTATGACCACATCTATCACACATGTATATTTCTCTACTCATTATGCTGACTTCTTTTCTAGCTTAGCCAATACAGACCATAAAGGTTGTAAATCATTTTCAGTAATTCCAACATGAACGGTTTTATAATCAGAGTCATAAGATACTTCATGTTCTGCTACATACCATTGATTGTTTTTAAATAGATAGATCCATTCAATGTCGAACTGCACATCATTATAAAATGTGTGTGCTGAATGATATATTATTGGTGGCTCTATATTTGCCCTACCTTCCAAACTTTCTTTAATGGTAGGTTTTAAAGAAGATAGATAACCTTGATTGGCTAGTTCTTCTGCTTTCTTTTGGTTGTTGTAATGTTCATTTAACAACACTCCGTTATATTCTGGGTAGCCGTCATAATGACAATATGTTACTACGACTTGACCGTTAGCTCGCTGATATGCGATATTACTTCTCGTTCCCATGTTGTATACCTCCTATAGTATTTATTATGGTTAATCCAATGTGAGATTATTAAAAGCGTGTATTATCAACGAACCCTTGGCGTAATACATTCCAAGTTATCCCTATACCTAACAATCTCACATTTATAATGATACTCTTTTTAATCTATTTGTCAACAATTTGTATACACTTAATATTATAAAGATTATTTATATGGCTAGATGTTAGGGATTAATCGCATCTACCCCCTCATTCGTTCAAGCTCCTAAATAAAATCATACACACATTTAGATCTATTCGGGTCGGGTCGGGGTTGTCGGGATTATGTTTCGGGTCGGGTCGGGAAATGCTTATAACACAATATAACACATCAAACACAAAAGCAGGGAAGAACATTTTGTATACTGCTGTCGTCTGGGTTGCCAAGCTCTATCTATACCTATTTAAAATAAACTAAAATAAGTGTTGCAATTTGTAACCTATATGTTATATTAGATATTCATTTACATTAAATAGGAGAAGTAATATGAAACAGATACGAAAATTTGAACAAGACTCTATAGTTAATCAGATTATGGAGGGCGTTAATGAAAGACTTGATGCCAAAGTAGAGAAAGCGAAGAAGTCTAAAGACTACAAAGCTGTTGAGAAACTTGCTGATGTTGTTGTTAAGCTACAGAAAGAAATTGAAGTTGCAAACAAGAAAAGGTCTGATGCTTTAAATCGTGTTAATGAGGCCATAAAGAACTATAACGAATTTAACACAGATAAAATAATTAGCTTGTGTGGTATGAATGACTATAGTCAAAAGACTTTAAGTTTTTCTAAAAACGATTGGCAGATAAAAGGTCAAGTGTCTGACAAATTAGCTATCGCATTACTAGAGCCAAACGCACAAGAAAGAATCAAAGAAATCATTATGGCTATTGCTAGTGAGGTTTCTTAAATAAAAACTCCCCCTAATGAGTTAAGCCCGTTCATTCGGGCTTTTTTATGTCGGGGATTCGGGATTGTTGTTTTGTTGCCAAAACCAGATAAACACACAATAGAGTAAACACAGTTATATCTACAGGATCTGGCAGATCCACCAGGAACCAGAAGAAAAAAGAGTATGTTGTTGACAAAATGTACCCACTATGAAACAATAAGCTTTTACAAATTAGGAGAAGTAAATATGTATAAGATAGTGAGATTTTGTTTAGACGAAGATCATCCAGACCATAACAGAGTAATTAAAACTGGTCTAACTGAGGCAGAAGCCCAAGAGCATTGTCGAAAAGATGACACTCATGAACCAGGCGTTTGGTTTGACGGTTACACGGAGCAATGAATGAGTTTGTTTGCAGTATCAGTTGTAATGTTGGTGTTGGTGTTCCTAATGTCGGGTCGGATGTAAAGTAGCTTTCATGTCCCACTCAACAGCCAACACCAGCAATACACACACAAAGGAATACGGGTACATTGGTTATTGCCACTTAGGAAAAGCTCGGGTCTGGTCAAGCTCATTGACTGATTGTATTTATGAGGCCAAAACCTTTATCCAGGACAATCCAAAGTATTTAACAAGAAAAGGCATCTTTGTTTATAAGCTGGGTAATGAAAAGAAATATGTAAATAAAGTTACATAATGTAGACAAAGTATGATACAATTACTTATCTTTTAAACAAAACCATTAGGAGGTTATTATGAAGATAGAAATAAACTTATACGATGAAACTGGCACACAGGTCGTTGGCAAAGCCATCGAGACTGATTGCCAAAGTCTTATAGTCAATGGCGTTCATGTCATACAAGGTGGAGGAGTTCATGCAGAAATGCGACAGCTACAAGAAACATATGTAGATGATATGAGACCACCGTTGGAGTTGAACTAATGAAAAAGAGTGCGAATTATTATTGCGACAAGATTGATACAATCATTTATAGGTTGTATAAGTATATGGATGAAACAGGTGTTTGTGTAAGACATCAAGTTCATGAACTAACCATATTACAAAAAAGCTTTTATGATGAGTTAAGCAAACAATAACAATTAGTCGGAGGATTAAGGGAGTTTTATGCTCCCTTTTTTTATGGGTCGGAGTCCCAAGGGGGCACAAAATATAGTCGGTATGCTTATCTCTGAAGGTGGGGGGGACACAAAATAGGGTGCTAGTATATATACACACACAAGGTTAATAACAAACACAAACAAAACATATATTTAACACAATGCTAGTAATTTTTGTATTTTTTCTGATACAATCAGATTTTAACTACGAGGTACCACATGGACGAAGATATGATGGGTATGCAGGTTGATCCAGTTATGACACCTGAACAACCAATGATGCAAGGGACTCCTGCCCCCCAAGAAATGCCTGGTCAAATGCAGTCTGAATTAGAGGACATATCAGGTTCTGACCGAGAAGAGGCTAAACAAGCCCTCATGCAAATTGTAAAAATTCTACAACAAATGGTATCTCAAGGTGCATCTGATGAAGAAATCCAAGCTTTTTTACAACAAGTAGGAATTACTATGGAAGAACTACAGATGGCTAGGGAGATGTTTGGTATATGATGAATATGAAAAATATGCTTGGTATGTCTGGTAGATCTATGTCGGACGGTCGTGTACGAATGAGCAATGGCGGTTCTTCAATTGGAGGATTTATGGGCATGAATGCTAATATGGGCAGTATGCTAGCTAAAGATATTCTAGGAGAAAAAGGTAGAACTATATCTAACAGGGATAGAGCTACAGCAGCAGGGTTAAGCCCTAAGGACAGATATAAAGCACAACAGATGATGAGTATGTCCGACAACGAACCTATGATGCAAGACAGATCACCTGAAAACCAAATGTTTACCATTGATGCTGCTATTAGCAACCTAATGACTGAATACCAGATGGTAGTTCGTAACAACGAATTAGAAAGAGCACAAATGATTGCTGACCAAATTGACCAATTACAACAGCAAAAGATTGATAT
>Ga0208919_1001101_pt1 | contig 16150 bp, 23 predicted proteins | sample 4_EtaG_FD_184076 | JGI IMG/M metagenome (GOLD analysis project Ga0208919, IMG submission 184076) | Marine viral communities from the Subarctic Pacific Ocean - 4_ETSP_OMZ_AT15127 metaG (SPAdes) (version 3) | ecosystem: Environmental > Aquatic > Marine > Oceanic | place: Pacific Ocean | collected...
ATATGATGACATCAATGAATTTCGCGCATTTTGTCCAAATGAAACAGTTGTTGGTGGTTGGAGGGAAGGAAATGTCAATGATTGGGTATTTACTGATGATGACTATGTGTGTCAGATATTGGCAAAGACTGAATTGAATCATCCTGGATATAAAACTCCCCGTACAATGGTTAGGACTGTTTGCGGTTCTTTTATTGTTGAACAGAAAACCCACAAAATATTGGGGGATAATGGTATTGCAAAGAACATTTATGCGTTTTCTGGTAATTATGACGCTATTTACGAAAGACAAAATAATAGGAAACTTAAAAATAGGGAGTTTCTTTTTGCCCGTTATGTAGCAGCTGGGGATAATGTCCTTAGCGCTTATCAAAAGGCTTATCCAAAAGCGAAGGATATAGACTATATTAAGAAAAAATCTAACATTTTATTAAATAAAGAGGAAATAAGGACTATGGTTAAGGAAGAGATAAAAAAAATACTTGCTGATGAGGGTGTTTCACCTGAATGGATTGTTGCTAAGTATAAGGATATTGCTGATTTGTCTGATAGAGATACAGATAAACTTCGTTCATTGGAAGCATTAGCTAAAATGGCTGGATTATTTGATACTGAGAAGAAACAGGAACAATTAACTGTATTTACTGGGTTTACACCTGAACAAATGGAGGCTATTGGTGGAGGAAAAACTAAACTTGTCGCACATAAAGAAGAAAAAGACGAAAAGTAAAGACCCTTGTCCTATATGTGAGAAGGATTTGTATTTCAATGATAAATATTCCCAAAGAATTGGGATATTTGATACAAGTTCCATTAAACATGACGTCATGGGGTGGGCATGTCCCCATTGTATGAGCGAATTTGATATTGACGATAATATTATGTATATTTACGGGCAGGATTCACAGCAAGGAAACACTTAAAGGAGAAAAACAGTATGGCAATGATTGATAACCCAAATAAAGGAGTAACAAAAAGTATATTAGATTATATTCTTAAAGATACACCAAAAAATACAGGAGTTAAATATACTACAAAACATATAACACCAAAAGGAATGCCCCCACAAATTTGGACAGATGTGGCAAAAAAAATACCAAAACTTGGGAAAATACCACCAGCTGCTAAAAAAATGCCTCCTGGTTTACCAGTAGCAAATATATTAACTGCATTATTGGGTGGATATGGTATTGGTACATTGCTTAACGAAGAATTTGGTTTATCAGATAAAATTTCTGAATATTTAATACAAGACCCAGATATGTCTGGTGCTGGGGATATGTGGCCATATAGGGGTTTGTATGCAGAAAAATTTCAACTTCCTACTCACGAAGAAGATTATTATGAAGGTGAAACTGAAGCTACGATTGAGGATTTACAAAAAGTTTTACAACCTATGATGCAAACACCTGAAAAAGTTAGATGGAAATAATAAATATAATTTATAAATATATAGCCGCAGATGGGACAACCACAGAGTCCTCTCTATCTCACTACACTCGAAGTTACAGCGTATATCCTGTTCCATTTGTGGCAGATTATTGGAGTTCAAGTATAGATGGCTAAATTTGGAAAAAGTTCTAGGGAAAGACTTTCTACTTGTGATGAAAAACTACAAAAGGTTTTTAATGAAGTAATTAAATATGTTGATTGCAGTATATTGGAGGGACATAGAGATGAAGATAGGCAAAATAGGTTATTTGATGAAGGAAAAACTAAAGTTAAGTACCCGAATGGAAGACATAATCATAAACCTTCTCGTGCTGTTGATGTTGCTCCTTATCCCATTGATTGGTCTGATAGGGAAAGGTTTCACTTATTTGCGGGATTTGTTCTTGGGATAGCAAGGTCTATGGGGATTAAACTTCGTTGGGGTGGTGATTGGAATATGAATTTTGAGGTGGATGATAATCAATTTGATGATTTTCCACATTTTGAAATAAGGGAGTAATATGGAAAAAGATAGAAGTTTTACAACACGATTAATTGATTACCTTAAACCAAAAGCACATGATGCGATTGATTATATAACTGAAACATGGCAAGCCTCACAAAACCCTTCTACTTTAGAGGGAATGTCTCCTGAAAATGAAGACTTAATTCAAAATTTAGTTATGGGTTTGACAGGTGGTGGAAAAGGTAAAGCGGCAAGGCAATTACTTCTTGCTTTCAAAGGTAAGCTTAAAGGCGGTAAGTTTATTCCAGACCAACCAATTAGAAGGGGTATAGTTGGGAAAACTCCAGAAATACCAAAACCACCAAAATCAAAAAATAAAATAAAACTAGAGGAATTATTAAATAAATTAAAAGACAATCCTAATATTGGAGGAAATATTTCTAGGATACATCAAGAAAATATAAAAAAGTATAAACCAAAAAAATAATAGAAAAATTTAAATTCAAATAATAAAAAAGTGAGGAATAAATGGCAAGTTCAATAGCAAATCAATTCACAGGATTACCAATAGAAAACTTAATAGCAGCACCATTATTGGCTGCAGCTGAAGGACAAAAGTCTTTAGCATCAACAACTGCACAGTTTATTACTGAAGTTGGAATGGATTCTAGCGGTAATACTAAATCAGTAACATTTAACTATGAAGATGGTTCAAAAGATGTAAAATTGGATGTTCCATTGTTATCAATAATCAATATACCATCATTATGTGTGGATTCTATTGATGTTGAGTTTAATATGGAAGTATCTACTCAAAGTTCAACTAAATCATCTACTGATTCAAGTGCTACAGTAAATGCTTCTTGTGGATTTGCTTGTTGGAAAGCGTCATTTGAAGGGAAAGTATCACATCATTCTGAAAGTAATAGAAGTTCTGATACTTCCGCTAAATATAGTATATCCGTTAAAGGTAAACAAGAAAAGCCAGAAGGTCTAATGAAGGTTTTAGATATGTTAAATTCTTCTATCGGTAAAACTAAAGAAGCTACAACTCCTCCAACTAATAATGGATAATGTTAAAAAAGGTAATTACCTTGACCATTTAACTAAAGGTTTATATGATGCTGTAGTTCAAGCACAAGCTTTAGCTGAAAATCAACATATAGAAGCTTTAAGTAAATATGTTAATGAAGATGGAACTCCTAAATGTATGAGAATGGTTATTAATGGTGAAAATGTAATGGTGCCACTAATAACTCTTGCTCCACAAAGTACAATCAAAATTAAAGAATTAACCATGGATTTAAAGGTAAAACTCAATAATTTTGGGAAAAGAGAGTCAAAAAGAGGTGGAGGCATATTTAGAAGAAAAGATGCTGGAGCAATAAGCGCTGATTTAGGTTCTTCTATACTTCCTTCTAAAAATAACTATGCAAACCTTAAAATTACATTTGAGGGAACTGACCCTCCAGAAGGAGTGGTTAGATTAAACAATAATCTTATTAAACAGATACCATAATGGCAGAATCTTTAAAAAAAATTCCATTATTACATGATTTAGCATTAAGCACAATAATGAGTAATTTAGGTCTTAGTACAGAAGGTAAAGATATTATTTATAATATGGCTATAGATGAAGCTGGTTATAATCCTGAAATGGTAAATAAAGGTAATGTACTTCATGCTTTAATAGATTATGGTTTTGGTAAAAATAAAGATTTAGCTGATAGTTTACAAACATCATTAATAGATATGTTTTATGGTAAAGATTTAGGGAATATTAGTAAAGAAGAAACATTGAATATGATAAATAGATTTGATGAAAAATATGATATTTATTCAGATGAAGCAATCCCTGTTATACATAAGATAATAAATGAAAATCTTCTAAATAGAAGTAATCTTGCTAATCTTTATCAAACAAAATATAAAAATATTTACAAAGAAGAATAATGGCAAATTTAAACTTAAATGGTAATATATCCCAAAATGAGAAGATTCTTGAGATGGCATATAAAGACCTTATCGTTTTTGGTAAATTGTTCTCTCCTCAAGACTTTTTAGCATCCGCAACGCCAGATTTCCACAATACAGTAGGTTCAAAGCTTTTAAATAGAAATATACAACAATTGGCTCTTGTATTGCCTCGTGACCACGCAAAATCGACTTTAGCAGCTGCGGCTGTTTTACATCGTTTCTTATTTGCGAAAAAAGAAAGCCCAGAATTTATCGCTTGGGTTGGCGAGGCGCAAGACCAGGCTATTGATAACCTTAATTGGATTTCAAACCATATATACGAAAATCCTGCAATTCATTACTATTTTGGTGATTTGGAAGGCAGTAAATGGACTAAAACCGAAATTGTATTGAAGAATAATTGTAGGATGATTGCTAAAGGTGCGGCACAGAGACTTAGGGGTAAGAAACAGTTATCCACTAGATATACTGGAATTATACTTGATGACTTTGAATCAGAGCTAAATACTAAAACTCCTGAAGCTAGGATGCATATTAAGAATTGGGTAACTGCTGCTGTATATCCAGCGATTGATTTCGACAAAGGTGGTTTTTTATGGTGTAATGGAACGATTGTCCACTATGATTCTTTTTTGAATGGACTTGTTAAAAATCATAAAGAGGCACAACATAATGGTGAAGAGTATTCTTGGGACTTAATTACATATAAAGCTATACTTGATGATGGTACTCCACTATGGCCTTCACGTTGGCCAATAAAGAAATTAGAGGAAAGAAAGCAATTTTATATAGATTCTGGTACTCCATCTAAGTTTTATCAGGAATATATGAACCAAGCTAAGTCTCCTGAAGACCAAATATTCTCTGAAGAAGATATTACCGATAATTTTTATAAAGGTAAATTAAAATTTGACGAACCTGCTAATTCGTGGTATTTATTATTAGATGATGGGAGGAAAGAATATGTTAACATTTATATCGGGGTTGACCCTGCTTCAACGCTTAGCGCTAGGAATGATTATAGTGTTATTATGGTCATTGGTGTTACCGCTGATTTTGATTATTATATTATTGAATATTGGAGACAAAGAGTTTTACCCATGGACTGCGCAGATGAGATATTTAAAATCGCTGAACGATATGACCCAATCAAAAGAATAAATATTGAAACTATATCGTATCAGGAGATGTTAAGAGATTATGTACATAAGAAGAGTAAAAGAGATGGAAAGTTTTTACCTGGGATTGAACAAGGAATTAAAGGTTATGGAAATCAAAAAAAGAAAGATAGACTATTTGAAGGGCTACAACCGATGTTTAAAGCTGGAGCAGTACACTTAAAAAAGAATATGCATGAGTTTATTGGGGAATTACTTGATTTTCCTAAAGGAACACATGATGATACTATTGATGCATTTTGGCTGTCAACACAATATGCAAGAGGCAATAAGAAAGCTGCAAATATTAAAAAAATTAAAAATAATAAAAATGAATGGGAGAAACCAAGAAAACGATATAATTGGATGACAGGTGAGAGAATTTGATTATATAAAAAAATTGTTTTATATTATGTATCATGATAGAAACCGATAAAAGAGCTGTATATACAAAAGAATTATGGAAGCGTTGGTTAGACGCAAGAAAAGAGTGGGAAGACCACGCTAGAGAAGATGTTGACTTTTATTTAGGAAATCATTTTTCAGAAGCTGAAGCAGAAGAACTTGCATCAAGAAATCAATCAAATATACCTTTAGATAGAATATATTCTGCAATTGAACAGTTTAAAGCGATTATAACATCTAAACCACCAAAGTTTTCAGCAACACCAAGAGAAGATTCTGATAGTGATTTAGCTAGTGTATGGAAAACACTTCTTGAATATGTTTGGAATATATCTGATGGTAATGAAGTCTTTAAGCAAACTATACATGATTATGCTGTTACAGGACTTGGTTATTTTTATGCATATGTTGATAGAGAAGCTGATTATGGAAGAGGTGAAGTTAAATTTACATATGTTGACCCATTTAGAGTAGTAGTTGACCCCAATGCTAGAAGCAGATACTTTGATGATGCAACTGGTATGATGCTTTCTACTATATTTACAAAATTTCAATTACTTGATTTGTATCCTCAATTAGCTGAAGAACAAGAGGATGGAAAACAAATGATTGATTTAATTGAGGGATATTCAGAAGATGAAACATATCCTTCTCCATTAAATACAAGAACAAAAGGAAGTTTTACTCCTGACCATATAAAAGATTTTGATACAGGAGAGGGTTCTGAAAAATATCAGCTCATTGAACATTTTTCTAAAACTAAAGTTCCATATTATAGAATAATGAATATGCAATCAGGTGAAGAGAGAATCCTTGATACAAAAAATATGGAAAAGTTCATAGCTGACCCTAAAATTGAAAAAGCATTAGAAAAAGGACTTATTGATGTAGTTGAAGTACAGCAGACAAGAATTAAATTAGTATGTACTATTGGTCAAATAGTATTATATGAATATATATTAAATACAGATAAATATCCAATTGTTCCTGTACCTAATATTTGGACTAATACTCCATATCCAATGAGTGATGTTAGAAAAAATAAAGATTTTCAAAGATTTTTAAATAAAACAATGTCTCTTATAACATCTCATGCACAGGCTTCTTCTGGTTTAAAATTATTAATACCACAAGGAAGTGTTGATGATATAGAAGAATTAGAAAGAGATTGGGCTAATCCTAATGCAACAATAGAATATGACCCATCTTTTGGTGAACCACATTTCCCGTCACCACAACCTTTATCTAATTCAGTAATGCAATTACCTCAATTAATTGAAAGATATATTGATTTGAATATGGGTATTTTTGAAATGCAGCAAGGTAATGCTGAAGCTGCTCCAAGAACTTCATCTGGAACTATGATGATGGAAGATTTTGGACAAAGAAGAAGTAAATCAAAATTAAGGGATATTGAAGGGTCTTTAAGAAGATTAGGACAAGTTATATATAATTTTTCTAAAGAACATTATACTTATAAAAAAGTATTTAGAGTAGTACAGCCAAATAATGATATGAGTGAATATATGGTTAATCATTATAATGATAAATCTCAAGCTATTGGTGAGATGATGAATGATTTGACAATAGGACAATATGATATTAATATTATTGGAAACTCTACAATGCCATCAAATAGATGGGGTGAATGGTCAATTTACATGGAAGCTTATCAAGCTGGTCTTATTGATAGAACAGAAGCTTTAATGAAAACAGATATATTCGATAAAGAAGGTGTACTTCAAAGAATGGATATTGTACAACAATTACAAGGACAATTACAGCAAGCACAAGAAGCTGTCAAAAACTTACAAGGTGATTTACAAACAGCTCATAGAGAGTCAATCTCAGCTAGAAAACGAACAGAAGTTGAGAAATTCAAAACTGAATTGAAATCACATGAATCCGAATCCAAATCAGCTAATAAGTTAGCGGTTGGAAAACTTGAACAAGCAGTTAAGCTCGAGTCAGAGAAGTTACGTTTACGTGGCCAAGCTCAAGAAAGACAAGAGAAATTGCAAAATAAAGGAGAATAGTAATATGGATAACGCATTAGAAAATAACAATCTTGAAGAAGGTCAAGTTAATGATAATGTAGGGCAAGATGAAGCAACTCAGCAGCAAACATCTGGTAATGATTGGGAATCACAGGCTAAGTATCACCAATCAGAAAAAGATAAGTTATATGCTGAAAATCAAAAGTTAAAACAATATGAACAAGTTGGACAAATGCTTGAATCACGACCTGATATAGTTCAGGCAGTTAGCGGAATGCTACAAGGTGGTCAACAAGTACAACAACCTCAACGTGTTGAATTATCTAAAGATGAGTTTGACCCTTGGGAAGCCTATAATGACCCATCGTCTAAGTCGTATCAATTTCGACAACAAGAGTTACAAGACACTATTAATAATGCAGTAGAAAACCAAGTTGGTGCACAAGTTGGTGCAGTTCAAAAAGAAATTGGCATGTCCAAACTTCAAACTGAACTTTCTAACAAAGGATTGAATCCTGAACAAATCCAGTCGTTTATGGACTTTGCCAGTAAGAATCCTGCTGAATATGGTATTGATGGTGCTATTAATATGTGGCAATCTGTAACTCAACAACCGACAGAAGGTGAACAAAATACTCAAAGTCCACTTGATGCAATTCGTCAAAATCAAGCTGTTCCTCAGCAGGCTGGAGTCCTTAATGGACAACAACCTATTAAAAAAGATGAGAAGGATGCAATGTGGGAGGGTATTTTGAAAGCTGGAAGTCGTTCAAATGTATTGTAAATTATAAACTAAGGAGAAAATAAAATGGCAACATTTACAGGCGGTAGTTTATCGGCTAATGGAACAAGAACTCCTGGTGTATCAGCTACAGACTTTCATTCAAGACGATTATTTGACTTTAGTGATAGGGTTGCAGATTTATCACCAGAAGAATCTCCATTTTTCGTATATCTATCAAAGGTAGGGAAAGTGCCAACATCAGATTCTCAGTTTCGTTTTTTAGAAGATAGAACAAAAATATCTATTACAGATAGAGCTTTTTTACTTAAAGGAGCTCAAACTATTAGTGCTGCTGGTAGTAATACTAATATTTTGTTTGATACTTCAGGCGGAGCATCTGTTGATTGGTTGATACCAGGAATGGTTATAACAATAGGTGAAGCAGATGATGGTGCACAACCAGCATTTTGTCAAGTTAGGGTTAATTCAGTTGTTCAAAATAGTGCTGACACAACTGCAACTTGTACAACAATTGCAAATGCAACTTCAGATTCTTTATCTGCTCAAGACAATGTTAAATGTACTGTTATTGGTACAGCATTCGAAGAAGGTTCAGGAGCTCCAGATGTTTGGTCACAAAAGCTAGAAAATGATTATGGTTATACACAAATCTTTAAAACAGCTTGTGAAATGACTAATACATCAAGAGCAACTGTTTATCGTGGTTATGCTGATGAATGGCAGAGAATATGGAATCTTAAATTAAGAGAACATAAAATTGACATTGAAAGAGCAATGCTTTTCGGTATGAGAGGCTCTCAAAATAGCATCAATTATACTGATGGTATTACAGGTCATGTGATTGCAAATTCACAAACTCAAGTTGAAGCTATTAATGGTGGTGGGCAAATGTCTTACACAGAAGATAAAGCGTACTACAAATCAGTAGCAGCATCTGAATGGTCATATGACGACTTATTAACTGATTTAGAAGTTATTTTTGACCCTGCAAGGGGTGGAACTTCTTCTAAACTATGCTTAGCAAGTCTTCCTGTTATTTCTCATTTTAATAAAGTTGGTGATGGTGGGTTTATTGATTATTCATTATTAAATTCATCTGGAGCGGCTTATAACTATGAGAAATCTAAAGGAGCATTTGGTCATAACGTAACTAAATTACAAACTGTTCATGGTGATATATCTCTTGTTAGAGAGCCTTTATTTAGAGGAATGGCATCAGGGTTTATGACTTTAGTTGACTTAGACCATGTAGCTTATAGACCTCTTGTTGGTAATGGCATAAACAGAGACACTCATATAACAACAAACGTGCAACAAGCTGACGAAGATTTAAGAAAAGATATGATTCTTACAGAAGCAGGTCTTGAAATATCTCTTCCTGAAACTCATGCACTGATTAACTTGGAGGGTGTGTAAAATGAGAAGTGATTATCTAAATGAAAATAGCAACAAAGCTGCAGGATTCAAGAAAAAAGTTGGTTATCTTGTTTCTGCTGTAACATTAACTAACGAAGATAGTGGTAAAGTATTTGCTTGCGATTCTGCAGGTGGTGCTTATGAAATAACTCTTCCAACATCTTTAGAAGATGGTGTTAATTACAAATTTGTTGTTTGGGAAGAAACACCAACTGGCGATATTACAATTGCTGCTGGTAGTGCAATTATAAGTGGTGTAAATAAAGATGCTGGTGGTGATGCTGCTAATTCGACTGCTGGAACACAAGTCTCGAATGTAATTCTTGATACTACTGCACAACGTGGTGATTGGGTTAACTTCTTGGCTATAAATGGTGAATGGGTAGTAGAAGCCTTTAGTAGTATTAATAACGGCATACAAACATCATAATCCGAAACAATAAGGATTAATAGTCTTGTAGAACTATGGGGGTTGTCGTATAAAGGGCAACTCCCGAATCTACTAAAAATTTTAACTTTAAATAATAGGAGAAACAAATGGGAATGTACCCAGGTGGAAATATAATAACGATAACTCCAACAATATCAGGTACTGCTTATGATGCTGGGGATGTTTTATTTTTAACAACAGAAATACCAAATGCAGTATCAAGTCGTGGTGGAGTTTCAAAATTACTTTCAGTAACAATGATTCATCAACATGACGCTGCAGATGATATAGCATTAGTATTTATGAAAAATAGTTATGATTTAATTGGAGCGTTAAGTCCAGGTTCTAGTGGTGGCCCTGCAATTACAGATGCAAATGTTGAAGCAGCTGAAATGACAGGAATTGTACATATAGATTCTAGTGACAATAGACAAGATTTAGGCGGTTCAGGAATCTATACAACAGGTGGAAATCAAAATAGTGTTGGATTACAGGCACCACAATTACTTCAAGCGGCTGGAGGTTCAACAAGCGTATATGTTGCTGGTATAGCTGTAGATGCTCAGGACTATGGTGCAGCTGATGATTTGGATTTAGTTTTTCATATAGAATATTTATAAATGTCTAAAAGTAAAACTAAGAAAGATTTTAAACCACACATGATGTATGGTGATGGTAAATCTAAAAAAGCTAAAACTTACAAAGAGCATATGTCTTTAAAGAAAAAAGGTTGGGGTCACTCTAAACAAGCACAAAAAGGTGGAAAAATGAAAGGCCCTTCACATCAAAAAGGTGGAATACCTATTGAAGTTGAAGGTGGAGAATATGTAATTAAAAAAGATTCTGTAAATGGAAATACTGAACCATTTTTGGAATATATTAATGTTCATGGTAAATTACCACCAAGCATTGATGCAAAAAAAAGGAGAAAATAATGCCAAAATTTGAGAAATATGATAACGAAAGTCAAGCTGAGGCTGATGTAAGGATAGCTAAGAATAAAGAATTAACTGAAACTGGTATTCCAATATCTGATGGAGCTACAAGAAATGTAACAGAATATGCAGGTGGAGGTAAGACTGGATATAATGCAATTGGAAATCCAATGTATAAAGAAGGTGGAAAAGTTATGGATATTCCTGGTGAACAAGTTAAATGGGCATCAGAAAAAGAAAAGAAGAAAGGATTTAAACCATCTAAAAAAGGTAAATTCTTTTCAAAAAAAAGAAGAGAAGATAGACGTGAAGCTAGAAAAGCAAGACGTAAGGATAAAGCTGGTCAACAAAGAAGAAATATTAAAAAAATAAATAAATTAGCATTAGAAGAAGGAATGGATAAAGTTAAAGCAGGTGAAAACTATAATCCTAAAAAAGGGAAACCAACAGGTAGAATAAGAAAAGGCGTAAAAGAGGTTACTGTAACTGAAGGTGGAGCTTATGCTACTTATGATAAAAAATCTAAACCAGCTGGAAAGTTTAGAAAAGCCTTTAAAAAAGCTAAAGATGCAGGTAAGAAGACTTTTACATGGGATGGTCGTTCTTATACTACGAAAACAAAATAATGAGATATTATTATTGTAAAAATTGTGAAAAATGTGTTGAAACTGATGTGAATCTTAATTGTTCCAATAAATGTGGCAAATCATTTGCTCCTAGTTATAATCCAAGTAAAGAAATAAATATGAGAACAACATGGAGTGGGCAAACAAAGGTTGAATTTAGCACAACAACAATTGACAAAGATATAGCTGAAAGGAATAATGGATAATGGCTAAAAGTATGACAGTACAAAATATTATTGATGATATAGATGAATCAGTTGGAGCTAAGTCAGAGACATATATGCTTAGGTTAATTAATGATGCTCTTCTTGATATTGGTGAAAAGAAACAACATTACACAAAAGAAGTAACAACTGACTTAAAAAAGAAACAAAGATGGTATACATTATCTGATGATATGATTGATATTATAAGAGTTGAGGTACTTGATACAAATGATAGATATGTAATGATACCAAAATTAACTGACCCACATAAAATACTTAGAGCTGATACAGATTCAAATACTACTGCAGAGACATTTACTGCTTCAAGTGGTGATGATGATTCATTAACATAGGAATTAATTATGGCAACAAATAAAAGAACATTTCCAAACACTTATTTTACATGGTATAATGATGATAATCGTATTGCAATATTAGCTGAAGATACTTCATCAACAGGTGAAAGAACAACTGAAAAATATGATACATTTCAAGGTGATGGAAATTTAAGTGGCACAATAAGTGATGCAGATTGTTCAGGAACTACAATAACATTTACAACAAGTGCAGCACATGGACTTACTACTGGAGATAGAGTAAGCATATCTGGAACAACAAATTTTAATGATGATAATTTAGCCAGTCAATCTGTTACTGTAACAAGTATAACTTCATTTACAATGACACGTTCTAGTTCAGACTCTAATACAAATGAAACAGGTACTTTTACTTCTTTATTTATTGATAATGGATTAAGAATAACATATCATTCAAAATATGAAGAAGCAACAGCAACAACAGATAATCTTCAAAGTGATTTAGGATTGGATAGTGCATTACATAATGCAGTTGTATGTTATGTAAAAGCAAGATTATATGAAGATGATGAAGATATAGAATATGCTAATTACTATAGACAAATGTATGAACGTAAAATTAAAAAATTTAGAGGAAGAAGGTCTGCTGTAAGGCATTTAGCGGTAACAAGATTATAAAAATGAGGATATATGAGAGATTATACGAAGAAGATAGAGAGTTTAAAAGCTCAACAAGAACAAGCGAAAGAATTATTTGTTAAATTGCAAGGAGCAATAGAAGTTCTTACTTCAATGCAAGAAGAAGAACCAAAGAAAGAAAAAAAGAAGTAGTTTTTTGAAATAAATAGAGGAATGTATGGCAACTAAAAACAATACGATTGTTAATAGGATTATTGTTACTCCAGATAAACATTTTCCATTACATGATAAAAAAGCGATAAGAGTTGTATGTAAAGCTATAGAACTTGTTAAACCTGATTCATATATTGATTTAGGGGATACAGGAGAATGGGAATTATTCAGTAATCATTATTGGAGAGACAGAGAAAAACCACCATTAGAAGTATTGATACCTATGTTAAAAAAAGAAGTTTCAAAAGTTAATAAGGGAATGGATGTCATAGATAAATCTTTAGATAAAGTAAACTGTAAAAAAAGATATTTTATACAAGGAAATCATGAGTTATGGTTAGATAATTTTGTAGTAAAACATCCATATTTACCAGAGTTTAAAACAGAACATGCATTAAATCTTAAAGATAGAGGTTATGAATATTGGCCTTATGTATCAACAAAGAAACTTAAAATAGGCAAACTGAATTTTACACATGGTGATTATGTTCCAATTCATCATGCTAAAAAACACTTAGCTTCTTATAAGGAAAATATAATGTATGGACATACACATGACCTGCAAAGATTTACTGATACAGGTTTAGGGGGAACTCAAAGTGCCTGGAGCATGGGATGCTTAAAAGATATGAGTTCTGATAAAAATAAATGGTTAAGGGGTAATCTTCATAATTGGAATCACGCCTTTGCTATAGTAGATATTTTTGGGAATAAAGACTTTAAAGTAGAAGTAGTTGAAATAATTAACGGAAGAACCTCATTATGGGGACAATTAATTGATGGGAGAAAATGAAGATAGGAGATTTACTCTTATTAAAAGGGTATATAAATAAAAAACAACTTCAATCTGCATTAAGAAAGCAGTCTGAAGAAGCTATTAATTATAATAGGTCAGTTCCATTAGGTAAAATATTAATAGAAGAAAAATATGTTACTATTGATGAAGTAACAGAAGTTCTAAATGAACAGCCTGTGGAAAAAAAATTTAAAAAAGAGGAGAAACCTATGGCAACTGAAATAGGTGAAGGAAGTAAATTTACATTTGATTTAAAGTTCTTGGTAACAATAGGAGCAGTAATAGTATCAGCATCTGCTACATATTTTAGCATCACAGGTAAGTTAAATGAAATAGAGTCTAATAATCATCCAAACAGAATGGAATATGAGTTTGTGGTAAATGAAATTTCAGCTCTTAAAGGTGCTGGAGATTTAAAAATTATAACATATAAACTTGAACAATATGATGATATGTTTGAAGAAATAAAAGGATTAGTAAAACAACTTGCCCCTCTTGCATCGGATTTGGAATATATAAAGAAAGAATTAAATAAACTTAAAGAAAAAGAAATAGATATTCCTGAGATTGATTTATCAGGGATTGAATCAAAAATTGACAATCTGTCAAATAGCATAAATGCTTTTGAAGAAAGACTTAATAAATTAGAACGCAAAAACACAGGAGGAAGGTTTTAATGAATGAAAGACTGGTTAGAGGTTTTTTATGTGTGGTATCGTCTTTTTGTTATCTTTTTGGTAGTTTTTTTGACAATTCGACTATTTATGGTTCTGCTTCATTGGGTACACCGTACATAAATGGGGGATTAAATATAGAAGATGACTATAAATATACATTCGGAATAAGAAAGATTGCATTATTCCCATATCAAGTTAAAAGTAATTTTTATAAAGGAAATGAAAAACAATTAAGTGATAACGCATTATTTGGGGCTGTACAAGGACTAGAATACCTTTTTTCAGCGAGTTCTGTTCGTAACCAAGGTCATGACTTCACCGACCAAGAATATTGGATAAAATGGTCAAATAATAATTTAGTTACAAAAGTTAAATATTTAGATAAAGGAAGTAGAGATTTACAGTTTGCTTCTATTGATGGAAGATATAAATTTGAATTAGGCCCTGCACTTATTTCTATAGGTGGAAATATAATGGGACATCCTGTATATGGACATCCCGCTTATGCTAATTGCGATTTACCTTGGTGGGAACTTGCATATAATTATGGATATACAGATTTTGAAATACCTACATTTGATTTAAATCAGAATGGAGAAATAGATAGTTATTATGTTTGGATTGAGACTGATGAATATACAGAAGAAGGTTATTGGGTGTACTATACTGAGGGAACTAATTATTATTGGGAGAACTCTAACGGTGATGCAGTGGCTAATTCTGATGCAGAGTTTCTTCAATATCATATGCCAAACATTATAAATCAATACAATGAAGAGAATAAAGAAAAAGATTGGCAAGCTGAAACGAGTATAGTAATAGGGTTAGATTTTTATCTTGGGAATGACAATTATTATTCCCATGTATGGGTTAATGCATTTCCATCGACTGTTGGTTTGACAGAGAAATCTTATGATGGTGATGACATGCAATATGACATTGGCGCTCTGGTTGGAGCTAATCTAAGTGAGCATATTGGGGTTTTTATTGAGGGTACTAAGCTAAGTTATTATGGTAGAGAAGAATATAACATTAGCACAGGAGTTAATTGGAGGTTCTAATTGGAATTATATACTGCGTTTTGGCTTGGATTTTGGTTCGTGTTTATAAGCGGTATATTGCTAATTTATGGTAACAGATTTTAATAAAGGAGAATAAATGGCAACAACATTGTCAAGCGCAACAATGACTGTAAGAATTGTTGAGTCAATAAAATTAAATGGAACAGAACAAGGAGCAGTTAATACTTTAAGTCTTTCAAGTATAAATGAAGTTTCTAAAAGAATAGTAACTTGTCCGGCAAGTGAAATAACAGTAGTTTCTTTTGGAACTGCAAATGCAGGAGGAACTTTTATTGAAAGTGATGTAAGATATGTTAGGCTTACAAATAAAGATGATACTAATTTCGTCACTTTGAATATTGAAGGAGATGCAAGTACAGACTTTTCTGTTAGATTAGACCCAGGAGCTAGTTATCTTATAGTAAGCAGTAAAACAACAGGTGTTGTTGATTATGCGGATATAAGTGGAGCTACTCTTGAAGATTTAACGGGAATAAAAGCTACTGCGGATACTGCTGCATGTGATGTTGAAATATTTATAGCTTGCGCATAGTATGATACAAGCATTTGTAGCTAAAAAATTAATAGATGTAGCTCTCAAGAAAATTATGAAAGCTAGAGAGATAAAGAATTTACGTAAGTATGTTGAAGAAGAT
>Ga0208919_1001102_pt1 | contig 16147 bp, 37 predicted proteins | sample 4_EtaG_FD_184076 | JGI IMG/M metagenome (GOLD analysis project Ga0208919, IMG submission 184076) | Marine viral communities from the Subarctic Pacific Ocean - 4_ETSP_OMZ_AT15127 metaG (SPAdes) (version 3) | ecosystem: Environmental > Aquatic > Marine > Oceanic | place: Pacific Ocean | collected...
GGGCCAGTTTTTTTTAGGGTGGGCCCGCCCGGAAAATTTCAAGCTCTCAAAAAAAAATAAAAATTTTAAAAAGGTTCCAAGCTCTCAAGCGGGTGGGCCCGCCCAGTATATACTAACCGCCATCCCCAACCACCGGCCAAGTATATAGGATTAAATGGGATATGTAAAGAACATTATTGTCGCACCCTGCGACAATCTGCGCATTGCATTCTTCAGGGACCTGGGATATACTGGGATATTAACAATTAACAGAAAGGATATATGAGAACAGACAGAAAAAAAGATCTGGACAAATATTACAACGACCATCTTAAGCTGCAAATTATGAGACAGTTTATGCTGGTTAGTACCTGGAACGAAATCATGGGCATCCAGTCCGAGGTTTACGCCGCTATAGACCGGGAGGAAAAAGCGGAAAACGATTTACAAAAAGAATTTGAAGCCTGGAAGAAATCCGGCTCTCAAGCTTGACAGCTGGTCTGGGATATAGTAGGATGTAATTGATGACCTCGTTTGGTGCTTTTCCGGTCGATAAATTTGCCAAAGCACCACAACAAAGAAAGGAATAATTATGAATATAAAAGAAATTAAAAAAGGTGATAAGATCCTGCACAGCCATATGGGCACACAGCCCCCGGTGTCAGGGATCGTGATGGAGTCTCCAATAGTTGGCCGCGGCGTGCGCAGCACGATCCTGGTTGACGTCAAAGGGTCAGAAGTAGGATTATTTGACGAAATTGGATCGATCTATACCAGCCAGATCCTGAAAGTATTCCGGGACGATAACTGGTTACCAGTTGAACAGTAAGAGTACAAGCTGGCCAATTGGTCTTGGACGCTATGCGCGGCACGCGTTAGGTATAACCCCGGGTGAGACCTCCCGGGGGCCAGCTCTCAAGCTCTCAAGCCAGTTGACAAGCTTACAGGTTTATAGTATAGGATTTTATAGGAGAATATTATGTTAAAAAAAGAAGCAAGACAAATCACCGGCGGGCTGTCGAAGCCGTCGAAGATGCCCGGGCCGGCGCATAACCTGCCAGCCTGGAATTGTATTACTGGCGCGAAGCTGCAGAAGGTGCCCGGCTCAGTGTGCGCTGGCTGTTACGCTATGAAAGGCCGCTACAGGTTCAGGAACGTACGCGAAGCGCTGGACCGAAGGTTGCAAGCACTTGTGCACCCGCGATGGGTTGACGCCATGGTAACACTAATCAAGGACCAGGCCTGGTTCAGGTGGCACGACTCAGGCGACATCCAGAGCGCGCAGCATTTAAAAAATATTTTTGAAGTGTGCAAGCTCACACCAGGGACCCGGCACTGGATGCCCACAAGAGAAGTAAAATTTTTGACGCTTACAGATCCGGCCATAATTCCGTCTAATTTAATTATTAGAATCTCTTCACATATGATTGACCAGGGACCAGTCAAGCACTGGCCGTGGACTAGTACTGTGTCAACGAAGCCTGAAGACAGGACCTGCCCGGCCCCCGATCAAGGGAACGAGTGTGGCAGCTGTCGCGCCTGCTGGTCCAGGGACACAGCAAATATATGTTACGGTAAACATTAGAACGATTCTAAACTACATGACTCACGAATGGAGACACCCCAATTTTTACAAAAAATTAAGAGCCCAAGCTCGCAAGCTTACAAGCTCTCAAGCTTTGAGGTCACAAGATTCCAACCTTGAACCAAGGGTTCAAGCTCAAGTCCCAAGCGCACAAGATCCAGGATCCAAGCACCAGGGTACAAGCGAACCTTCCCCTTGTCCAGGGGACAAGCAACAAGGATAAATGAATTCAAATTATGTTTCACGTGAAAGCTAATTTGATGGGGGGAAAATAAAACTTTGTTACCTTTTGTTACCTTCAATTCTACTGTAAAAAAGTGCCCACTAGGAGAATAACCCAGTAGATCAGGAGTGCCAAATAAAGCCCGATTTTCAAGCCTTGTCCACGATATCTTAGTTGTATTTCTTTTAAGCTCATACCATAATTTACGTTCTGGTTTCATCCAGGTAACCTAAATTATAGCTTGCTTATGATTTTTGGCATCTTCCAAGTTCCAGCAAGTTTTACACCTTTAAGATTTAAAACGTGGGTGTCTCTATCTCCAATCATTCTAGATTGCAACAATTGAATTTCAGATAGGTCTAATTTTTCTCCATTAGGCATTTCAATCTGAACCCTAGCTTGTTGAGCTGCTGGTGATATTAAAAACTTGTCTAAATACTGTCTTAATTCTTTTGCTTTCATGCTCTTGTGTTTATATAAGATTTTATATATAATGCAAGTATGAGTCAAGAAGTTGTCAAAAAGAAGGCACATCCAGTAGATGCTCTTACAGAGATGCAGAGAAGATTCGTAGACTACATGGTTTTCAACCAGGGTAGAACTACTTACTATGATGCCGCACTCGCAGCTGGGTACAGTCCTAAAAGAGCTAGAATCGAAGGGTCAGAGCTAATGGATAACGAAAAAGTTATCAAATACCTACGTTATAAACTTAACGAGGTTAATAGATCCTATACTGTTACAAAAAATAACTATGTATTAAGACAGCAGAAGCTATCCAAGAAATTAGAGGAAGCGGGTAAAGAGGAGAAATGTCTAGGGTTTGAGAATCTAATAGGTAAGGCTACCGGACAATTCATTGAGACTCACTTACACGGAAATTTAAGCGATCTATCTAAGTCAGAAAAGTTAGATGAAATTAAGAGACTCAAGGCACTACAATCAGAACGAATAGAAGGAATCTCTTCTACTAAACTAATAGAGCGAAACTCAGACAAGTAATCTTGTCATTCTCACAATACAACCTTTAGGAAAAACATTACGGTCAGAAAATGAAACGTCTTTTTCTTCATATGAAGCAAATGTCCAAACGAATTTGGGACTTCGTTTGTATATGTATGCGTGTGTTATCATTTTGCTGCATGCGAATTTATCAAATTCTTCGATTGATGCATGACCGGCATCGCCTGTTATATCCACCCACTCAATCCGATAAAAGTAATAAGTCTTCGAACCGATCTTGACGTGTCTATATTTTGATTTCTTATTTCTGGTCATGAACTTTGTATACTCCAGGATTTATAAAATATAAATTTAAAAATGCAAATCATGTGCGCGCGCCCCTTAAATCGTTGGTATTGCTCACTTCTAGAAAAATTGTACCAATTGTACCTAATTGTACCAAGGGTGTTTGGTACAAATTTGAGCAATTAAGTGTTGGTATTACTAGCTTTTTATAATTGTACCAATTGTACCTAGGTTTAAAAAAAATAAAAAAATAAAATTTTTTTTTCATGAAAAAAGTGTATACAATTGCCATGATAAGCAAATTCTTCAATGATTTAGCGTACTTTTTAACCATTTTTTGTACCTTGGCCCTCTTTTTGATTTGGTACATTTTTGTAGTATTGGTCTGTTTTACGCAAGAACTCGTGTTGGTAGTCTACAAATTCTTTGCCAGACACCTCAAATTTCTGAAAAAGTAAATCTTTACTACACATCAAGATGACTCCCTTCTGAATCGTAGTACGATATACGTAGTTGTGGGCCATGCAATATGCCCCCAGCTGAGCAAAGTAATCAGTTACCCATTCACGTCTCTTGGGCTTGTTAGTCTGTTTGAAATCTATAATGGCTGGTTCGCCCTCGTAGATTCCTACAATATCTGTCGCACCTGCATATAGACCAGGATAATATAATGTTACTTCTTGGCCCCATACTTCTCCCAGGTCCCCGAGCCCTGATTCTATAATCTTCTTCGCCATGGGCTCTGCTTCACGCCCTATGGATGTTAGGTCCTTGTGCCCTGTGCCATCAATATAACATTCGAGGTACTTGTGCATGGCAGTACCACGCATCGCCGATACATCTCTAATCCGATCAGCCGTGTGTGCTCCCATCCTCGCCTTCCAATCAGCCAAGGATTTCTTCTTCTCCTCCGACTGAGTCGCGGACAATATAGTAGTCACCGATGGCAACTTCTCCTCACCAATATCATAGTGACGTTTACCATTGATCAAAGATCTCATTGTCTTAGGGTAGCTATACTTTCTATTAAACTTCATTAAATAATTCTTGCAGCTCCGAGTAGAATTAAAATTAATATGAGAGGTATAATAATAGTTATAGGATACCAATATAAAATTTCTTTAAGTATAACTTTTAATATTTTAAAATCCATTTCTATCAGCTATCTCCTTTAGTAGTTTTTCTCTTTCAATCTCTTCTTGAGTCTGAGGTTTTTTATTAAAAATTTCATTAAAATTTTTTCGATACAAATCGTTGGAAACCCTTGATATTCCATCCCATTTTCGACCTTTGTCTTTAGACTTATTTTTCATTTTTCTTTCTTATCTTTGTTTTGTTTTAATTTTCTCTGAATTATATTCTCCACTAAATCACCATATTTTTTATTAAGGCTAGGCTGAGTAAGAGCTTTAATCAGATCCTGCTTTAGCTTTAAGCGAGGCAGGTTTAATAAATTCTTTTTTTCCATCTTTACCTTTATTGATTTGATTCAATTCAACTGAGTTTGTAATGTTGCCCGATACAGAGACTCTTGTTACATCAGAATAAAAAGGTGCAACGTAATGTTTAATCCAAGAAGGGAAAATAAACATATCCCTATTCTTAGGTTTAACTGATTGATAAGTTATAGCTTGTCTATTACCTTCACCATAAACAAAAGATAAATGTCCTGGTCCACCTGATTGTCCTTGGAATGTTGCTTGTTCTTTATGTATCTCATCCGGTACATCTAAGAAGATAACAAACGATAACCAATCTGAATGATCGTGTGGTGGATTGAATTCATTCTTCTTCATGTAGTTTACCCACATAGAAGTTAAAAGATATTCTGGTTGAATCGGATAGGGTTCATTCTTCCACTTCTGGAATGCTTGGTCGTAGACTCCTAGACATTGAGATATTTCTGGAAGAAACATTTCTCTATTACGATATGAATATTCTTCTTTAATAATTCCAGCTAATCTATTTCTAAAATCTAAATTAGATTTCTTAGCTTCTGCTGCTTCTGTTAAAAGTTTCTCATGAAAAGATTCTGAGATTCTTAGGTGTACTATACATGGGCCCCATTGTAAGACTCCATATTGTACATCTTGTTGTCCTGTTGTTACTTCTGATTTCATATTATTTTCCTATCCATAATTTATAATGTTCTAAGTCTACTACATTATCCCTTGTTTTGTCAGAATAATGATCAATTATTTTTTGAATCTTATCTAACTTTGTATGTGAGTATGGAAATAAAAGACATGCTACATAATAAGCATCTCTAAAACCACATCTCCATCGCCACTGCATTTTATGCCCATTCTTCCTGGGCTTTTTTCTTAAAGTACCACAACCTAAGACTTCTGTTAACCATATTAACACTGATTGATCAGTCATAGCTATCTCCATAACAATTCTCCAACAATTATAATAGTTAACATTATTACCTTTTTTCTTACGTTCTCTGTACTTTTTATAAGTTACACTACCTTCGCCATCAAATAACCCCGCTATGTACGCTGCGTCGGTTTCCTTCATTGCTTAGTAATGGTCATTATATTCGAATTCTCTTCTGACAATCTGTCAATCTCATTTTTAAGATCGTCATTCCTTTGTTCAAGTTCTTTTATTCTTGCTCCTGATTTCTTACAATGAAACTTTAGAAGTTCTTTTTGTTTTTCCAATTGATCTATTCTTTCTTCTAAATCAGCAGGTCCTCTCACCACTCTTTTAATGTCTTCTTCACTTACCATCATTGTATCCTATGGATCCCATCAGCATCAATAATAATATTATCAACTTCATCTTCTGGTAATTCCCCTTCCGAATCACACACACCACACTGGGCCGTGACTTCTTCTTTCGCTAGTTTATATGGTATTCTTACATACCCGTTGCCCTTACAACTTGGACAAATTACTTTAGTCGTCTTTTTTGATTTTTCCATTTAACTTCCTCGCTTTCTCATTTACTAATATATTTATAGTTTGTGATCTACTTAGAACGGTATTTGGTACTATCTTTTTTCTTAATACATCAATCAAGTCATATGTTTTGTGACTCAACGACACATTTTTATATTTAGTTATATCAGTCATTATGATACACTCCTTTCTTATTTTTATTCATATGGGATTTATCTCATTTATTACAATAGGTGTCAATGAAAATAGTTTTAATATTGTTTTTATGTTCCATGCAAACTGGGACATGTTTACCTCCATACGAATGGCCTACTTATTTTGAAGATGCTTATTCATGCAGTATCGCAGGGTATGAAGAGGCGGCTAAAAAATTAAAAGAAATGGGTCCAGAGATAGTTAATAATGATAAAGTCTCTATCACTTTTATGTGTAGAGAGATTGCAGAAATTTAATCATATACGCGGCACCACCATCCTGATCAGGGAACGCGGTGGTAACCGGCCAACGTTGGTCGCGGGCTGTTAAACCCATGGCTAACGTACAGAGGAAAGCGCGAAGCATAACTTGGACGCCTACTAGTTGGTCATTAACGTATTAATTCTTTTCTTTATTCCATTTTACAAGTATTAGAATTATACCTAAATAGATTAGACATATTAATCCTAAACTTACAAAAATCATTTCCATATACACCCAAAAAAATCACCACTACCATCATTCATCATATGAGCATTTATAGGGTATTCAGCATAGGTGCTCAACTTAATTCTTAATATCTCACACAAATCAGCATACTTAACTGTGTCATCGAACAGTTTTAGGTTTGCTAACATCTGTTCTGTTACTGGCACCAGATGATACACACCATCAGTTAGGATAATTAAATCCATTAATCTTTTGTATCGTATCTTTTAGTACCCAGACTTAATATTTTCCTGATCCCCGGTGCCTGTACCTCTAACTTTGCATAAGGTTTCCACTGCTGCACAATCAGGTTTAATTCCAACATAAGAACAGACCACTGTTTAGGAGTTATGTTTTTGCTTGTTATTGTTGCTTTTCTTAAACTCATAATATCCTCCTCTCCGATGAAGCACTGACAATTGGTCTACAACCTTTTCTATTTGTTCATATAGTCCATCTCTATATTCTTCCGGTGTAGTTGTCTCCGCAGAAAGAAGCAATTCAAGTTTTTCTTTTACTTCTTCAAAAGCTTTATTATTTCTCTCAATTAATTTATCTATATTCACCATGTCTTTTACCTTTCACGATTAAGTGTGCAACTTGTCGTCCTTTTTTATTAGTATACTCTAAAGATCCAGTCCAGTTAGGGTTAGGTTCCACTAATGACTTAAGTATTTTTTTAAAAGACATTGCTTCTTTTTCCTCTTCTGGTTTACCTTCTTCTGTAATCTTAAATTTATATTTCATAACATCCTTTCTTTTTGGGTAGTTATTATTAAGGCTCGTACCCAGGAGCCTTTAAAACAATATAGGTTATTGTAGGAGAATTGTCAACCCTTCCGTTGTTTTTTTTGTTGTCTTTTTTCGTCCTTATTTCTATTCTTTTTATGCCGACCAGGACGTTTACGAGGTTTTGCTCTCTCAATAAAAGCTTTAAATTTTTTAGCCATTAAGTCCAGTCCTTAACAAAAGGTCTAGTACCATCTGGTGGTTTTATTACAGGAAGGTAGGATATTTTTCCATTAACATATTGTTTTAAATCTCCACCACATGTCATACATCTATAAAATTCTTTAGTTATTCCGACCAGCATTGTTATTTGTTCACACGTCGGACACTTCCCGTTCACTATCTCTGCTTGAAATCTTATGCTTTTGTCTGTCATAATGTTTCTTAGACTTTACCACACGCTGGTGATAACGTCCATCACTTAAATCCTGGGCTATATGATTTCTGGGCCTGTTCTTCTTAAGGAAAAAAGCATAAGCTTTTTTGTTCATTACTCTAGGATAAGTTTTTTAATAGATTTTGAACCATCGATGTTCAACTCTGTCTCAGCCATGCTCTTGATACATTGATGAGTAATGTTACTATTTTTTTTCTCACCTCTCGATGCATGTCTTTTACCTTTTAAACACATTGCCATTGAAGGCTTACCTGTTTTAGGATCAATTTGGATTCTGTGCTCCTTAATCTCTCCGTTGATTATCATCAATAGGGCTACCACTAACTCGGTCAATGTGTACCTCCATTTTTATTTGCTCTTACTTTATCTTTTAGGACCTCAACATCTTCTAAAAGCTTCTCCGTTTGTTTTTGTATAAATTGGATATTCACTTTATTGTGCATCATATCCTCGATCCGTGTTTCAATTTGCTCGACACTCTTGTAAAGATCTTCCAATAAAAAATGTTGCTCCTGGTCCACGGGGACTTGTTCAGATTTTTTAAGCAAATCATTTTCAAATAATTCTCTTGATGTCTCTAACGAAACCAACCTTGAAGTCAGCTCTGTATATCCGAGCACGCCCATCCCGACGAGAATAATTAGACTAGCTACGGTTTTCATCGGCATCTGTACAGCTGCCGATTCCGATATATTAAGTGGTTTATCTTTAGACATTAGTTATAACTATATCCTGTTGAGGGTTGATTTGATTCAAGTTTCTCAAATAGTTTTTTATGTTGGTCCATGATCTCTTTATCAGAGTCCTGCATGTCATCCATCTTCTCATCTAACATCTGTACTCTAAATTCTAATTGATCAATTTGATTTTCAAGTACTGCTTGAGTTGTAGAAAGTTCAAATGTTCTAGATAAAGACCATCCCCCTAATGCAATTAAGAGTCCCACTAATAAAGTTAAAACTTTTTCCATCATTGGCAGCTATCACATTCTCCAGTGTCATCCACTACCACACCATTGTTTTCATAACTAGCGTCTTCAGCTTTTACATGGCAATCACAATTTCCACACTGACATATATCTAAATATTCATCAATATGTTCCTTACCACCACAGTGGCAGTCGTGATTACAACTTTTACATTTATTCATCGTCTTTACCTTTTGGCAGACCAGAGGCCAACCAATCTAAAAATTTCTTGAACGGCCATAGTAAAAATTCTATAAATTTTTTTATCATAGGACCCTCCCATAATAATTTAGTTTATTAAGTTTATTAAAATAATAATAGCTACAACAACACCAATAGCAATTTTCTTATTGGCTACAGCTAGCTTCCATATTCTCTTAGCTTCAGTCATTATCTTTTCCATTTTTCTCCTCCAGGTTTGTATAGTGGTAGTCGTAACTACCTTCTTCATGTTCATCAGTAATCCATTTGGAAGTGTTTTCTACAGACCATGTCTTTGTATTAACAAGTCTATTTATTACGTTCTCCGATGGATCTGCAGCTAACGATGGGTCAAATACTCTTAACCTATTGTTAGGCTGGATTGCATAATTGCCTTCATCTAATTCAATTACATGACCGCACTTATGTTGGTCAGGCTTTTCTGAATAACCGAAGTTTAATTCATTATAATCGCCTGGGCACCAATCAATGGTGAACAAATACGTACCTTCTCTTTTCACTTTACGTCTAGATATGTATATCATCTTAGCGCCTTTTAAGTGATAAAAAGTTGTAACGCCAACATTATAGCTGAAACTGTCCCACATTACCAGCTCATTTAAAGGTAGTTCTTTTATACCTGGTTTAGTACAAAAAGCGGATATAGGTGCTCTCCACCATAGCCCACCATCTTCCATCATGTAATGAAATAAAGGTACTTGTCCAGGTAAGGAGGTAAATCCAAAGATAACGCATGGAAAATATTTATCGTGAGAGTCTTTTTGATCTCTGAGATAGTTGCCGCGTACATAGCATTCTATGATTGGTATGTTTGCATTTAAGTACATAATTAATCATTTATCTCCCCCCAGTTATCCCCTGATTCATAATCAACTTTATTAGGGACTTCCAGGTTAACGGCATTCTCCATAATTTCGATGACCTTTTTAGCTTGTCCCTCATTCTCTATAGACAAATCTAATTCATCATGGATTTGTATATGCGGTATTATTCCTTCTTTGTAAAGCTCTAACATAGATTTTTTTGTCATGTCCGCTGCGCTACCTTGTATCAATTTGTTTAATGCTTTATAGGTGTAGGCTCTTTTAATCCCTGGTCCATGTTCCTTGAGTGCATCTTCATGAGTCATGGCCTTATGCATACCGAAACTATTAGGTTCCCACAGATGGAATCTACACAGTCTACCAAGTAGAGTTCTTATTTGTCCTCGATCCTGTGCTCTGTTAGATGCTTTATCCATTAACTGTTTAACAAATGGGACTTTACCATGATAGGTATCAAAAAGTTCTTTAGCTTTCTCTTTAGTAACACCTAATTCTGCTTGTAGTTTAGCTTTACCCATTCCATAAAATAATCCAAGGTTAATTGTCTTAGCTTGTGATCTAGGAATCTGAGCCATGTCCGCTACTGTTCTGTGAAAGTCTGCGTCCGGATCATTTTGATATGCTTCAACTACGTCATAAACAGAGGGTAGTTTATATAAAGATGCGTAATGGACCACCAACCTAGGTTCTTGCTGAGAATAGTCAAATACACCCCATCTACAGCCGTCCTCGGGTATAAATAATGACCTTATCTTAGGTCCAAGATCCTTGTTCCTTGCAGGAATTTGCTGGAGGTTTGGATTCTGATAAGAGAATCTTCCTGTAACTGTACCACCACCTGCATTTCTTAATTGGTTTATCTCTGCATGTATTCTTCCTTTATGTTCATATCTTAAAATAGAATCAATAAAAGTCGTGTGAGCTTTATTAATTTCTCTAGCCTTAGCGATCATATTAACAACAGGATGTTTATGTTCCTGTAAAAAATTTTTAGTAAATGATGGTGCTTCAGTTTTTTCTGTACGAGGATACTCTAATCTTAATACATCAAATACATTAGCAATACTTCTTGCTGCCCATATCTGTGTGTCAATATTTGTTTCCCCTTTAATTTTATTTAACAGATCATGCTCTGCTTTTTTAAATTCTGTTTTCATTGTGTGTGCTCTTTCAATATCTACACGCACACCTTTAAATCTCATGTCAACTAGGCATGGAAATAAATCAGACTCTAAGTCAAATATATCTTCTAGGTCCTGATTAATAATTTCTTTTTTCATCTCTTGCCAAAGCCCCAATGTAACTTCAGCGTCTCGTTCTGCGTATGCACCTACATGCATAGATGGTAGCTTATACATTTCAGACTTAGGGTCTATCCCCCACTCTGATGCAGCCTCAGCCAGGGCAGCTTCGTTCTTACCATACCCCAAGTAATGCCATGATAAACTATTAAGATCATAACGAAATCTATTCTCATCAGTCACTGCTGCAGCTATCATTGTACATGCTATATCACCGTTAATTTTAAAACCCATGGCCCTAATCCAACAAACATCATACATTGCATTGTGAAATATTTTTGTTGATGGTGCTTCTAGTACGTCTTTAAACCAAGATAATACTCTTGCCTTCTCCATGTTACCCCCACCTTCGTGAGCAATTGGAAAATATCCTTTGTAATGTTTGGTAGCAACTGCAATACCAATTACTTCTCCATTACCAATAACTGAACCAGATCCTTTTTTAATTAGATCAGGATCTTTTGTTTCTAAGTCGATTGCAATCTCGTCTACCTTCCTTAAGTCAGGAAATTCTGTAGGCTTAACCCATTCGGTTTGTGCTTCAAACTTTGGTATCTTCATAATAAATAACAGATCAGACAAACTAAAGTTATCAATAACATATAGTGAGGAATGTGAGTTGGTTCTCTCATTTTATTATCCCCCAGGAATTATTTTTATCTTTTGGTTTATCTTCTTTAACTTCTTTCTCTGGATAATCTCTTTCAATTATCATTTCTATAAAGTGAATAGCTTTATCCAAATCTTGTTTTTTTCCTTTCAGCCTGTGACGGCAGATGTATTTTATAGCGCATCCCTCTGGAAAAAGCAATTCATTTTCAACTACAAATTTACTTGGCTGAATTTTAAAATTTTGATAGTGACTCCCGCCGTGCTGCTTATCCCAAACTTTCGATGTCATATCCTCTGTCCTCCCTTTTAGCTGTCATTATATATAAATTTTGTTTTGTACGTGTTACACCTACATACCAAACTCTTTGTTCCTCATCATACTTGTCCTGACTTTTTTCCGTTGCTTCTCTAATTGTTTTTGTATTATCTAAAATTAATAAAACATTTGTAGCCTCTCCACCTTTAGCAGAATGTATTGTTGATAATTGAATTCGTGCATTTAATCTTAATTCTTCTTCATGTCTTAACATCTCTCTAATATAAAGACATTCTTCAGGATCATTTTTAAAAACATCAAACCATCTTTGAGTATTACTAAATCCAAATTCTTTTAAATCGTACAGCCTTTCTTCTGTAGGGTGAGAGCCTTCCTCTAACCCAGTGTATTCTAATATATCCCTTAATTCACTTATTGACAACTGATCTCCTTTATCAGCCCACCTGGTGTAGTTTAGAATACTTCTAAACAATGTAGCTTTATAACTTTTACGTCCTTTAAATTGAAAATAAATTCCCATGTCTCTAAGAATAGGTTTAAGTTTTTCTAGTCTATCGTTTGTACGGGCTAACACTAACCAGTCCCCTTCGTATAAAGGAGCGTCTTCAATTGCAGTTATATAATCTATAAAACCATCTTCATCTCTAGGTTTCCAATTCTTCTTAACTCTTCTATCTTCTGGAATTCTTTCTAAAATTTTATCTGCGACACTTTGGACTTGTCGTGGTACCCGATAAGATTGTGGCAAGATAATGTCTTTTTTAGATTGAGTGGCTATAAATTTTAAGACATCTGCACCTGCCCACCCATAAATAGCTTGATCATCATCACCTGCTAGTATAACATATTTGGAGTTTTTTCTTATAATATCTACCATTTTCCACTGAATTGGTGATAAATCTTGAGCCTCATCAATGAATACTACGTCATATTTCGGACACAATTCAGCCACATTTGGATCCGTAAATTTTTCGATCATGTCGGTAAAATCTTTCAATTGAAAAGATTCTTTATAATTATTTAATTCTAGTTCCAAAATGTGTAATAAATTTTTTTCAAGTTCGTAAGAGTACATTCCAGTATTATATTCATCTTCAATAGAACACTCTTTTATTCTAGCTGCATTTATTAAATTAAAATATTCACTGTTAGAATCTACAAATCCTGTAGACTCTTTCCCATCTGAATAAACTGTAACCTCTATTCCTAACTTTCTACCTATATCTTCGTAGTGTTCATCCTGCATTACTTCGCTCTTCTTCATACCCAATCTATTGAATGCTAATGAATGCAGTGTTCTGAAATGTTTTAAATCTTTTCTTTGTAAATGTTTATATGACTCCAGCATTCTATCGATAGCTTCGTTAGCTGCTTTAGTTGTGAATGCAAAGTACCCTATCTTATCTAAAGATGTTCCTAACTTATAAAATGTTTTGACATAATTTATAAGTTTTGTTGTTTTCCCTGTTCCCGGAGGCCCGAATATTTTACGACTGATCACATTATCTCCGTCTTATGTTTTATTTTAGTATGATGTATTGGTACTTCTTCAAAATCTTTTATATTTATCTGTACTACATTTTTAACTGAGGCTGTGTACTTACCTTTTTCTTTAGTAGGAAATCTTTTTTGATCCAGGAATTGTACATCACAACTCTTGTATATTGATTCCATCATCCTACCTGTCTTCTCTTCTTTATATTTCCAATCTTTAGCTTTTAATCTGTCATAAAATTTATCAAATTTAAAATAAGCATAACCTTCTTCTATTAAAACTGATCCAGTTTTAAATGCTGCATCTGTTGTAGCCTTCGGTCCATTAATCTTAGTGTGTAAAACATCGTGAAGTTTTTCTTTAGGAGAAGTTCCTATTGGTGGAGATACTGTGGTCTGTGTTTTATATAACTCATCCATTACAGTTTGTTCTGCATCCCCTTTAATTAATGGTGGTAAAAATCCTGCAGCTTTCGCTATTGCATTTCTACGTTTACGTTGATCATTTAAATGTTCTATTGATTTACAATGTACTGTTGCTTTACCGATACCGTCTGGTTTTGTTACATCAAATTCGTATTCAGGTTCTTCAAAAATTTCTATCTTTCTTAAGTTAGTTAAGCCCGGATAAGATCCCTTAGAGCCGGATAAGACCCCAAACTTTTTCTTAACACAGATACCTTTTTTACAATGTTCAAATAAAGGATCTTGATTACAGGTATAACCTTTCTCTGTCTTAGCCCATGATTTTATTTTAGATTTTAGTTTCTGATCAGTCCAGGCATTCCCATGTATCTCTTCAAAATATTTTACTGGTGCATTTTTAACTTTATCTTCCCAAGTGTCTGGATATTTCATCTTAACTAGAACGTGATAGTTATACATAAACCTATCTTTCCCATCAAAATTCTTTTCTTTAGAAAGTTTAGATAATACTGCCATGCATGGAGGACCATCTATAAAGTCCCCATTAACCCCCTCATATATTTTTCTATCAATACCTTCTGTTATTTGTTTTAAATCTTCTCTTGAAACTGTGTTAGCTTCAACTAATTGTAAAAAATTATCTAATGTAAAAGATGTTCCATCGACGTTTAATCCTTTTCTTTCTCCCCCATAGTAAGGCAGATTAATAAATTGTCCTGGTCCTATCTTCCCTGTTGATTCGTCTCTAGTTAGTTCTGTTTGTTTAGGAAATATTTCTGTATTAGGTTTTAGTTTAAATAATGGCAGTAAATTAGTTAAGAAAGAAACAACATCTTTCGCACTCATAAACTCTTCTATAAATATCCATAAATGTAATCCACCACTTTTAGATTCTACTGGTATTAAAGGTAAATCAAATTCTTGTATCTTGTCTATGAAAAATTTTTTATCGAAGTCTGCATAATCCTTTGGATCAATATCAATGACTCCTAGTCTTGCTTCTTTATCTGTATTACATGGTTGAATACCAATTGAGATCTTTCCTTCTACATGAGAGTTATATATCTCCTCTGTAAGAGGTTCAAAATTCCATCGGTATACTGGTCTCTTCTTTCCGCTTTCTGGGTCGATCTTTGCTTCTTCATGCTCGAAGTCAGCTAGCCCGTAAGCCTCCCGATAACCATCAAAATATTTTATATATCTTTTATCCATAACTTATTATGTGGGCCCTCCAGTCTCCCTTTAGGCCCACAATGTGCACTCATTCTCTCAGAGAATTAGATAATGCTTTGTTGATCCTTTGGTTTATCTTCACCATGTTTTGCTTTGACACTTCCTTTAGAAATGTTTTCAGAAAACGTTTTGGCTTGTTGATAAAGCGATTGATCAGTTATGGGTCCAACCTTACTTACTTCCCAACCAAACCAAGTGCCTTTATCATTTGACATTTGAGTTGTTTTTAGTCTGTAAATATGGCTAAAAGAAGCCGGTGTAAATAAACCGTTCTTACCTTTTAGTTTGATTCCCGACATCATTGAGTTCCATTTTCTACTAATTTTTAATTGAGTAGATTTCATAGAAATCAAAGCTGTGGATGGACTATCACCTGTGATGATTACAAAGTGAGACGCAGTCTTTTCAATATAATTACCATTAGGTAATCTATCTTTATAGTTTGCATCTGGTTTTGTTTTAGACATGATATCAGAAGATGAATCATAGATTGCAACTGGTGCACCTGGTCCTTCTCCTCTATCTTTCCACTCGATGTATTCAAGTTTATAAAATGCAGGAATGACATCTATGCCTTTCACTCCATCGTATAACTCTCCAGAGACAGAATTGAAAATCATTCCTGGCTCTGCACCTTCGACATACTTACCATCACGTTTATTAACTTCTGGTGAAAGTTGTCCAAGGATTTTTAGAAAAGGAAGAGCTAGATCTTCTTGACCTATTTTGCCCAATCCTTTTGCTGCATCTTCTTCAAACATATTAGCTGGAAGAGGAGCAGACTGTTTTTGTGCTACTTCGTTCATGTTTATTTGTTCCTTGTTATTTTTGTTCTGTTGCCCGTGAACAGGTTAAAAAGATCAGAGGGCATCTCTTGTCCAGACTCTAGACGCTCTCTGACCAATGCTTTAAGTGTCATAGGTTCGACCTTTAATTTCTGGACAGGTTCGTACCCTTGACCTTGCGCAAGGACAGCA
>Ga0208919_1001103_pt1 | contig 16146 bp, 11 predicted proteins | sample 4_EtaG_FD_184076 | JGI IMG/M metagenome (GOLD analysis project Ga0208919, IMG submission 184076) | Marine viral communities from the Subarctic Pacific Ocean - 4_ETSP_OMZ_AT15127 metaG (SPAdes) (version 3) | ecosystem: Environmental > Aquatic > Marine > Oceanic | place: Pacific Ocean | collected...
CATTGGTTGTACTCTCCATAGGTTCTTCGATTATTTCTGGACCACCGAAAACCTGTAAAATTTCTATTTCTTCAAACTCTTCTTCTAATTCTTCTAGTGTTTCTATTACTACTGGTTCTTCTTCTAAAACAAATTCTTCTAAAAATTGTTCCTCAAATACAGGTGGCAATACAACAACTGTAGGTGGTTCTATAACAGGTTCAGTAAACTCTTCTTCCCATCTTATAAACTCATCTAATACTTCTTCTATCTCTTCAATTGTTTCTGCTTGTAATACTATATTATCATATGTCATAGTTAATTTAGCACCGAGCAAATTAGGTCCACCAAGATTAGTGCCGTAAGTATCATAACCTACATCTACTCCTTCCCATGCCCAATAAAATTGATTGCTGCCTGTACCTGTATGTATAACAGTATCAGTATATTTGTATGCATTACTACCATACCCTGCATCATTATTACGCACTTGGTTTACAGTTGCTAGTATATTACCACCCTCATCTAGTATGCTAACAGTAGTAGTATATGTATCTTGTCCTGGTTTAGCTTGACCACATTGCCAGTTAGAACCTTGGTACTCACAGTTTTGTACTACAGTTGTAGAGTTAAGTGTAACCCCATTGTTTAGTTTATCTTGTGTAGTTGTGTCATCTCCTGTAGTTATACCAACAAGTGAGCCAGTAACATTAATACCACCAGTTCCTGTTGTTTCTAACTCTTGACCCCAATCTCTTATGTTACCTGTTGTGTTAAAACCATTAGTTGTAACATTAGGAATAGATGTATCTACATTTTGATAGTTACTAGCATTGTTAGTTCCGTTGGGTAGTAAGTTGCCAGTAGTTATATCTTCAGCAAAACAAGCCCAAGCTATTACCATAAAACTAATAAGAAAATAAAACCAACCAAGATAATTAATTTTCATCATCATCATCGCCATACAATTCAAATTCTGTATTAACTCGTTTCTCTAATACCTTATTTAGTCTAGCATCTATAGCTCTTCTTCTTCTTAAATTTTTTGTATACTCTTGGTAATCAGGTCTTTCAATATCATATTTTTCCCATTGAGCTTTTGCTGCTGCACCAATCTGTCCTTCAAATGGACATGGTGTACCTGCATGATGCATAGCACTAAAGATTCTATCATCTTGACATAGTATAGCTATAGCTGCAACTCTCATATTAAAGTCATACAACAACTTACCTAGTTTCATTCTTTCACAATTTTCATCTGTAAAATATGTACCACCAGCAACACCAAACCCAGTTACTTGTACTGCACCACTAACACCAATAGTACATAAGTCTTGTGAATAAGAACTCATGCTTGGTGCGTTTGCTGTACCTACAGGAATCTTTTGTGTTTCAGAATTGTTATTGGTACTGTTTGTGGTGGCATTAGTTGTGGTCGAAGTTGTAGTGTTTGTCTGACCATCGTTGTTATTTGTAGTTGTGCTAGTATACCCACCACTTATAGTAGTGTTACTTCCACTTGTATTAGTTTGTGTTGCTGTTGAATTATCTGTTGCATTTACTACACTACTCGCAGATAACAAGATTATCCATAACAACAATCCAAAAACAATTGTTAGTGTTTCTTTCATTTCTTTCCAAACATACCTGCTGCTGGTTTAAGTCCATAGATAGCACCGAAGATACCTATAAGTAACCATTGATACCATTGTGGTAAAGCATTAAAGTATGCAAAGAATAAATCTAATTTAGCTTTTGTATCTGCATCTCCAAAGAATACAGAATATCCTAATACTAATAATGGCAATGATACAACTATTAGTACAAACTCGTCTTTCCATCCGTCTTGGTTATCACTTCTTACTTGTGCTTGGTATTCTATTTCACCTTGTGCCATACGATATGCATGGTTTCTTTCTGCCATAGCATTATATCTTTTAGTTTCTTGTCGTTGCTGCATGACATTGCCAATAGTTTTAACAGCACTAAATACTAAACCAAGGCCAAACATTAGTTAGTTCCCTTACCTTCGCAATCACATTCTTCTTTTGTTTCTTCGCAGTCGCATATTTCTTTATTCATTTTAATATAAACTCCCTGATAACTACAATCATTTGTGTCATCATCATAAAACCAACACCCCACATTACTCTTCTTACATTTTTTAAATCTTCTTCAATGTGTTTAAGGTGGTTAGTTTTAATTATCTCAATGTGTGAATTAATCATTTTAATGTCGCCTTTAATTTTGGCTAATTCAACATTTAATTCATGCACATTCAACATCATTATTAATCTGCTTCAGCAATAGTATTACCATCTGCTACCCATTCTTGTATTTTTTGATAATCTCTGTTTGCTGGGTCTAATGGTACATACTTATTACCATTCATTAAATAACCTGTTAAAGTGTTATTTGCATCTCTCATGTTAACTACTGTTTCAATCATTTATAACTCCGCCTCAAAATAAAAGTAAGCTTGGTATGCATCATCTGCTGTAAGACCTGCATCAAAATCATAAGCAAACCTATAACTATTAGCATCTCCAAAACTACCATTAGGAACAAAAGTTGGTGTAGCAGCACTAGCAATGTTATAAATATCATTAGCTGTACCACCCTCGGCATACTCATGTGATATTGTTGGACTTGTTCTCATAGTAGTTGGGAAATTAATATTAAATACACACGTTGTAGCACTTGATGACATAAAAGCATACTGACCTCTATGATAATATCTTTGACATTGTGATAGTGTTGCAGCATGGGTTTCTCGTTTAAAAGGGTTTGCTGTTGCACCAGGTTCTAATTGTACATCTGCAATGTATAAGAAATCACCTGCATCTGTATCTGTTACATCTGACCAAATAAATACTGCAACATTATTAGTGCCAGAAGTATCTACTGATATATTCTCTATTTCATATCTAACCCATGAAGTTGTTACACTCAAATTACTAGGTGTGTTCTCATAAGTCCAGCTTGTTGCTAATGTTGGGTCAGTACCTTCTGCGTTCCAAGCACTTACTACATCACTTGTTACACTATCTGCTGTGCCACTCCATGCTATTACTGCAGCTTTTACGTTATCTAATTTTCCACCACCAGAAACCTTTGCTTTAAATGAAAGACTTACGGAAGTAGTTCCTTTACCTCCAAGCTGTCCACAATTTATAGTTTCTATTATCTGTACTATACCAAATTTTTTATCTACTGTTTCTACATCTAATCCAATAGAATAGTAACCAGTATCTACATCTCCAACAGCACGAGTTACATCAACAATATCATTTCCATCTGATAACAGTACCCATCTAGATGCTGTGCAGGTATCATCATTATTACCTCCAGAAGTAAAACTTGTACCTCTTTGCCAACATGAAAAATCTCCATTTATTATTCCATTGTAACTTGCATTTGAAGGTTGAGCATCAACGTATGCTTTGATAGATTGTTGTGTAGCTAACATAGTAGCAGAGTTACTAGCCATGTTATCTTCATCTTTACAATCTGTTACGTTAGCTGTACTAGGAAAATCTATTCCTCTACTATTTAAATCTAAATCTCCACCAAGCTGTGGTGTTGCGTCATTAACTAAATCTGTTGACCCTGCATCTGCTCCACTATAACTAAAATGTACTCCTACTCCATCAGTATTAGAAAATGAACCAGAACTTACAACGTGTGTAACTGGTACTTTGGTATATCCACTTGCGTCTGTTACACCACCAGAAATTTTAAATGTAGCATATGTACTTGGTGTACCTTCTTTAGTAATAGTAACAATACCTCTAGCTACAGAATTAGATACATCATCCCAGCTTTGAACATATCCAGATATATCTGCACTTGCATCATCTGCATCATCTACATAAAGAATTGATACACTACCAAGTGTTCCATTGTTAAATGCAATCTTACCTGCTCCAGGGTCTGCATCAGATGTACTACTGCTCCATGTCATTGATAGTTGTGAGTTTGTACCTGCTGCACCAGTAGCACCTGTGCTACCAGTTGAACCTGTAGAACCAGTAGAACCTGTATTTCCAGTTGTACCTTTATCACCTTGTCTTGTGAAATGTACAGATACTATATCACCAGCACTAAATGTATTATTAGATACCAAAGGTGTTACTGCTAATTTGTTATAGCCACTTGCATTTGTAGATGCACCTGTAATAGAAAATCTAGCATATGTTGTTGGGTCATCTGTATCTACTATATGTAAATATCCTTTAATTGTAGATGTAGAATCATCCCAAGTTAAAACATCTGTTGATGTTGTTGCACCATTAGTGTCATCATCATCTATGTAAATTGCTGATGCTGAAGCATATGTGCCATTATTAAATCTAATCTCACCTGCACCTGGGTCGGCATCTGTAGTTGCTGTATCAAATACATAAAGATATCCAGGTACTGCACCATCGTTACCTGATGCTGTAAATGTTACTGAAAGACTATCTCCTGCAGTAAACGTATTATTGGAAACAAGATGAGTTACTGCTAGTTTGTTGTAGCCAGACGCATCTGTAGCTGTGCCTGTTATTTTAAATCTAGCATAGGTAGATTTATCGCTTATGTCAGAAAACTGAACATAACCTTTATTACCTGCTGTACTGTCATCCCATGTAATAGTATCTGTCTGGGTAGTTGCTCCATGTTGGTCAACATCATCTATATAAATCTCTGTAATGTTTGAATATGTGCCATTATTAAAAGCCACTTCCCCAGCTCCTGGGTCAGCATCACTTGTTCCTGAATCAAATTTGTAAAAATATCCTGGGTTAACTCCATCTACACCATTTGCTATAAATGTTACCCATACTTTATCTGCATCTGTAAAAGTACCTGAACTATCTACATGGGCTAGTGTAGCTTTACTATAACCAGAAGCATCTACTATTGCTGCTGTAATATTAAATACTGCCCATGTATTAAGTGTTCCTGCCTTTTGCACCCTTAATCTACCTCTATTAGTATAGTTGGTAGCATTGTCATCCCAAGACTGTACCCATGCAGATATGTCTGTAGCATTGTATTCTACGTCATCTACATATGCTGCAGTTACTGATGCTATTGTAGTGTTGTTAAATCTTATTTTACCAGCACCAGGGTCAGCATCGGCAGTAGTAGTTGAATATGTCATTAATGCAGAATCGCCACCTTGTGGTAGGAAATCTGCTATTGTAGTTAAATCTCCAGAAGTATCAAATCCTAATGCTTTACTAGCTCTATCTGCAGCACTTGTTGTAAATTCAGATGATGTAATAGTGTTAGTTCTTGATACTTTAAAAGACCTATCAACCTCTTCTTGTAATTCTTGAATAGCTGCAAGGTTTTTATCAAATGCACTTTCAACAGAATCTGCAGTAAATGGGTCATTTTCTACTAAGTCAAGTGTTTGTGTTTGAGTTGTTTTTCTTCTTATTACTACTGTTTCTGTAGCTGTAGGTATATCCCCTGATTCAAAAACTACATTACCACCAGTTGAATTACCTGCACCAGTTACTGTATAATCAGTAGTAAGGGTTTTAACAGTTTCTACACCTAGAGCTGACCTTATAATAACCTGTAAATCTGCTGCTGCAGAGATTTTGAAGGCATATGCAAAGGTATCGTTTGACCCGTCACCACTGTAACTATTCTTAATTATTGTTGTTGATATTGCCATTTTATATTCCTCTATAGTTTATCATTAAATTTTGCGTGTTTCAATTTATTAAAGCTCTTTGTTTTCTTGCTTCTTTTAATTTTTCTGCAGCTTTCTTTTTTATTAGTTTAATTATTTGATTTTGTCGTTGAGCTACTTGACTCATTACTAAATACAATTGGTCTAATCTATCTCTTTTGTCATTATCTGACATTGCATCGTCTGGTGCATTGTAAATTGTAGTTAAAGTTTTTCTCAAATCTGCAAGTGTTTGTGCTCCTTTATTAGTTGCATCCCATATTAACCAATCTTCATTATTAAGCATAAAATCTTGCAACTCTTCAAATTTAAATTCTTTTTCAAGTTGTATTTTTGTTCTGTATGCTTGTTCTGTTTTTTTAAAATCGTTATAAAATTTAGTAATATGTGAAGATTGACCTTTAGGTGACCTTACAAAAAATGCTTTTATTATAGGAATTTGATTTACATTTTTAATCCAATCATCATCCCAAATATCAAAAACATCTTGTTCAGGGTCAACCCCTTTTATTAAAGAATTTGTCATTCTCATTATATTTTTACCTAAACCACCTGTCCATTTAGCTACAAAGTTGTCTAATTTTATTGGACTATATGGACCAAATGGTAACTGTTTACTTAACCATTTAGAAATTTCTGAACTATCTTCTCTGTATTGATACTGTGGCAAAAGTGCTTGTTTTGATGAAGATACTAAAGGTCCACCCGAGTAAAAATTAAAATTAGTTAGATTTTCTATAAATGGTTGAGCAGCAGTTGGTGCAGTTATAAGACCACTTCTCATTTGTGTTTTAGCCATATCAATTAAAAAATCATTAAGAGCATCAGGTTCATCGTTATACATTTCTTCTAAAAATCTTTCTACTGCTGTTCCAAATAATAAACCTGGTTCCCAAGGTTTTGGTATTTTTAAAAATACTTTTTCTTCTGTTCCTATTAATGGAACTTTATGTAAAGGTATGTTCCAAAATAAATCTTTTTCAAATCTTCCTAATGCCTGATATGCTTCATCGTCTTTGTTTAAGAAAAACAAACCCATGCTTGGTAAAGTTACCATTGTAAAATAATAACCAAAAGTTTTCATTGGTCTTTTAGAAAAACCTTCTGCAAGTTTATCATATCCTCTAATTCTTGCGTTAAAGAAGGCAGATAATTGATTATATGATTCTGCTGTCCAACCAGATTTAGCAAAATCTATTAAATCTCTTGCTTCAAAACCTGCTCTTTCTATCATTTCTCTTTGCGTCATACCATGTTTTGACCTATATCCAGCTTTATAATCCAATCTATCCCAAAGACTTTTACCTAAACCTTCGTTTTGATATTTACTTAATTTGTCAAGGGTTATTTTAAATTCACCAACCCTAGCCATATTTTCACCAAAAGAACCTACTCTTTTTAAAATATCCATAACAGGTGCAATCATGTTATCTGGAACTTGATTTATAAATTTTCTACCTGATTGAAATTCTGTTATCATTTTAGGGTCAAGATAATTTCTGTTCATTTCTAAAAAGTTTGCTACACCACCACCTGCAGCTAAATATTTTCTAACGTATTCATTTCCAGTACCACCTTTTTGTCTTAATAAATAGTCGTCAAACATTGCTGCTGCACCTTTTATGCTATTAACAAAAGGTATATGATAGTTTCTACTTATAGCTGCAGATGCATAAGCATCTCTTACAAGGTTAGCAATAAAAAATTCTGGTGTTACTGTTGCACCAGTTCTTAAAGCACGAGTAAAAGGACGCATAGCTTTATGTAACATATTTGTAGACATAGAATTAGTTTGTGCCAATGCTCTATATAATCTAGGTTCTACAGAAAATGTATATTTTTCTCCTTTTATGTAATATGAAATATTTTGATTTCCTTTAGGAATACCAGCATCTAAATTTTGAAAAAATCCATCAGGTTTAAATGATTCTAAACTTACTTCTTGATTTTTTATTTTTGTAAATTCTGACAAATGTAAAGTGTCTAAATCTTCTTTGGTCATTCTTCCTGTTTTAGTTCTATTTATAAATTTTGCTTCAGGCATAAGTTCTGGATTTTTCAATGCTATATCAAAAAAGTATTGTAATGCTTTATTTCTATCTGCTAATGTTATTAAATGTAATGTGTTTTTATACATTGAATTAGTTGGAGGTTCCATTTCTAATCCGTATTCAAAATTATCTTTAGTCCATTTTCTTAATCCATCTGCACCTTTAGTAGTAGCTCGTGCCATACCCATTTCAGCAACAACATTAAAAGGAACATAATCTTTGTTTGCTTCTTCTATTATTTTTCTAGCTTTTTTAGATAACATTCCTGATGCTTCTACATAATCTAACAACTGTTTATTATACTCTCTTAATTCTTTTGCATATACTTCATATTTACCTTTGTGTTCTTCAATAGTTTTTTTAGCATTTGCTAATCTTTCAGCATTGTAACCTTTTTTTTCTGCAACAGATGATAAATTATATTTTTCTAATATTCTTTTAGCTATAAGATAACTATTTAATTCAACCATATTTTTAGCTACTACGTCAGGTTCACGAGCTACTTTTTTTGTTGTAATTCCAAAAGCTCTTTTTATATCTAATTCACCAGTTCGTTTAACAAATGTGTATTGTAAAGGGTCAAAAATTGAATTTAAGCTTTTTCCTGCTGCATCTAAACTACCAAATTTCATAGTAGCTCTATCAAAAAAACCTGATGCTCTTTGAAAAGCACCTACTAAACCTCTTGTCATTTCATATGGATTTAATTTACCCATTCCAGGTGTTTTTGTACCTGATTTTGTTTCAGCAACTTTAATAGCATTTTCTACAATTTCTCTTACAGGATATAATTTGTTAATCATTTCGTCTACAAAATGTTGTTTTTTACCAGTAACTTTTTCCATTATTGATTTACCAGTTGCACCAAATCTTATGTTGCCAACCATGTAAGTTGTATTTTCACTAACATTTACTCGTTTTAAAAATGCTTCTTGTGTTTTAGGAGTTTCATTTAATTTTTTTGTAATGTCTTTTAGTGTAGTTTTTATTAAACCTAATGTTTGTGGTTGTGGTCCATATTGTACTACTGGTTTTAAACCTGGACCAAGCTGACTATTTAAACTAAATATTCCTTGTCTAAATTGTAATTTAGGTAATATTTTAGTTTCAAGAATTTTTTGTAAGTTACCTCTACCTTGAATTTGTCCTTCTTCTCTAATGCCTAATTTTCGTGCTAATTTTAAACCACTTCCGTTTATATTAAACATTCCAAATGTTAATGTATCATTAATTAACGATTCTTTAGTAGGCATATGTCCATTAAGAACAACACCTAATGTGTTCATAGTTGCAACTTGCGAAAGAGTATTCATTCCAAAAAAACTTGCACCAGTTTTAGCTAACAATCCTGGTGCTGCAACAGTTGCTGCTAAAGTTGCACCAGATTTAATTCCTTCAATTAATGCTTCGTCTGTAAAAATTTCCCACCATTCTGCAAATGTGTCTACATCTCCTCTTTCTAATGCTTCTAAATACATTGTTTTTATTGTTTCATTTAAAAAAGCACCAGCACCAGCTCCTGCAACTGGCCCTCCTACAACACTTCCTGGTATTGCACCTAATAAAAATGGTGGTAAATCTGCTACTATTCCTGCACCTGTTTCTATAAATCTTTCTAAAATTCCAGTATCTTCAGGTTCTACTCCAAATGCTTCCCTATAATCTATACCTGTTTCTCCTTCGCTATAATATTGCATTGCAAGATTAATAGTTGATTTACCCAGACCTCTTTCTATGTACCTACCAAATTCAAAATCTTCTCCTACCATTGAGTGCCAAAATCCTTTTGATTCTTCTCTAACTTGTGAATAATCTTTATTAGGATTTAATAATGTACTTGCAGGTAATCTGAAACCAGGTCGTACAGTTTCTAATTTTTTTTTGTTTTTTTTTGGTGTTACTGTGCCAAATATAGGTGATAAATTTTTTGGTTTTGGTTTGTCAGAAATAGGAAATTTATTTCCATTTTCTGTAATATCGTCATTAGCATCACTTCCATAAGTAAAATCTTTTTTTTTATCTTCCTCTATAAAAACTTCAGTTGTAGTAGGAGCAACATAGTTATCGCCTAATTTTTTTTTTAATGCATCTTCAATACCCATTAAACTTTTTCCTTGTCATCTTTTTCTTCTGGTTGTTTTCCAGCAGCAAGAATGTTTAGTTTTGATTTGCTTTTTTTAGAACTAAAATTACCAGTTTTGTTATAAAAATCTTGTATGTTTTGTCCATAACCATCTTTGTTTTTTAACAATGCTTCAGTTTCTGGTTGATTTAAAATATCATGAGCTACTTCTTTTCCGTATATATTAACAAAAAATTCATACACATTATCAATAGGATTTAGTGCAATTTTTGCTAATATTTCTGATAATGGTTCAAATGTTTCAATTCCTTTTATTTGGTCTTCTATAGTTATATATGAAAATTCTTTTTTCCCTGATGAAAGATTAACTTTTTCTCTACGATTATTTTCTACTATTGCTGATATTCTTGCTTTGTCTTCTCCTATTTCGCCTCCGTACACCAATGAAGCAAAACCTTGATTAATTAAAGCATCATTTACTGTATCTTCAAAAGTTGCTTGAAATCTAGGGTCACTAGTTATAACAAAATTTGCATCAATGTAATCAGCATGATTTGGGTCTGTTAGATTTTTTATAGTTTTACCTGCATCAAGACCTTCTCTTATTAATCTTTCTACTTCACGTTGAATTTTTAATTTTCTTAAAGAAGAACCTGATAAACCAGTTGCTCCAGTATTTTTCCATATTCCGTCTACAAGTGTAGCAGTTTCATCTTTTATTAATTTTTCTGTTCTTAATACTGATGGAGTATTTATAAGTGTATTTAATTCTTGATATTCTGTAAATGAAAGACCATTTCCAATCATCATCATTGGTGTTTTGCCACCAAGTTCAGTCATTGATTCGCCTAAACTTTTTAAAGTTCCATTTAAAATTGCATTTTTTATATCGCTGTATGCTTGATAGTTTATTGGAGCAGAAGCATCCTCACCTTTTGCTATTGAATCTATAACTTTTACAAGTTCATTTGCTTTTTTATTAGCATCAGGTCCTTTAAAATTAGAAGTTTGTATTGAGCTTCTTAATTTAGTAAATGCGTCTTCTTGTTTATCTAGGGGTAAGTCTAATATTGCTATTCCTTTATCTATAGTTGTTGTTGAAACATTATTATTATGTGCAAGTTCTGCATTATTATGTGCTTCTTTTTGATTGCTAACTAATTTATTTATCGTTGTTTCTATAAACTTTTTATCTTCATTTGTCCATTTCCAACCTTGTTTTTTTCCATATTGGTCATTACTAAGTTCTTTTCTTAATTGTGATAAATCTTTTTCAGTTGGATTACCTTCATCATCTACACCATAAAATTCATCTAAAGAAGACAATCTATTTATCAAACTATTAATATATACTTGTGCTTTTTTTTCTGCTATTTCTTGTTGTATGTTAGGGTTTTTACTTCCACCTAATCTAAATCTTTCTTCTTCAAGAGCTAACATCATTTTTTCTATATTGTCTGCAAAAAGAGGAACCATGTCTGGATTCATGTTCTCCATTCCTGCTATAAGTAAATCTATTCCTTTTTCTTCTTTATCTAACCTTATAAAACTATCTTTAACAACAGAATCCATATAAGATGACATTAAATCTAGTTTTTGTTTAGTTAATGCATTTTGTACTTTACTTTTAAATTGAAATTTTTTATATCCATTTTTGTCATTTTTATATTTGTTTTCATATTCTTTTAATATGTTAGCTTCAAATTTTTCTCTTTCTGCATTAAATTGTTCAGCACTCATTATTGCTCTTTTTCTTAATAATTCTTTGCTAAATTCTGTTGTTTTAACATTTATTTCAGCTATATCATCAGCATTTTTATTTTTAATTCTTTCGTCATCTATTCCTTGTAAAACTTCTCCAGCATATTGAGCTGTTGCTTGTAATCGTTCTATTCTAGAACGAGATTCTTTTGTTATATTTATTTGATTTGTTTTAGCTAATGGGTCTACACTAACAGGTTTTAAAGCTCTTTCAGAATCTATTCGTTTACTTCTGCCTTTTGCTTGTGGTTCTATTTCTGCCATAATAATTTTTATTAAGTTCCTTTAAACAGTCCTGATTCTTGTCCTGCTTTTGCAAATTGGAATCCACCTCCTAATAAATTTGTACCTCTTGAATATGCTTCTTGTGCTAATAAACTAGACCCTCTGGAATCTATTGCATCTAATTCCATTTGTAAATTTTGTGACGCATAATATTGTGCTTTTTCTATTTCTTTTACTTGCTCAACTGTTTGCAATAAATTAGAACCTGTACCCATTTGCGTACCACTTGCTGCTTGTATTGTTCTAAGTGTGCTTAATCTTTTAGCTGCTTTCATGTTAGCAATATCTTTTAATTGATTAGCTCTATTTTGTGCATTACGTTCATCAGTTAACATAGCTCTTCTCATATTACGAGATTGATTTAAACTTCCCATAAAACTAACTGCTGTGCTTGTTGCTATTAAAGCTGGTACTACCCAACTAGCTAATGCTCCACTAGCAGTAAAAATAAAATATGATGGTATATTTGTTTGTTTTATTGGTTTACCAGCACCACCATATGCTTTTAAAATTCTAGCTTCTTTTTTATTTATATAAGCTAAAAACTCACCTTTAGGTGCATACTGTTCTAACAGTTGTTTTGCTTCTTTTATTTTTTGTTGAGTTATTTTATCCACTTGTTTTCAATGTCCCTGTTATAGCAAGAATAGTCATTGGCAAAGGTTGTGTTTGTTCAACTGTAATTTGCCCATTTCTGTCCCATCCTAAATTTGTTACTCTTTTATCTCCAGTAAATGCTGGTATTGGTGCACCCATTTCATCTGCTGAACTTCTAAATGGTATTTGGTCACCATTAACAGTAGCACCTACTGTATTTAAAAATCTAACAATAACTTCATTATACCTTTTTTTTCGCCCTTGTGCAGTAGAACCTGTTGATGCTCCTGCGTCTACGTTTAAAGTTTTAAGTTTTGATTTAAAACCTAAACCTACTTCTATTGTTTTACTTGCAAACGTACTTGGTAAACTAACTGTTACTGCTCCGTTTGTAACTTTTTGTTTTGGATATACAGCATCATCTATAAGTATTTGTACTGTTTCTCCTTCTAAATGGTCAAGACTTGTAACTGTAGTGCTAGACCCTGTAACTGTTCCTGCTAATCCAGAATCTTGATTTAATGTACTGTCAAGGTATTCAACGTATTTTACTGTTGAACCATTAATAATTCTTTCTACAATTACCCACACTTGATTTTCTGTTGCTTCTGTTATAGAAGTAACTGCTTTAACTTTTGCTTGACTTTCGTTTACTTTAGCTAGTCTAACAACATCTTGACTTGTTACAGTTAAGTAACCAGTAGATTCTGGAGTTGTTTCTGACACAGTTACAACATTAGAAGCTACTGTAGCTGTAAAATCTGCGTGACCATTTATTGTATTTTTTAAATTAGTAGCAGAAGTATTATTGTTACTTGCTGTTTGGAATTCATTTGTACCTGCTGTGCCTGTAGTAGATGTAAATGTAACTTCTGTACCATCTCGTCTTGTAAATTTAAGTTTAGTGCCAGATTGTATATTTGCATAATCTGTAACTGTAATTGTACAATTAGCTGCTTTGCCACCTATAATATGTCTATGCCAAGCAACAACATCTTGTTCTCTTTGGTAAGTCATACCTAATAATGTTCCGTCAGTTCTAACTGCCCAATATATTTCATTAGGTTCTTGTGCCCAATCTACATCTACAATCCCACTTTCTGTTATATGTTCTGCAAGTAATGTTAAATCTGGTGCAACGTATGCATCGTTTTGAAAACTATATCCTAACTCCCTAACTCTTCTTTGTTGTCTTTGAACAAATAAAACACTAGGTCCAATTTGCATAGGTTGAGCAGGGTAACCTCCGTATGTAGTTTCTTGTTTAATGTTTACATTTGTAGGTGTTAAAGGGTCACCAACAGGTCTATCAACTCTAAATTCACCACCTGCTGTTCCTATTAATAAATCTCTTATAGGTGCTAACCATCTAATTAAATTAACTCTATTTGCTGCAATAGTATATATAAATGCATCTGCTGCACTAGCATCCCCTACATCAAAACTTTCATAATTACCAGATTCAGATGCCCATATAGTTTGAGGATAATTTGTTGAACCACCAAAAATTAATCGTTGTTCAAAAAACGATACTGTTTGTGGCCATCCTTGTGAGTTAGCCCACGAACCAAGTTGCCATCCTACTGTTGCATCTGTATTTGCAAATGCTTTTGTTATAGTACAAACAACAATTGTTGTGCTAGTCCTTCCTGTAATTTTAGCTTCACCACTATTAAATTTTAAAATTCGTCCAACATCTGTAGTTTGAAAACCATCTCCACCATTGACACCTGTTGTTGCTGATGCAGTTATATTTACACCTGTGCCCGTTCCAGACGATGCTGGTGTTAATGTTGTTGTAGTTGTATTTGCATCTAAATAAGGACCAGTTGCACCAAAATCAACTTCTGTAAATGTCCAAGTCGTGTGACCAGTTCTTGATAATTTCATAGGTTCGTGTTCTGGATGCACTATGTACATAACATCTGCTGATTGTGCAAATCTTAAATCAAAAACTTGGTCATCATCATAAACAGTAGTTACTTCAAAAACTTTTTGTGCAACACCTCCTGAACTATATGTTGTATAGCTACTAGAATCTACACCAGATAACTCAAATGTATTTGTTGTTTTATTTGCAACAGTATATCTTCTTCCGTTTACCTCTGTCATGCCAACAACATTATTAATCCATACATGGTTACCATTGGTATATCCATGTGAACTTGCTGTTACTACTGCTGGATTTGCTTTTGTAATAGCTGATATGGTTTTATCAGCTTCTACTATTTGACCATTATCTTTATAAACTCTCATAATTTGATGTCCAAACTCTAAAACATATGATTGTGTTACATTAAATTCAAAAGGTATTAATCTAGTTGTTTTTGACGAATCTGCTACTTCGCACACAAATCTAGTTCCACCTCTTCTTGTTGCTCCACCTTGTGGGAACACAGTCATATTTTCTAAAGTTTCTACAGCATTTTGATATTTTGTAAAATCTACTTGTCCAGCAAGTTTAGGTGTAATTTCACCTGCTGTAAAATTAGTTTGTAAAGGATGTACTACTGTTGAACCTGTTGTTGTTGCCATTATTTTCTAAAGTCCGTAAATGTATCTGAAACAAGGTCATCGATAAACCCTTCTTGTCCATCTACACTTCGTGCTTCAGAAAGTTTTAATTGATAAAGTTTTTGCATTTGTGCTTGTAAAGTTACACTATTAGTTATTGGGTAAGCTAATTTTAATGCTAAATGTGCAGTTAATGTATCTACAAATAATGAATCAAATAATGCTGTATCTGTTATTCTACCTACATAAAGTATTTTAGCTGTGCTTTCATCTGATAATAAAACTCTACCAACAGTTGCTAAGTTTTCTATTTTAAATATGTAGTCTTGATATTCCATTTCCAGAACCCTTAAACAATATGGGTCTGTAGGTAATGCATATTGATATGCAAAACCATAAGCTGGTGTTGTTGATAATTGTGCAAGTGTTGCTCTAGTTATTGCAAAATTCCAAGGGTGGCTTCTTAATAAAGAATCTCTTGCTGTTTCATAAAAAGCATTACAAAGTCTTGCTCTTTCTGTATCTTCAGTAAGAGATGTAATAGGGTCATCCCCTAGTTTTCTAAGTGCGTTTGAACATATTGAAACTTCAGTTGCCATTTTTATCCTTTAGAGGGTAGCCGAAACTACCCCCTTTGTTGTCGTATTAGTCTACGATGTAAGTAATTACACCGACTAAATCGTCATCGTCTGCTAAAGCACCAACTGCTGTAGCTACAATAACAACTCCACCTTTACTTTCAAATGTGTAGTTCCCACCGAGCAGTTTACCTGCTGCTGTGTTTCCTTCCATTGTAAAGTAACCTACTGTGTCAACATCTAAACCATCTACTAGACCATCAGCATCAGCAGATACTGCTGTGCCATCTAAATCTTCGTAAGCTGTCCATCCAATATCCATTGTTTGTGAACTTGCTGTCCAGTTACAATAGAATCTTGAAAGGCCACCTAATAGTTTAACTTTACCTGCAGGGAGTTTCCCAAGGGTAACAGTTGAACCTGCATCACCAACACCACTCTGATTATGTGTAAACTGTAATGTTCTTAGTTTACCTTTATCAGCTACGGCATTTGCAGTTACTAAAGGAGTAGCAGTTCTATTTGTGTACTCCGTGCTTTTTTGTGTTGTTACGGCCATGTTAATGTCCTCCTTGTTTTAAATTTTATTCCGTACAGGCAATTTCT
>Ga0208919_1001104_pt1 | contig 16132 bp, 15 predicted proteins | sample 4_EtaG_FD_184076 | JGI IMG/M metagenome (GOLD analysis project Ga0208919, IMG submission 184076) | Marine viral communities from the Subarctic Pacific Ocean - 4_ETSP_OMZ_AT15127 metaG (SPAdes) (version 3) | ecosystem: Environmental > Aquatic > Marine > Oceanic | place: Pacific Ocean | collected...
ATAAGCTAAAGTATTATGACTGCCGTGTACTGTTAGTGAACCTGATGCTACTGTAAAAGTTGGTGTATATGTACCCTCTTCGTAATCATCAAGTACGTTAGATGATGTATTAGCTGTGCCTACGCCAAGAGCAACGCCATTAGGTATAGAAACTACTCCACCACCATGTATTCTCATTCTTTCAGTTGAAGAAGCCGCACCATCAGCAGTAGTAAAAAAAGACATTCTACCTGGCATATCATTGGCACCTGGAGCAGCATCTACATTAACCACTATTTTAGCAGCTTCAACCATATCTGTACCATCAGCACCTTGAAATGAAATCATGCCGATATCATCACTTTCAGCAACTGCTGTATAACCAACTGCACCACCTCTTGATTTGCCAATCATAACCATTGCACCACCTGAATCATTTGAGTGGTGAGTAAATGCGTTTACTCTATTGGCATCATTAAAGCCTGATGTTTGAAATATAGTAGAATGTCCTGGTGCAGAATTAAACCATCTATCTATGTTAACAGATGTACCAATCATTGTATTATCAGTACCACCATCAACAAAAAATTGATGGGTATTACCATTAGATTCTACTCGAAAGTCTAAATCAGCAGATGCTTCATTGAATACGATAGCACCAGTTGTAGCCGATATGCCACCGTCTTTAATAGTAAGGCCATCAATGGCTACACCATTGGCACTTGTTTTTTCTGATATAGTATCGACTCTTATTTCACTCATGTTATTCTCCTTTAAGTGTTGTTACTTCAGCTTCTAATGTTTCAATTCTAGTCATAGCTTCTTGTAATGCTTTCACTGCTTTCATATAAAGTACAGTATAGCTAACACCTTTTACTTGTGCTTTAATTTCTTTGATAGTACCATCGTCATTTAAAGTTCCAAACTCTGATGATGAAGTAATATCTGCTTCTGATGGGTTAGCGTGTTTTATTAATTTATCCATTCCAGAGGCTTCTAGCTCTTGTGCTATTACTCCTATTTGTTCCCAAGCACTATCTCCGTACTGTCTTACATCATCTTTCTTTTTATAATTTCTAACTTTAACAGCTTTTATGTCGTCCCATTGAGAATTTGCATCTCTTATGTTTTGTTTAATTCTTTCATCAGAAAATGAACCATAAGAGTTATCGTGGTTTTTAACATCGCCGTCTGAATAAACACCAAATCTAGCTGTTACATTATCATTACCCCAATAAAAACTACTTGTATTGTTATCTGGTGAATGATTTTCGAATGTATTTTTTTGACCATATACATTATTACTACTAGCAGTTAGTTGATTATCTATTGCATATACATCATTAAGGGGATTTGTTAAAATTAATCCGCCAGTTTCATTTATCTTAATTCTTGTAGCATCGTTAGTCCTTAACATAAAGTGGTGCTGTGAACTTGTGCCAATAGCATATCCTCTTTCACTGCTTGTATCTAAATATTCTATTTCAGCTTTTACGTTATCAGATCCTATGTTCCATTGTTGTAGTTTTTCATCACTACCACCACCAGCAGAAGCTGATCCTCTAACTTCAAGTAACATATCAGGAACATTAGTCCCAATACCAACTCTATCAGTACCACCATTAACAAATAGCATGTTGGCGTTTCCATTAGATTCTACTCGGAAGTCGTGATCAATACTTGCGTCATTTATAACGGTTTCAGGTCCTGTCATTTTAAATGTTTGGTTCAAAGCACCGCCATTTAATAGTCTAAAAATAAGAGAAGCATCTTCACTACCGTCACTAGCATCATCTATTACAACTTCAATTCTAGCATAATCAGTTAAATTACCTCCATCATCTTTTCCAGCAAAATCAATAACTCCAAGAGTATCTGCATCAGCACCAGTAGCGGATCTTAACAATCTTAAATTAGGTCCACCATTAGCGTCAGTATCAGTTGATGTTAATGTAAGTGTGTCTGTGTTATCAGCAGTTGTGATTGTAGTGCCATCATTAATAGTAAAAGTAGTTGCGGTAATAGTAGCCATGGTGTTACCACCAGCTTCTATCACTAACGTATCATCGGTATTAGCCGAAATGGATGTATCCTGATCGTCATCAAAGTCGATCTTATTATTTACACCGTCTATTTGTACACCAGCCATTATACTACCACCACTGTTCCTGTTATAGTAATTATTGCACCAAATACTATTGGTCCAGCCAATACTGCATTAGTTACTATTTGATTTGTATCTATTTGGGAATCATGTTCAGGTATAGTTTCTCCTGCTGGAGCATCACCTATATACAGTATTCCGCCTACTCTTTCGCTACTTGCCATATTATCTCCTATTATGTGCTAATTGCATCTACTACACTTATCCAACAATCAAAACCGTTTGCAGTGCCACTTTGAGCCTTTACTACATCACCATTTTGTATAACAACTTTTGAAGATCCTTGAATCAATTCTATTGATGAAGCAGGTGGTACTGATACCCCTTTAACTAAATAACGGGCAGTATCACTATCTCCTGCATCCGTAATAAGTACGTCAAGAGTATCTGTAGTTGTTAAAATGTTGGCAAATCTAAGACCTACTATTGCGTCATCACTATTAGATGTATAGATAGTAGTAGCAGAGTTTGTTATCCTCTTACCATTACTTTCAAAATCTTGTGCCATTGTTTGTTTTCTCCTTATTAATTAAAAAATGTAAATAAAACAATCCTTTATTATATTATACATCTGTGTGCGTTTTTGTCAATACTTTTATTATAATGCTATCGCCATTGCTACTGCAAATCCTGGAGATGCTCCAGCCGAACTATCAACATAGGCTTTAACAGACTGTTGTGTTGGTATTAGTGTTGCTGAATTTGAACTCATATCATCTTCATCTACAAAAGCTGTAGCAGTTATAGTACCATCAGATATACTACCAAAAGTAATTGTACCAGTAGTGGTGATAGCTGATGAGCCATTATTAATTGTCCCAAAGCCAGAAGTAATAGATCCACTATTTAAAGCACCAGTTGTTACAATACTAGAGCTACCTGCTATGGCACTATAAATAGAACCAATAGCTGTACCTCCTATAGTTATCGCATCAGCCTCAAGAGTACCATCAAAGTCTCCATCAACTGCATCAATGTTACCTTTAAATATAGTAGCAGAAACTGTACCTGTACTTGGATTATATGCAAAGTCACCATCTGATTCTAGGCCAACATTACCTGTAGCAGAAGCATCTTCAATAAAAGGTATAAGATTTTCCTCATTAGTACTTTCATTATCTGCAACAGTAACATGCGTTGCATTAGTAGCTGTACCTGTAGTGTCTTGGTTAAGTGTGCCAATTACAAAGTCTAAAGTATTGTCACTGTCATCATAAGTAACAGCAATACCAGTTTCGGTATTACTTGTTACCATAGCTCCTACAGTATCAGAAATAGTTTCAGCTAGTGTAACTCCACCAATAGTAATTGCATCGGCTTCTAATGTTCCATCTATATCTGCATCACCACTAATATCTAATGTAGCTGCATCAAGCTCACCACTAATAGTAATATTTCTACCACCAGTTATGTCTTTGTTTGCATCTGTTATAATAGCTTTACTTGCTATTACTGTTCCGTTAGTAATTCCATCTATAAGATTAATGTCGGCAGCACTTGCTGTAACGCCATCAAGAATATTAAGTTCTGCTGCAGTACTTGTAACACCATCTAAAATATTTAACTCTGCTGCAGTTGAGGTAACACCATCAAGTATGTTTAGTTCGGCTGCAGTACTTGTAACTGCTGTGCCATTTATAGATAAAGCATCAGTCTCTAAAGTGCCATCAATGTCAGCATCTCCTGATATATCTAAAGAACCTGCATCTAATTCACCAGTAAGTGTAATATTTCTAAATGATCCAATATCTTTATTAGAATCTACAACAACTGCTTTAGAAGCAGCTACTGTTCCTGCAGTTACACCATCTATAGTTTCTAACTCTGCTTCAGATATATTTGCAGAACCTATAACAAAACTAGTACCAGTAATTGCTGTACCTGTTATAGCAGCAGCACTACTGCCACCAATAATAGCACCATCTACTGTACCACCGTTAATATCTGCAGTATCTGCAACTAAGGCATCAGTTGTTACTGTGCCATCAAAAAATGCATCTTTAAACTCTAATGAACTTGTACCTAGATCAATGTCATCATCTACAGAAGGAACAATAGAACCATTGTTAAATGTAAACTGAGCATCTCCTCCTGCTGTTATTGTAATAACATCAGAGCCACTAAATGTAATACTTGTATTAGTATCGCCATCTCCAGCTATTGAATCTAGTTGTACTGCACCTACATTTGATAATGCCGCATCTCCAAAGTCTACTGCACCAGCAACTGTAAGAGTTCCTGATACATCTACATTACCATTTATATCTACTGTAGTAGCTGCTATTTGTATTTCTGAGTCTGCTACTAAATCTAACTGTCCATCTGTAGATGAATGAATATATATTGCAGTATCTCTAAACTGTAATTTTTCTGTAGTTGTTAATAATATATCATCAGAGAACTGGAAGTAGTCTTCATCTTCCATCCATGTTAATACACCATCGTTACTATTTGCATTAAATGTAATTGCTATATCTGTATCTGCATTAGTACCAAATACTAACGCATTACTAAATAAATTAGATATAGGACCACCATCTCCAGCAGTACTGCCGTCATGGGTGTGACCTGTTGATACATTAAATGTTGCTAATATCGCATTAAACTCATCATTAGTATGTGCTGCGGTAATAGTATCACCATCACTGTATGAGCTTTGTCTAGCTGAATATACTGCCATTATCTTCTTCCTCCTGGGACAAATTCTAATTCAAAACCTTTTAAACTTATTGGTGGATTTGTGCTGTCGTCTGTAACTTTTAAAGCAACTGAAAATCCTGATCCCACAACATGTTGCCTTACTAATGGTATACCTGATTGCCCATGAACAGATGTTCCATAAATTCCTGTACCATATAATGCAGGAATATTACCTGTTGTTATTGGAACAGATGCAGGCTGTGGGGTAGTGCTTGCATCAAAATCATATCTAACTTGTAAATTTGCATCTACTGCACCTTCATTAGTGTAGTTAACAATAACTCTTTGCATATTTTTTCTTATGCCTGGATCTCCCATAGTTAAATCAGGAGATCTATATCTGCCTGGTATAGCAGCTGTTGTTCCTGATCTAGTAAACTGATTACCTGATTCTTGTAAGTAAACATAACCATCATATCCACCACTAACAATAGTTTCTGTGTTACTTATAAAATCTGAATCTGTAGAAGATACTTTTAAACCATTAATATCTGAATACTCATATCCAAGTTGGCCTGTACTTGCATTAGTTTTAATAACTCCAATAATACCTTTTGATCCAGATTCTGCACCAGTTGTTACTGGATAAAATAATCTGTATTGGGATTTATTTCTAATAACTAATGATGAAATATTATCTAAAGTTATATCATCAATACGCTGCTGTATCTGTTTAGATATAGTGCCTAACTCTACGTCACCAATTCTTTCTGTACCTGCAATAGTTCTTAAACCATCTGGTGCTAAATAAATAATATCTCCACCAAGTTCTTGTATTGAACCACCATCAACACAGCCTATTTTTCTTGTAACAGGTGCTATTACAAAATCACTAGAAGTATTTCCTGTTAATTTAAATATTTTATCTTGTCCAAATATAAATAATGCATCTCTAAATACTTTTAATCCTTTTATATCTGTGTCTACTTTTATAACTCCACCGCCATTACTTGTAGTAAAATCATTAGTTTCAAATGGACCCATAAAACTAATTTGCTGCTCTGCACTTGGGTTACCAGCAAAAAATAAATGATTCTTAAATATTTCTACATGTTTAAAATTTGCTGTGCCTGTAGCATTTATAACTGAAGCAGAAAATGCAGACGTTAAAAGTTGTGGGCTAGAAGTTCCTGTACATATAACTATTCTATCTGTACCATCAAAATTAAATTTTCTAAATTCGTAGTTTCTAGTAGGTGTCCCTAATCCAGTTATTGTAGATGTCCAACTTCCTGATCCGCTAGATGCTCTATGTATACTGCCACCTCTAGCTCCTAATACAGTGCTACCAAATATAGCTGACATTACTACTCTTTCACTAGATGAGGATACTTGAGGTACAATATTAGTATTAAACTTAGTAGTGCCTAATATTTTTTTATATCCACCTTTAACATCTGGTTCAAAGTTTTGTAATACTTTTGTTTCTCCTGGTTGATACGAGAATGAATCTTTATTTAAAACAAGACCTCCTCCTAAACCAAATACAAAAGGAGATATTTGAGAAGTATCAGCCACTTAATGATGCTCCTCTACTTCTTCCTAAATTAACTCTTGTATCTAACATTTGAGATGGTGAATTAATTAGTTCAATTCTCATTCTTTTAATTCCTGCTAAATAGTCTGCAGCAGCAAATTGGGTAAACTGAGGATCAGATCTTAGTTGATAGATATAATACTTTGCTCTTGCTACTATTACATCATGAAATCTTGCAGGTATATCAGGAGTATCTGTTGAACTAGAAAGATCTGAATGTGTTTTCCAATACTCATAGTTTATTGTATAGCCATCTGATTTAGGCACTCTATATAATCCAAACTTTCCATCTTGAGATCTATACACATAATCAGGAGTACCATATTGATCACTATTGTTTGTTTGTGCAGTAGCTAAAAATCTTCTTCTGTAATCTTCATATGTAATATATACTAATTTTTTAGGTGCTATATTTTCAGATACCTTTGCAAAATCTACATCTAAATTATTAGAATCATCATTATCTAATGTGAGATATGATGTAGATGCTGTTGCTGTAAATGTAGTATCTAGTATATTACCATCTCCAAAATCAGATACAGTTAAAGTAGTATTTAAATTTTGTGTGCCTGCAGCAGATGTGCCTACTTGTACTTTTAAACTAGAACCTCCTGAAGAACTGTCTATAAGTCTAATCTGTACTCTATATGTTTTATTTTTTATTGTTGATAATGTAGCATATGCCGCTGCTGCATTTAATCTTAGTCTGCCATTACCACCAGAGTTATACGCAGGACTTCCTGATGATGTTGTCCAACCAGTTATGTTACTATCAAATGTTGAATTAGTAACTAACTCAGTAGGCACTAAATAAAATGAATCGTAATCTACTGATCTATAATCTGTAGGTAGTGTATATTCTTTTTGACCTGCATAAGTTACTTGTGTTTTATCACTATGTAACCAAGGCCATTCTAATTCTGAAGCATATACATCTCGTATTGCCTTGTTAACAACATCTTTAACTGTGGTCTGTATTCCACTACTATTACTAAAAGTAGTTGATGTTAGTTGTACTTCATTAAGTTCTGCTAATACTGAGTTTGTTAATGCTAAATAATCCATTATTTATTCTCTAATAATTTTAATATTTTATCTATTTTTTTATCTTGATCATCTAATCTTAAATTAATACTATCATCTTTATTAATTTTTTTAGGACTGTTATCATACATAGGAGTAAGTTTCTGTCCTGTAGATGCTGTTGTAGTTTTTCTTAAATCTATTGTACTCATAAATTCCTTTATAAAAGAAGGGAGCCATAAGGCTCCCCTCTAATTAACAATTAAGCATTGTTTGCTGTTTCGTAAATGCCAGATACATCACACATAAGTGCGAATACTCTAACTTTACCTGCAGAAGAATCTGCACCTGCGACTAGTAAGTCGATAGTGTCAGCACTTGCAATAATTGGTCTTGCAGTAGCTGTTAGCACAGAGTATCCTGTTGCGTTAGCATCTCCGTCAACAAATACATCAACGTCTCCACCAGTAATACCAAAGTCCATAGTTGCACTACTAGATAGTGCAGTAAGAACTTCAATACCAGCATGTAGAACTAAAGTTTCAGCAGGAACATCGAGTACTTGTAGTACGTCTCCGTTTGTTGTTCCAGCAGAACTATTAATTTTTGATATATCAATTGTATTTTCCACTAGGTAAGGAGTTCTTACACCAGGGTTTTTTCTTGAAGGTACACTAGTTGAACTAGAATTACCTGTTACATCGTAAGTAGCCATGATATTATTCCTTTCCTATTAATCAATTAAAAGATATTGAGCAATAAGACCTTCCGATCTTAATACTTTTCTACCAAACACATGTAATCCTCTAACAACGTCTGCAAAAGAATCTTGGTCTCTCACTACTTCAATTTTTGCAATGTGATTAGCAGTTGCAGTTGAAGACATGTGACCAGACATGCATAAGAAAACGTTAGACGTACTTGCGGCAGCAAAGTTATTTGTCATATACAAGCTCATGTTATTGATTTTTCCTTGGTATACTTTACCATTTCTTAATGGTGTAGCAGCACCAGAAGTATCAGCCATTAGCTTGTTATTTGCTTTGCCTAGTTCTTCGTAGAACTCAGGTCCAGCTAGGAACCATCTGTTCTCTTCAGGAACATCAGCCGAGTTTAGTCTTTTAGAGTGATTAGCTATAACGTTTACTGGATCAGTTTCAGGAGTACCTGATAAAGATAATCCTTCCGCATAAGTTCCAACGTCTACGTTACCAGATCCATCTGAACCAACAGTTGTTCCAGCACCAGCTACCATTGCAGCTATAACATTTTTGTCATAAGCATTTTTTAGAGCATATGCACCAGAAGAAGTTGCAACAGACTCAAAATTTACATGAGAGTGTCTTTCTTCAATGTCATCTACTTTAAAAGCAAAAGCATTGGCTTGGTCAACAATTAGTTGTAGTTGATCGTCAGCTAAGTTTTGTGTGTTGATTAATGCACCACGAGTGTACGCAGCTACAGTAACCGTAGGTTCTTTGATAATATTTACCGTATCGCCATAAGCCTCAATTTCTCCAGCGTAGTCGGTGTTTGTAATGTCTTCAACAACCGAAGCAGTTCTGAAAAACTTTTGAACCTTTTGACTATAAATAGCAGGTATGAAATTATCGCCTGGCAGGTTGTTATACCCACTTGATCTTGATATTGCCATATTATTCTCCTTTATAGCGTTAAGTTAAGTTTTTAGTTTATGCTTTTATACGACCTTCTCTTCTAGCTAACATAATATCTTTTTCATGTTTTTCAAATTGGCCAGGTTTTAACTTGCTAATTTCTGCAACACTCCAAATTTTCTTTTCAGTTACACTTATTTGATTACCTTTTTTTGTACTGGTTACTGCTTTTGCGGCTTCCTTTTTTACTTCTGCAGGTTTACTTTTTTTAGTAGAAGTAATACCAGCATCCATTTTATAAAGATCTATAGCTCTTGCAGCTAAATCAGCGTTGTCTGTGTTATCATACAACCATCCTTGAATTGTTGGATCTTGAACTTGTGCCCATTCATGAAATTGGTCAGTAGCTCTGATCTCTTGAAAATCAGGATGTCTTTTTAGTAATTCAACTTCAGCTTTTTCTTTAGAAATTTGCGATTGCTGTTCCTGTAAAAACTGAAATTTTTCTTCAAGTTGTTTAGCACGATCATCTGCTTGTTGAAGTGATATAGTTTCAATTACATCATAAACATCTGGGTATTGCTTTTTCCATTCAGCCAGCTCTGCTGGATCTTTTGGAGGCAATATTTTATTTGCACTCTGTTCAACTTGAGTCTTAAGTTTAGTAACTTCTGTTTTATGCTTACTTAAGGTCTTGTCGTAATGGCGTTTAAGATCGTCATAACGTTTCTTAAAAGCCTTTTCCTCGGCTGTTACAGGGCGTTCTTCAGGAGTAGCCTCTTCTTCGGTGTCCTGTTGCTCGGTAGCTGTATCAGTATCCTTATCATCGAGATCTCTTTTATATTTATTTTGATAAGGTGTTGGATCAAGTATTTCTTCTACTTGCTCCTGTTCAGGTGTAAGAGAAACTTCTTCTGTTTCTTCAATTACTTCTTCAGTTGTTTCTATTACATCTTCATTTGTGTCGTCAACCATAGTATCCTCCTTAGTTGAGTTGGGTGCCTTATGGGGAAGGGTAGCCCTCGTGTGCTATGCTTTATTGCATAGGTGGCACGTTAGTTGGTGGAGCTCCCATAGGTGCTCCGCCTAGTCCACCTTGCGGTGATCTAGGAATCTCTTGTTGTCCTTGTCCTGCTTTAGACCTAAAATCTTCTTCCATCATTTGTATAGATTGTTGAATGTCTCCGCCCTCTGTTGGATAGGCACTAGCAATTACAGATATAGGAATGCTAATAGTAGGTTGATCAGGACCAATATCTTGTACTATTCCTGCTATTTCAGATCCTAATAGTTCTCCTAATGCTTGCTTAACAGCTGGAGTTAAATGCATATCTAAAGCCTGCATAGCTTGTGGAGATAAATTTTGCATAGCATTTTGAAATTCTTGTGGGTTAACATTTACTGGTTGAGGCTGTCCTCCACCTTGCATCGGTGCTTCAGTTTGTCCTGCAGGCATTGGTGCTTGTTGTGGGTTAGCCATTAATGGGTTTACTGCCATTAGTATTCTCCTTTATATAGTTCTTTATATGTTGCGTTAGGTTTAAAATATCCTGATATATAACAAAATGGCTCAAATATAGCACTATAAATTCTACCCTTTAAAGTAAACTTACCATAACCAAGTCTCCATTTAATATCTTGTAATCTATTATATGCAATCTCTCTCCAGAATGCAGTCCAAAATTTACTGCGTCTCATTGCTTTAACTGCAGGTACTGCAAAATGCCAGTAGCCTGCCGTATGCTGTGGAGTTAGATGCTTTGAAGTATAATATAAATCTAACATATAATCTTTTCTTGAAATTAATCCTTGACGATATAATTCAGTACATATAATTCTTCCTCCAGAATTATTACCTCCAGCACCATCAGCTTTTTGTTTTTCAGATTTTTTATTACCACCAAAATTTACAGCCTTGCCATTATTGGTTACGGCATTGCCGTTTTTATCAGATACTTCATTTGATCTAGCAGCATTATCTACTGCATTATCTCTATCTACAGTTCTGCCTTTTTCTGCTTCAGTATTTTTAGCAGCTTCTCTAGCAGAAGCTACATCTTTTTCTTGTTCTTTTTGTCGTCTATCAGAACCTATATTACTACCATAACCAGACATTGCATTATTTGTAGTAGCACCTATTCGTGCTTTATCCATTTCTGCTTGTGCTTTATCTCGTGATTGTCCTAAACTTCCTGCAGTAGTTTTAGCAATATCTACAGCTTTTGTAATATCGCCTTCTCTAACAGCTTCTCCAATATCACTTCTAGTTGTAGCACCTAATTCTCTAGGGCCTGTTAATGTTGTTTCCTGTCTAGGCATATCGGGTTTTTTTACAGGAAAATTTGATGTAGGACCAACTAAATCATAAGGTCCTTTTTTTTGTAGTTGTTGTTTTTTTGTGCCTGTATAAACTTTTCTTAAAGATGTGTCTACTTTAGGCACCATTTTAAATGGTCCCTTTTTTTGCTGTATCTGTTTAGCAGTACCTGTATAAACTTTTTCATATGATACAGTGCCTCCTGTTAATGCATCTGCAGTTTGATCAAAAGTAGTTTTTGTAGTGTCTGCTGCTCCCATACTATCTGGTCTACGATTATCTAAAGGTTGTTTGTCAGGTTCTCCTCCATCAACAAATCCTGCAGGCATTTGATTATAACTCCCATCATATTCTTTTGTGGCCGCTTTACTTCCACTAAAAATATTTCTAAATGCAGATCCAATAAAACCACCAGTGCTTACAAAATCTCCTATTGTATCTGTTACTTTACTCACACCTTTAGTAAGACCTGCCATAAATCTTTGTGCTCCAGGACTAGTCTCACTTACTGTAATAAAGTTTTTTTGATTTGCTCTTCTGTATCCTACAGTGCCATCTGGATTCATTCTGTACTCTCCAGAGTCTATTTGCTCTCGATCTCGGCCTCCTCCTCCTCCAAGCATTCTTTTAGTTTGTTCAAAACTTGTGCCTGGATCTACTGGATCTGGGGTTATATTCCCAAAAGTAGGTGTGCTGTCACCATCTCCTCCAGTATCTGGAACTTCTGGTACTACTGGAGTAGCAGATTGTATAACATCAGAAACTTTAGGAGCATCATCTACTTCGTATTCATATTTGTATTGTCCTGTTGTAGGATCAACTTTTAATACTAGTCTATAGGTAGGACTTCTTTTAGAAAGTATTGAAGTGCCTCCTATTTCTCCTGGTTTGGTAGATGTTGTAGTTGCCATTATTTAAAAAATCCTTTAGTTTTTTTTAATTCTTTATTGTTTAGTTGGTGCTTGAGCGACAGAAGCCTCCTGAGCGAAGTTAGTTTCCCCTGGTTGCGGAATACCTCCAACTCCGATGTTGCCGCCTCCAGCTCCCGTTGTATCAGTTGGATTTGCTCCTGGAGGTACTCCTCCAGCAGATCCCATGCCTGGTGGTTGTTCACCAGAGCCTTCATCTTGTTTATTTCCATTTGTCATTCCCATTATTTTTGCAAAAATTGCAGCCTTTTCTGGATCATTAATTAAATCTTCTGGATCTATATCTAAAGATTTAGCTATCTCTGTAAGTACTGAGTGCCATCTAACAAACGGTGCAATATTTGGATTATTTGCAGTTTGCATAAATGTCATTAGTCTTTGAGAACGAACTTCTTTTTGCATTAATGAAGATGTTCCCATTGCTTTTACATCTAAGTCTCCTTGTATATCTGGAATGCTTGCATTAAACTGCATGTTCCAAGAGAATAGTGCTTCACCAAGGGGTCGTAATAAATAGTCGTCTATATTTTTTATAACTGTTTTTATACTTAAAGCAGATGCTCCCATTAACATAGACATACCTGCAGCTGTTCTTGTAGTAGACTGTACACCAGTTGCTCCATGTGAATAAGATGGTATTCCAGTTGCTTCATCTGCTAGCTGTCTAAACTTATCAAACATCTGTAAGTTTTCAAATGATGTATTAGGAAACTTTAATCCATTGATTGCTGTTCCTGTTACACCAGACTGTCTTCTAAATATTTTACCAGGATATATACTCATATCTTGTCCTGGTACTAATTGTGTTTCATCTATATCAAATACTAGATTACCAGCTAGTGCTAAATTATCAATAGCCATTCTTGCATGACCATTCATTACTTGCTGTGCATCTTCCATATTTTCAGGTAAACCTACACCAAAAAATTGATATGGATTTATTTCATATGGTGCTACATGAAATGGTATTCTTTCAGGAGTAAATGGATTTAACACTAATCTTAGTATTTTACCATTACATATCCACGCATTAATTTGAACTTCTTCTAACTCATCAATATCTTCAACATCACCTTCAAGCTCTAGGCCAGATTCTTTAGCTAGTTGTTTGTCCATTAGGCCCCAGTATTCTAATACTTCAAATCTATTTTTATCTAAATCATCTACATTTTCTCTATCAAGTAGTGCAGTTTCAAATCCTCTAGCTTGATAGTTTGGGCCCATTGATAAACAATCAGCAATTGCATTCTTTCTAAAGAATGGTCTATTTTTTAAATCCCTTAGTTGGCTTCTACTTAATGTATGCCTTTGTATAGCATACTCACAATCTTCAATTGTTGTTGCATCAGGATCTGGATAAAAATCCCAACAACTTACTGCTTCTATTTTAGGAACTAGTTTTGATTCTGGAGAATACTCCATTTCTCCTTCATCCCCTTTTTCCCATTTATGTTTAGTTTTTTCGTAATTAAAAGGACCTTTAATTATTCCAGTTCCTAGTAATGCCATTTCAAATAAACAATGTCTTAGGACAGTTATTGCAGAAGTATCTTCTAGCTGATCATGAATTAATTTTTCCATGTTTGCAGCCGCTTCTTTTGCAGGCGATAATTGTACTTTTTTAGTTGGATCAGGTGAAGGACCAGCTTTAATGTTTAAACCTTCAAAGTCTTTTGATAATCCACCTAATATATCTTCTATAGTTTTTCCTGGTTCAAATTCATTACCATCACCAGGAAATCCATAAGGACTAGGTTGTTCTGTTTCTGCTGGCTCTACTTGTTCATCATCAACATAAGCATATTCTGATATACCATCTGGAAGTTTTGTTGGTGTAATACCAAGTGGAAACTTAGCATTAGCAAACAATACTTCTATAAGTTGACCAAAAGCAGCTAGAACTTTTGTTTTAGTTATTTTAACAAATACTCTAGACTTTTCTCTTTCAGTAAATGACATTTCAGAGCCATATATACCTCTATAGTTTCTGTAGGCTCTTAACCAACGGCTCTCATCAAATAATCTAGAATCTTCAGAACGTATAAATTTTTCTTTTATATACCCTGCTAAATTGCTGTAATCACTTAACGGTTGTTGTTCATTAGACTCATCATCTAATGCTACTGTATTATCTGTAGTATCCATTATATATCCTTATTGGATTAGTAGTCTCTTTCGTCTGCTTTTGAAAACACACTTTTATCAACCATATTAGATTTTACTTTAGGTGCATCTTCATTAATACCGCCCTCTACTACTGGTGGCATATTATCAGCTGGATTAGATGTTTTAGCAGAATTTCCGTAACCTGAATTATTTTCGTCTAAATCACCTTGTTTATATTTTTGCATTATATTTGGCATTTATTTCTCCTTAGTTTTTTGTTTAGGTATGTACTCGTTAATAAATCTAACAAGCCATGGGTTGTCTCGTAAGACTGTATGAAATATATTAGCTAAATTATTTACCACAATCTCTTCTGAGCTATCCTCTTCTAATGGAGCTCCCTTTTGATTAAGGCCACTAACATATACACATGAATGTAGAATCTCATGAATAACTGTATTTAATTTATCATGTGGTTCTAAATTTGTATTAATCTGTATGGAATTTTCACGTTGTAAAAACTGTCCATAGCAGTCAGTTAAATTATCTTTTTTAAAACTTGCGTCTTCTTCTTTAATTGTAATTTCAGAAAATCCAACAATTAATTTTTTATTATTTATATCCATTAGTATCCAAACATTGTATCTGCAGGCTTATAGCCTTGTGGTTGAGAAAATGACGAAAAGCCACTTCCATGAGGATTAATGGGGCGTGACATGCAGCCATATCTTAATGCATCATATGCGTGATCTTCTGCATGCGTATCTACGTCTTCTGGATTATTCTTATCACACGGTAATAGAGGTAGTGTTCGAATAATATTTAAACAATTATTAAAAATATATAGTGAGGGCTCACCTGTTTCTGCATCAGCCGACAGTCGTCTATGTATTTCTAACTTACCATTGATTCTACTTTTAGGCGAACGATCTGATGGTCTCCATCTACATCCTGATGTTATCATTGTTTCAGCAATGCTTGGACCAACATCTCCTCTTTTTGCCCAGGTGCTAGAATCTAGTACACCATATCTTATATATTCACCTTGTTCTAGATTTAATACTTGGTAAGCAAACTGATCAGCAACAACTTTTTTAGTGTATAGTTCTCTGTAAACATACAAGTTATTATCAAAATCTATTGCAAACCAAAGTACACAAGCTGGAGAAGAATAACCCCAGTCACATGCTCTAAATTTATGCCAGTTGTTAGGTATTTCAAAAGGCTCTACAACATGTAAATCTTTACTAAAGTCTGGGAATGCAGCATCTTCATACGCTCCCCAATCACCATCTAAAAACTGTTTCCTTTGTGTTTCTGGTAGTGATGCCAGCATAATATAATAATCTTCTGTTTGCATCAGATAGGGATTATCTTGTAACTTAGCTGGTATAAATCTTCTTGATATTTTTCTTACACCTACTGGTGTTTCTATTTCTATATCAAATTTAGTATTTGGTACTGCAGGATCTACAAACATTTCTTTTACCCATGTTGATCCTACGTTGCCTGGATTTCCTGTAGCCCTCATAAATACTGGTATATTTGGATCTACTGATCTAAGAGAAGATCTTAAAAAATTATAAATATCTGGATTGGGATATTGTGGTAGCTCATCGATTCCAATCCATGTGTAAGATTGACCTTGATATCGAAGTACATCAGTAGTGTTCTCAGCGTATCCAAATTCTATTTTCGCCCCTGACGGAAATCTCCATTCTTTTTCTTGTTCTCTCCATTTAGCACCAGGGTATGCTTTAG
>Ga0208919_1001105_pt1 | contig 16123 bp, 24 predicted proteins | sample 4_EtaG_FD_184076 | JGI IMG/M metagenome (GOLD analysis project Ga0208919, IMG submission 184076) | Marine viral communities from the Subarctic Pacific Ocean - 4_ETSP_OMZ_AT15127 metaG (SPAdes) (version 3) | ecosystem: Environmental > Aquatic > Marine > Oceanic | place: Pacific Ocean | collected...
TCTAACACTAAACGCTGATGGTTCTTCTAAGGATATAAAGTTCCAAGCCAACGGAGTAGAGAAAGCGAGTATCAGTTCTGCTGGTGCGTTTACTTCTACTACGATTGATGCGACCAAGCTGACAGGTAATCTTCCAGCTATTAGTGGTGCTAGTCTTACTGGGTTACCAGCAGACGCAACCAAAGCACCTCTTGCTAACCCAACATTCACAGGCACAGTAAGTAAATCAGGTTCATCTAGTGGAACAGCCAAAATATTTAAGACAGCTTCAGATGCTTCTGAAATATATTTATATATAGGAACAGGTGCAACTAAGTTTAGAAAACAAGATGACTCTGCTAATACATTTGAAATATTGCCTGATGGCAGAGGCAAGTCACAGTTTACTGCAAAAGTTTGGTGTAATTTTGATGGTACTGGTACAGCAGCTATTAGAGATAGTCATAATGTGTCTAGTATTACAGACAATGGAACAGGTGATTTTACAGTTACTTTTAGTAATAATATGGGCAATACTAATTATTGTGCTTCTATAGGTAATTATAGAAGCACAGGTGATACTGGAATTGGTGGTTCAAACATAATGGCAATTGCAGTAGGCTCTATAAGATTTGAAACTGTAAGAGATGCAAGTACAAAGATGAATCCAAATTTTTGTAATTTATTAGTATTTGGAGATTAATATGAGAATAATTTATGACAATGGTGGAGTAGCAGCAGTATTAATACCAGCTTCTAAATTCTTAGCACAGCTAGAAGGAACGCTAGAAGAAAAACTAATACACATAGCTAACAAAGATTTACCTACTGGCACTAAATACGAAATCATAGCTGACTCAGTTGATTTGTCTGACAGAACATTTAGAAATGCTTGGACTTATACTGCTGGTTCTGATGAAAAAACATCAGCAGATTTATCTGACGAGGACAAACTTAAATACAACCAAATGACACAAAAGGAGTATGACGATGCCAATCCAAGTTGATATAACTAAAGCTAAAGTCATCACTAAAGACAGACTTAGAGCAGAAAGAAAACCTCTGTTAGAAGAACAAGACATTCTGTTTATGAAAGCACAAGAAGCTGGTACATCAACTTCAGCTATTGTCACAGAGAAGCAAAGGCTCAGAGATATTACAAAGCAAGTAGATAGTATGACTACTACTGATGAATTAAAGGCAGCTACAGTAGAAGCCTAATGTCTGACATACTGCGTAAAGCATCTACAGAAGAAAAACAAAAAAGATTAGATATTTGTAATGCTTGTGATGATACTGCTACTACATTAGGTAAATTAATTTGTACAAATTGTGGATGTGTTTTAGAATGGAAAGTTGCATTACAAAATCAAGAGTGTCCAATAGGCAAATGGTAATGAGTGATAGATACAGAAATAACTTAATAGCGTTTGGTATTGTAGTATGTTTTTGGGTGGTTTTTGTATTGCCAGTAATGGCTGCTGATCCGATTGTTACAGATTCAACAAGTGTAGTTACCACGACAGGTGAGCAGACTACAACAGTTAAGTCACCGCCACCTAGTGCTATATCGCCTCAGTTTGGTAGTGGTAACAATAGTGATTTATGTACGATTAGTTCTAGTGGTTCAGTACAGACACAGATTTTAGGTTTATCAGTAGGTACGACATACACAGAAGAAAACTGCCTCAGACTAAAGAAAGCACAAAAGCTATATATGTTTGGAATGAAAGTAGCAGCAGTTAGTGTGATGTGTCAAGACCCAGATGTATGGTCTGCAATGATGTCAGCAGGAACGCCTTGCCCTATAGATGGTTTGATTGGTGATGAGGCTAAGAGAGCATGGGCAGTCAAGACAGATAAAATACCAATGCCAGAGGAGAAGAATGAAATTAGTGTTGCAGAAAAGCGTGAAAAGGCTCTTAGCATTATGGGTACTGTTGCTGCTGCCTTTATATTCTTTTAGTTACGAATTTGGCTATACCAGTAATGCTGCTTTATATGGCAATACTTGGCAAATGAATACAGGCACTTTAGGTGTAAGTGCAGAAGAAGGTTTAGATATAAGTGGTGTGCTTTACAACTACACAACAGTTAAGAATGTAGTAGATGACTTTACAGTTACGATAGAAAGCGACAAAGTTGGTGGTGGTTATGTGTTCCAAGAAGAACACGATTGGGATGGACAGTATAGCGGTACGGTACAGAATGTTATACCTTTGCCTTACACACCAATAGAGCAGTTTGGTGATGGTAGGATCAGAGGTACAGGTACAGGCAGTATAGAGGATGTAACTATACTTTATATGTACAGATGGGATTTATGTAGAAACGCACAGAATGATGAGAGTTGCCCTAATTACATACCACCATTACCAGCTTTACCTAAGATAGAAATATATAATGTTTTAGAAGATGAAATTGTTAATGATGCGACAGAAAAGGTGGATGACAACCTTTTGGATAAAAAGGAAGAAAAAAGAGAAACAGAAGAAGAAGATGAAGAAAGAGAACGATTAGAAATAGCAATGGCAGCCACAGAGAATGCCTTAACTATAGCTAACACAACATCACAAGCATCCATCTTAAAACAAATAAACACAGCTACAAATATTAACTCTTATTATGTAGCAGAGATCCAGGGTGGGATGTATCGTGATTCTACAGCGTTACAAGGTGGTAAAATAGTAGACAATAAAAAAGCGTTAAGAAGTTTAGGTCAAGATAAATTAATGAATGAAATGATAGGAGATCAATACAAATGAATAAATTATTAGCAATTAGTTTAGTTCTTGTACTTACTGGCTGTTCTATGTTTGCAAAAAAAGTTGAAGCTAATACTAATATTAATGGTAATGTAGAATCAAGATGTACAGTTAATACTGATACTGTAGGTTATTACGGAAACCCTAATGCGTATACGCTTACAACTTTACCTGCAAGTGATGGGCAAGTACCTGTGATTCGTGTTGATACATCTCTAGCTAATGCTTACAAAGCACAGATAAGTTACCCTACTTCTTTTAGTTCAAGTCCAAGTTTAGGTGATTCTGTTACATGGACAGGAACAGTTGCATATGCTTCTGGAAGTGTTTCTGGTATGAGTGCGTATCAAGCAGCCAGTACAACAGCAGATGGCGGTGCAATGAGAACTTATAATTTAACACTAGCAGGTACAACTTGGTTTAATGTTACTTCAGTTGCTACCTACGGTGGTGGTTCACAAAAAGCATTTCCTGGTGGTTCATATTCGGCAGTTGTAGTAGCAGAATGTATCGCTCAGTAATACTGTGGTTGTTTCTATGTGGTAGTGTAATAGCACATGATATGACACCTACTTACCCAAAGTGGAAAATGTCGTTTATACCAAGTGCTAAAATGACCACAATGAAAGTGTTTAATAAAAGATCCGATGTGCAATGGTATCAAATTGGAGTGTTTGACAAAGAATGGAATCCAATACCGTTTGTTACTAGATACAAAATTATTAAAATAAATTATTTAAGTTCTGTTAAGTTTGATGTTTATGTTAATGATGCAAATGTAAAACAAGCTACATACATTTGTTCAACATCAAAACTTAGAGGCAATGATGACTTTAAGCCAATCGTAGAGTCTAAGATTTGTTCGAGGTTTAAGTGAAACGGTGGTTAGTTTTATTATTACTAAGTTCACAAGTAATAGCAGACAGTAGTTCGATGAGTTTTTCGATACCTAATATTAGTTCAGTAAGTGGTTCGGACAGTATTAGAGCAGGTGACTTAGATTGTAAGAACGCTATAGGCGGTAGTACAAACTTTGAGATTGGAATGACAGGTGTAATTAATAATGCTGTTGTGCCAATTATAGGAAAAGAAGGTAATGATCCGCAAACAAAAGATATAGGATTGTATGCTAGGTTAATTATTCCTTTAGATGCACCAAACGAAAGAATTAATTGTAATACGCTATACCAGTTAGAACTACAAAGAAGAAGGCTAGAAGTTGAAAGATTAAAGCAAGAAATTGAATACTTAAAATTAATGCAAGAAAATGGTGACTTTAATAACTAATGACTGATCTAGGAGAAAAAGTTGCACAAGTTGAAGGTTTAGTTGATAAAAGACTAAAATTTCTGGGATTAAGGTTTACATATACCAGTTTGGTCGCAGCATTTGCCCTAATTTCAACGATTGTTGGTTCACTCTATGGAGGGTTCCTGTTATATCAAAAAGTCGAAGGAATCGCAAATTTAGACTTAGATGCAATAGCTGGACAGATGGCAAAGACTTCTAGCGATGTTATGAGAATAGAAGAACATGCTAATGCTATAAAAATTGAATTAAAAAAAGATATGACTGATTTGCGTAACAGTCAATGGAACTTAGAGTCAAAGGTAGATACTAAATTACAGTCTGTAGATACGAAACTTACAAACTACGACACTAAATTAGATCGCTTTGACATTAAGGTAGAGCAGACTAAAGTAGACATGGAAAAGCGTATACAAGAGTCTTTAGATAACCCACTAGCTAACTAGGAGATATTATGGGATATAAGAAAAAACCACCTAAGAGAAAATAATGAAAGGTGTTAAGCATTATAAAAAAGATGGAACTGAGCATACAGGTGGTATGCACAAAATGGATGATGGTACTTTACATTCTGGAAAAACGCATACTGCCTCAAGCACAAAATTGTTTCATTATGGAGAACTTAGTCGAACAGCACAAAATAAAGCTAGAACGAATTGGGGTAAATAATGGATGACAATAGAGTGCAATTGCAACTAGACAAACATTCTGGGCAGATAGCTAAGTTGTTTAGCAAGATTGATGATACAAATACCAAGATACAAAAGATATTTAATATGCTTAATCAAATTAGATATTTCTTGTTAGGTGGTTTTGCTTATTTTTTAGCATCTGAAGTAGGAATTTTTAATGTATTGAGGTTAGTAGCATGATTGGATTTTTAACTAATGTAGCACCTATAGCTTTAGGATTTGTTGCTAAGTTGTTTGCCTTAAAAAGTCAAGCAGCACAAGAACAGCAAAAATTAATGATTCAGAACCTACAAGTTAGAAATGATTCTATAAACCAAGCTAGAGATCGAGCAGACAAGGAAAGTCCAATGGCTGCTATGAATCGAAGAATTATTATTTTAACTATACTAGCTTTAGTTATATTTACACAAGTAGCACCTGTATTTTGGGATATACCAACAGTTATTCCTACAGTAACAGAAGGTTTTGATATTTTAGGGATTCAATTAACACCTGATGTGATAGAATATGTTAGTGTAGAAGGGATGTTGAAGTTTGATGAAATATTTGGATGGGCAACAATGATAATCGAATTCTACTTTGGAGCGCAACTAGCAAAAGGTAGGTAAAAATGAAAAGGGCGATTGTTATACCCGATCAACACTTTCCGATACATGATGAGAGTGCGGTCAAAGTTGTACTAAAGGCGATAGAAATTATTAAGCCAGACATATTTATTAATCTGGGTGATGTTGGAGAATGGAATTCTGTATCGGGTCATAGATACAAAAGGCAAAAAAGACCACCATTAGAATACCAACTACCAGAGATAGACAAAGAAGTTAAAGCTGTAAATAAGCAAATAGACAGGTTTGACAGGGTGTTAGACAAGATTAAATGCAAAACTAGACATATACTTGCAGGTAATCATGATGAGTGGCTAGATGCCTTTGTAGAAGAAAACCCATACCTAGATCAGTATTTATTTAGAAATGCTTGTAAATGGGATAACAGGGGTTATGAGTATCGTAAATACAATGAAGTTTTAACTATTGGTAAGTTGTCTTTTGTACATGGTGCGTATACAACAACTACTCATGCTAAGACACATTTAGAAAGATACGGTACAAACATTATGTACGGACATACACATGATGTTTCAAGGTTTTCATCAACAAGATTGTTAGACGGAAATATAAGTGCTTGGTCAATGGGTTGTTTAAAAGATATGTCAGCAGAAAACAATACATGGTTAAAAGGCAGACTACATAACTGGAATCATGCATTTGGAGTTGTTACTTTTTTTGACAATGGAAATTTTCAAGTTGAAGTAGTAGATATTGTAGATGGCAGATGTTCAGTATGGGGAAAAATAATTAAAGGATAGGTTATGACTTATAGAGAATTAATTAATGAAGTATTAATAAGATTGCGTGAAGATACAATTGCGACAGATTGGTCAGGTGCAATTAATGATAGTGCTAATATATCTGCCTATCATAAAGTTATAGGATCATTAATTAATGATGCTAAAAGAGGTGTTGAAGAAAGACATGATTGGCTTAATCTTAGAGAAACAGTTAATATATCTACAGTAGCAAGTACAAAAAACTACAATTTATCATCTGGTCAAGAGATAAAAATAATGGATGCAATAAACAACAATACAGGCATTCATTTACATCAAGTAAGCAAACAGTACATTAACACTATAAAGTACCCTACAGACGATACTGGTGAGCCTTTATATTATGCTTTTAATGGTAGTGATAGTTCTAATAATTTAAAAGTAGATTTATCGCCAGTACCTACTGAGGCACATACTATTTCATTTGATATAGTTAAATATCAAGACAAATTAACAAATGCTGCTACAGTTTTAAAAGTTCCTGCACAACCAGTTATATTAGGGGCATGGGCCAGGGCAATAGCAGAAAGAGGTGAAGATGGTGGAACGCAATCTAGTTTAATGGCACAAGAAGCTAATGAAGCACTTAAACAAGCAATTATATTAGATAGTGGTAATACTAAATACGAATCAGATTGGTTTGTAAATGAAAATCATAGTAGTCAATACGCAACAGGATTAAATTTTAGATAATGGCAAAATCTTTAGCATATCAACCTTTAAATGATTTTGGTGTTAATGGACTTAACACACAAGATAATCCTGCAACATTAGATCAGAGTTATCTGACTTCTGCCAACAATGTTGTACTTAGAGAGTCTGGAAGAATATCATTTAGAAAAGGTTTAAAACAAAAAGTAGTTCCAACAGGTACAGCTATTGGATCAATGATTGAGCATTTTGACCAATCTGTAACTAATGGTGTTAATAAAATATTTGCTAGTCATGGTACAAGCATATATAGAATTGACTTTACTGCACCAAATGCTGCTTTTCCTAGTAGTGGTGCTGATGTAAAACATACTGTGTCAGGAAGTTCAGGTAATTGGCAGTTTGTTAATTTTAACAGTAGATTACATTGTTTTCATGCTGGAGTTGTTCCACAAAGATATGATGGTAGTTTAAGTTCTGGTTCTAGGTGGACAGCACATGCAACGGATCCTGCTTCTATTAGCACATTATTTGACCCTAGTTGCGGTATGGGATTTTATGGAAGAATATGGTGTGGCGGTGTAGCAGAAGCAAAAGATGTCGTTTATTACTCTAATCTTTTAGATGGTGATGATTGGACAGGTGGTGATACAGGATTTATAGACCTTAAAAAAGTTTGGGGTGATGATGAAGTTGTAGCACTAGCACCGTTTTATGGAAAGCTAGTTATATTTGGTAAAGAAAATATTGCTATATACAACTCCCCACAAACTGTAAGTTCTTTAGCACTTGACGAAGTTATAAGAGGTGTAGGATGTATAGCCAGAGATAGCGTTCAAGCTATTGGTGATGATTTAGTATTTTTATCTACAACTGGATTACGATCACTTGCTCGTACTACAGAAAAAGACAAATTACCTCTGACAGATTTAACAGTTAATATTAAAGATACAATAATTAGAAATATTGGGCAAAGCACAAATGTTAAAAGCGTGTATGTAGAAAACGAAGGCATATACATTATGACTTTTACAGATAAAAATATTACTTATATTTTTGATTTTAAACATATTACACCAGAAGGCACACCAAGAATAACAACTTGGTCTTTTGAGTCAGATAGAGAACCTAGTGCAATGATATATACAGAGTTATATAGTGGTTTATTAGTAGGACAAAAAGATGGTGGAATAGCAGGTTATGAAGGATATTTTGACACGGATCTTGCTTGGTCTAGTGGGGCAGCTAGTTATAGTAATGCTCCTATTACTTTTGATGTATCTAGTATATGGGTTAGAGTCGGTGATTTAGCTGCTTCTATTCTTAAAAAAATGATTTTAGTTTTAGAAGGTGGTAGTGGTGCAACTTTAGGTTTACAATGGTATAAAGATTTTAGTATAAACCCATCAGCTACTACACAAATAAATTTAAACCCTGCTACTTCTGGTTCTGTAGCGTTATGGGGTGCATCTACTTCATTATGGGGTGATGTAAAATATACACCAATATACGGTTTACAAGAGTATCAAACAGCACTTACTGGTAGTGCAAAACATTTAAAACTAAATTTAAGTATTGTAAGTAATGGTTATAACACTTCTTTACAAGATTTAGCAATTATTTCAAAACAAGGGAAAATACGATGAGTGATTACACTATAGCAGTCAATTGGTCAGGAAAAGATGCACTTTCAGATAGTGATGCAGCAAAAGTAATATCTGGATCTGATTTTAATACTGAATTTACAACAGTTAGAACAGCAGTTAACTCTAAAGCAGATTTAAACGGAGATTCTAGTGAAAGTTTTTCAGCAAACAATGCAACTATAGCAGGTAATGCAACTATAGGTGGAACACTTGCTGTAACTGGGGTAGTTACTGTTCCTACTGCTGCTACTTCTACTAATACTACACAAGCAGCTAGTACAGCAATGGTACAAGCAGCTATTGATGCTGATGTAACAACACACGCAGCACTTAGGTCTAGTGAAACTGTTTACGGACACGCTAAGATTTATACTTCTGGTGGAGATTTATACATAGTAACTACATAATATGGGTGATTTATATTTTAATGGTTCTGCGATAGCAGCAGGTAAAAAAGTCAAGTTTAATGGCTCTGATATGGCTAATGTGTATCTTAATGGTACAAAGATTTGGACATACTATATACCTGCTTTAACAGGATTTACATCAAGTGGCACTTATCAAATTAATGGTGCTGAAACAAGTATTCAATACAAAGCCTCTGGAGGTGGAGGTGGAGGTGGAAAGAACTTATGTAAAAACTGTACACCTATTCACGGTGGAGCAGGAGGTTCTACAACACTATCGTTTCAAAAGGCTGATGGTACTGTAGTTCATACTATAACTGCATCAGGTGGTTCTGGTGGTTCTATGGGTGGTGGTTCACCTACTGGAAGTCATGGAGATTTTAGTGTGCCTTCTGGCTGGTCAACTTCTATCTGGACAAGTACAGTTTCAGATGGCGGTGTAGGTGGATTTGGTGAAGAAAATTGCCCGGGCGGTGATAGAGGAACAGCAGGTGGAACTGCTTCAGGAACATACACAATACCTACAAGCGGAGATATTCCAACAAAGATTGTAATTAGTATTGGTGGTGGTGGTTCTGGTGGTTTATGTGGAGAAGGTAATTTTTCTGGGCCAGGAGTAGCAGGTGCAGCTTCAATACTAGGTGTACTTTAATTAAATAGGAGATAGAAATGGCATTATTTCAAGGACAAAGTGGACAAAAAGGCTATGGCTCATACAGTCCAAAAAATTATGCACAAGCATACAAACAACAAAGAGGTTCGTATGGACTAGGCAATAGACAAACACTCGGTGTTAGTAATAAAGAATACTTAGCATCTCCACTTAGTAAAAGACAAACTGGTTCATTTAATATACCTTTAGGTGGTTTTGGTGGTGGAGGTCGTAGAGGCTCTGAATTTGCTGAAATGGACTTTGAATACCAAAAAGAATTAGACAAGCTAGTTTGGGAAAGATCAACCCCAGATGTAACTGGTGTAGGTGGACAGGTTAAATGGGATAGAGATAAAAACATGGTTACTTCTAGCTTATCGCCAGAAAACCAAGCTATTTACGATGCCATGATTAAAAGGCAAGGTGTTTTTGGTGAAGAAGCAGATGCTTTAGCAGGTGGTGGTTGGCAAGATGCCTATCAACAACAATTTGATATGATGCGTGGTATGTATGCACCTAGTGATGCTAGAGAAGAAGCAATTAGAAGAGAAAGGCAAAATGCTACTGGTGCATCTTCAACTAGCCGATTTCAAGAAGATGTAGATGCTGCTGCAATAAGAAATGAAAGAGATTTAGCAATGCAAAATCAAGCGTTTTTACAATCACAACAACTTATTGATTCTGGGTTAAACAGACAATATGGTGCTATAGACACAATGTTTAATCTCGGAGAAGTTGCTAACAGAATGAAAGTAATGCCTACACCTCAACCAATTGCAAACATGGCAGGTGTTAGTGAGGCTTCAACAGCATGGAGAGATTTACAAGCACTTGAAGCTGCAAAGAAATCAAAAGGCAGAAGTGATGCGTGGGGTTCTATATTAGGAAGCCTGTTTAGTTAATTAGGAGATAAGAATGGCAGAAAACTTTACAATGCCAAGTATGTTTGATACCAGATATGCTATGGACAGACAAATGGAACTTGATGCTCAAAAGGCAGGACAAGTAGGTGGTGGAGGTAAAAGATACGGAATGTATTACAATTCTTCATTGCTTGGTGATCGAGATAATGCGACATTAATGAGTCTGACAGGCATGATGGGTGGTCAAGGTGATCCTAGAATGCAAAAGCAAATGGCTATTGATACTATAATGCAACAATATCCAAGTCCAGAAACTGCTGAAGATTTTAAAGCTATATCAAATGCTTTAAGACAAGTTGGTCTTTATGAAGAAGCTGATCGTGCTATGTCTATGGCCAATGATATTATTAAATCAACTCCTGCTAGAACTAAAACTAAAGCTGCAGATGGTTATTATTATTTTGATGATACTGGTGAAAGAGTATTTGGAGATGTTAAGAAAACTGAAACACAAATTAATGACCCTAAAAAATTAGCTTTTTCACTTTTTACTAAAAGTCCAGAATATCTTGCTTCTACTAATAAAAGCGAAGCAGTTCTTAAATGGAGTCAAGATTGGGATGCAAAAAATAATCAAGGCGAAATGTCGTATGCTGAAGAAGTTGCAGAAATACAAAAAATGATTAATCCTGCAACAAGTGAATTGTATACATATAATGAAGCAGTTGAAAGAAACGATCAAAACAAAAGAGAAACAATTAAACAAAAATTGGATTTTGAAGCAGGAAAAGATGATATTGAATACACTAATGCTGCAGTTAATACATTAATGGCAGATTCAAAAACATCTCAAACTGCTTTAGAAAGTTATGAAAATATTATCAAAGCCTATGAAACAGGTGGCAAAACAGGAAAATTAGAAAAAGCATTTTTAGATATTAAAGGAGTTTTAAGAACTTTAGGATATCAAGGTGATATTAGTGAAATTTCTTCTAGTGAAGTTTTATTAGCAGAATTTAACAATATTGCATTAGATAATATGAAAAAATTATCTGGCTCTGCTTCTGATAAAGATGTGGCGTTTGTGGTATCTGGTGGGCCATCATATGATAAATCACCAGAAGCTAACCAAATTTTAATTGGTCAAGCAATGCATTTATCAAAAGAAGTAATAAACGCATCAGCATTTCAAGGTAAATGGGTAGATAATTATTTAAAAAATAATAAAGGGCGTTATCCTAAACAATGGGAGTTAAATGGAGCAATGTCTGCTTTTGCAAATAGAGGAGATACATCACCAGAAGCATTAGCTAAATACGGAACAATTTGGGAAAGTGAAGCATTTAAATCAGTAGGAACAAGAGAAGAGTTAGTTGGAATTTATGGCAACAATATTTACGATGGTTGGGCAAAATATGACAAAATAAAACAACAAGATTTAACAGTTGAAAATAAAACAACACAAAACATAAATATTGTAGATGCAGCTAGATTAATTGCAGAAGAAGATGAGGAAGATTAAATGGCTATAGGTCAATTAGAAAACATAAAAAATGTTGCGTTAGATTTTGTAACGCCAGATCCTGATTTTTCTAGGGATGAAATAAATCAAAGAAAACAAAAAAGAACAACATTGTATTCTGCGTTAGATGAATTAAACAATACATCTATTGGAATTAACGATGAAGGTACAGATTTGTTATTAAAAGATTTACCCAAAAAACATCCGTATTGGAAAACTTCTGAAGGTGCTGAACAAAAAAAACTTATAAAAAAAATTCTTAAATCTTTAGATGGAAAATATGAAATGACTTACCAAGAATTATCATTTGATAATGATTGGGTTAATGCTCATAGAAAATTTTATAAACAAGAAACTGGCAATAATTGGAGAGGCACAGACTCAGCTTTAACAGAACATTATTTTGAAAAATATAATGATTTTACTAATGCTATGGCTAAAACCGCATATCAAGGTTTGACAGATAATTTTTGGTTTTCTAATTTTGATGATGATACTTTAAAACTTTTATCTCAACAATATGACACTTTTCATAGAACAGATATGACAGGTTTAGGTTCTCGTGATTTTCTTAATCAAGCTGCAGATTTTGTATTGCAATCTGGAACTGATCCTATAACAATAGGTTCTATATATGCTACAGGAGGTGCATCAACATTAGCATCTAAAGCTGCGGCACCTTTTGTTATGAAAAAATTAGTAAGCGATACTATAGCAAAAAGAGCATCACAATTAACAGGTGCTAGTGTTGTATCTGGAACAATTGGTGGTGGTATTGATGCCAACTTGCAAATGGTAGAGCAAAAAATGGAAGGACAAGAAGAATTAGATATTGATCCAGGAGAAGTTGGCACTATGGCAGCTATTTCTGCTGCAATACCTCCTGTTTTTTCAGGTGCTAATGTTTTAGTTAGTAAAGTTACTCCATTTATTGATGATGTAATAGATGTTCCTAGACAAATATTAAGAACTCTAACAAGTCCTGTTAAACAAACTATGAAAAACACTACCAGAGGTAGAGGTGCTGCTGGTTTTGGTATGTTAGAGGCAGAAGAAAAAGCTATTATCAGGGGAAGAACAGGCACTACAAATGAGGATTTTACTAAGATTCTTATTGATGATGTTATTAATCCTGCTAGTGCTTCTATACAACAGGGATTTGGTTCTTTAAAATATACAGACATCAATCCTGCTAGTCAAAGAAAGATAAGTAATTTAATAGCAGATTTTAGGCTTAACAATACTTTAGACAAGGACATAGATACAAGAGAACTGGAAAGAATTCTTAGTGTAATGTATGACCCAAAATCGTTAGATGATTTTGTAGTTGCTAATAAATTAGGACTGATAAATCCAGATAAATGGCCTAAGAAATTTTTAAATATTTCTATTCCTGGATCTATGAAATCAAATGTTGCAGGAAATACTTGGAGAGATTTGCGCAACGAAGTCTATTCTTTAGCACAAAAAGAATTAAAAGCAGGAAACAAACCTGCACATAAAAAATACATGCAATTGTATGATGATATTAAAGAAGTTCAAAAAGGTAATTTAGCTAACAAAGGTGAAGTTGCACTTTGGAATTCTTTAAATCAAGCTAATAGTAGATTTAACACTATGTTAGAAAACAATAGTATTGGTCAATATTTTGTAAAAATTAAACAGCATAAAGATAGAGCAAGTGCAAATGCAAACAAAGGTGATATATTAAATCAAAACCAAGAAATAATAAATGCTCAACTCCAGTCAGAAGAATTATTAAAATTTATATTACAAGACAAAAAAGCATATTCATCATTAATGCAATTTAAAACCGCTTTAGGAACTGTTGACGAAACAACAACTAATGTGCAAAAAGCTATTAATGCTTCTAATAAAGCAGACATAGCACTTAATGCACAAAATGCTAAATTAGGTAAAGCACAAATGGACATAAGACCCAATGTCGATCAACCTGCTACTGCTAATTCTTATAATCAAATAATAGGAACAATTAAAGCATCATTAGGTGATTACTTAGATGAACAAGCAGTAAAAGCTGCTGGAACTACTGATGTTCCTTATGCTGCATTAGATGAATTAATAAGTAGACCAGATGGAATAAAGTTAATTACAGAATTATTTCCAGAACAAGCAACTTTTTATAAAGGTTTAGAATCTTTGAAAAAAACATTACAAGAAAAAGTTAATAAAAAAGCGGGCCAATCTGTCATTATTAATATGACAGTTGCTAGGATGGCTACTGATTTAGGTAGTAGTGCTGCAGGTAAATTTGGTGCTTTTGCTGCTCCTGTAGCTTCTGTTCCATTACTACAAAGGATGCGTAATACATTAGGTGATGCTAGATGGCAAAGAGCAATGGCACAAACTATACAAAACAATGGTGAAATACCAACTTGGTTTACTAAGTTCTTACAAAAGACAACTAAGTATAGTGATGCCGATATAACTCAATTACAAAAAGATTGGAACTTACTTGCTTATGGAACTGCTGTGCCTAAAAACCAACAGAATATTGATGAAGAATTAAAAGATAAAGATGGAGGAATGAGAATACCATTTACAGGTTATTCTTTAAAAGAAATGTATGGTGATAGTGCTAGTAAAATGTTAGGACAATAATATGAATGAAATGCAAAAAAGGTTGTTATCAGGAATGTCTACTTTAGACTTGCCTTTTTATAATCAACAGACAGGAGAGGCATTACCAGAGGCTACAGAGTATGTAGAGGAGCAACAATTTGATAGTCGAGGCAGACCTATACCTATAAGTGAAACTATGTTAGCAACCGAAGCAGTTCCTAGATTTATGGATCCAGTAGATGCTGCAAACGAAATAGGGCAACAATTATTAAAAGAATGGCAAAAAGGTTTTAGAGATTTTTTTAGTAGCAATAACAAAGGAATGTTAACCCCAGTTACTAAAAAAGTTGAAGAAAAAAAACAAACAACATTTACAGGTAATCCTTCTGAAATAATTAAAACACAAGAACCTTCTAGGCCAGGGTGGATGTTACCAAGAGATGCAGAAGGAAACATTAATGGCAATTATTGGAGTGTAAACACAGAAGATCCTTATTGGCAAACACAAGAAGGATATGAAGAAGCTATGAATCTTTATGGTGAAAAACCTGCATGGGTTAATAAACCAACAGAAGAAGAAGAATTTGTAGATTTAGCAGTACAATCTATTGCACCAAATTTAAAAAAATATTTTTAATTATGAAGAATTTTATACAAGATTTTGCAAAAGGGTTATTTAACACAGGTGGTAATTACAAACAAACATTTGCTACAAACGCAGGTAAAGGCATTAGAATGTTTAGTAAAAGACATCCTGCAGGTATGATATTAAGTGCTTTAGGAACTGTAGGAACACCTATGGTTCTTAATAGATTAGATGAACTAGACGAAGATATTGCAAATTATGAACAATTTTGGATAAATAAACAAGGTCATACAGGCGTTCCTAAAATTGAAGATTATAATTCAGAAGATGAATTTACTGAAGATTTTAAATTATATTGGACTACAAGACCATTAGATATGGAGTATCGTTAAATTACAGGTTTTTTTAATGATTGTGCCATTTGTACAGTTAACTCTCCATTAATAGCAAACAACTTTAACATAGCAGACCTAGATATTCCTAGCTTATCTGCTTTAGCATCAATTAAAGCTAAATCTTTAGAATCTACTTTGATGTTAATTTGATGTATTACGCTTTTTTTCATAGTTTATTTATTTATTGTTGTAATACACTTATTATACATTGAGTAAACTATTACAACTTACAAACACCATCTTCACAGTCATCTTCTGATGGGGCAGATATAATATATTCGTTATCATTTAGTACAGGTTTGATTTTTACAGGATTTGATAAATTACCAACAGTAAATTGTTGTAGAAGATTTTCATATGTTCTCAAACTACATCTTTTAACATACCTATCATAAGCCTCTTCAAATTTATGGCCCAATACTCTTGCTCTTGTTCCATAATCTTTAGCAAGTTCTACTATTAATTCATCTCTGGTAAGTGTTTCCATTTTTCTCCTGTAGGTATCATTTCTATTTTAATATTTGGAGTATCACTCCATCTTTTGACAGTCATTATCTTAACAACTTGGCGATCATCTAAGTATAAGACACCATTCAGAGAGTCTAATATAGCTTTCTGATAATTGTCTAGGTCTACATTGTTATCGCAATACTGACCATTTTGTTCCAGTTTTTTCTTCTTGGGCCA
>Ga0208919_1001106_pt1 | contig 16120 bp, 12 predicted proteins | sample 4_EtaG_FD_184076 | JGI IMG/M metagenome (GOLD analysis project Ga0208919, IMG submission 184076) | Marine viral communities from the Subarctic Pacific Ocean - 4_ETSP_OMZ_AT15127 metaG (SPAdes) (version 3) | ecosystem: Environmental > Aquatic > Marine > Oceanic | place: Pacific Ocean | collected...
CTGCGGACATAATGACACCGAATACACGTTCCTCGAAGGGGGTGGACATGACTAGTTGCGCACCAGATAATTTTTGGACATTGTTGGGTGACCTCGTGAGTATGGGAGGTTGGTTGTTAATATTGGTAATTGTAGCGCCTATGGTGCTCGGTTGGATCTTACCTGGTCCATTAGAGAGGAAGAAAAAAAATGAAAATTGATCCCAAATTCTTTGGGTTTATGTTGTTTATTATAGCGCAGACGTGCGGTGCAATCTGGTGGGCTTCTGGACTCTCTTCTGAAGTAGAGCGTCTAGCAGGCATCCAGGGACGCGCTATACCTGCTCTAGAGGCAGAAGCAAAGAACTGTGGTATCGAGATACACAATCTCAAGAAACTCACAGGGGATCAAAAAGAGGTGGCAGAATCTGTGAAGAATCTAGATGTTATGCTGTATCGATTACAGACTATAGAAACGATGTTAGATAAGATTTTAGCAACAAAGGTGAGGTAGGAGAAGTCTTATGGATCAATATCAGCGATATTTAGCAGATGAACAAGCTAAGAGAGCCGCGATGACGCAAGCCGCTACGGGTGCGGGTGCTTCAGCGTTAGGTGCTTCTACATTGGCAGGGTTTAATTGGCCAGGTCTTGCGGCGCGTGCTACACCAAACTTTATGGGACCTCTTGGTGTGTTGGCAGGAATGTTAATGCCTGGTAAGCTTAATAATCCAGAAGCAGATCCTAATTGGAGAAATAAGATGTATCCAGGCACTCCTGGGGCACAAGGTGAGAATTGGTCCGGGCAAACTTTTCCATGGCAAGAGCGCGAATATATTGACGAATACGATGACACTTCTATAGTTGGTCAAATGAAGAGGAATGCTGGTTACCGCTAATTATGGCTACATACACACTTGATGACTTTAGGATAGGTATAGATCGTAGGCGATCAGAATTAGTCGCCGACGATTTAGGTCTCATAGAGTGCAAGAATGCCTATGTTACAACTGGTTATGCTATAGCAAAGCGTCCTGGTTTAGACTCTTTAGGCGCGGCATTAGATCCTGATAGCCATGGTTTATTTATATTTGATAGAAAGTTTCATACTGTTAGTATAACTCCTGTTTCACACCCAGCATTAACGGGGTATGGCATTGGTGGTCCGTCAGGGATAAGTAGCGGAATAGTAAACATGGTTTTGCCTAATCCCGATACACCAGCTGATCCTATTGCTAAGGTATGGCAAGTACTGGTATTCAATAGGAAGTTATATGTTGTTATTGAATATACTAGTGGGGTAATAAGACATTTCTATCCAAGAGATGCTGACGATGTTCCGGATTCTGCTGATGTTATAACTGACGCAAATTGCCCCAATACTAAATCTGTTGTTGTCAATAATTCTAAGATATATGCTATAGGTCCAAATTCATCCGGTAATGCATATGTTAAATACTCTGCTACAGAGAGGCCAAGGGATTGGACATCACCAAAAGATGCTAGCGGAGCACTTGGATTACCAGCTGGATTGGAATCGCCTGACCAAGATGAAATAGTAGCACTAGCGAATTACAAGAAGTTCTTAGTTGTTTTCATGACAAATAACGTGCAGTTTTGGCAAACTGACACTGATCCTATGAACATAAAACTCAATAATGTTATTGAGAATTCATATACTGATTTCCCTCTCAGCATAGCAAGAATTGGGCCAGATACCATCTTCTTAAACAGGGATGGTTTTAATTCACTCAGTCAAATGCTTTACGTTGATTCCGCACAAGGTGTAGATATAGGTTCAGGTATTGACGACATTGTAACTCCATTTGTAGAAACGTATGCACCTATATATGAACCCAAAGCAATAAACTATGCTGGCTCTTCACAATATATGTGTGCTATAGAGAAGCAAATATTTGTTTTTACTTTCTCTAAGTCATCTGATGTGCATGCCTGGTCTAGATACACTACAGCGAATACAATAAGAGATTTAGCATCATATAGACAGTTTTGTTTCTTGCGGTGTGATGATGGTTCTGGAGGACAACGTATATATTCGTTTAATCCAGATTCGTTTAAAGACGCTTTTGCAAGTGATTTGTATGAAGTAGACATCACAAACTCTTATCAAACGCTACGTAGCAGTGGACGGTGGAAAAGAATCTGGGGTATGGATGTACTATTCGAAGGTACGGCTGATTTCCAACACAGATACGATGCGCGCACCACATCAGAGAAAACTACAGCTATTTCTCTTGCTGGTGATAGTAGACCAGGGCAGATAATTCCTGTAGAATTAATGACTACAGAGTTGAGTTTTCAAATAACGCAAAACGCCGACTCTACCTTTCAACTCAATAGTATCAATTATTATTTTGACCCACTAGGACACTTCTAATGGCTAAAAGAACTGAAGCATATCGCGCACCAGAATATAAACCACGACCAGATTTAAAGGGAATAACAAAGTTTCCCGGTGGCACAACACCTATAGCGCGTCCGTTAGAGACGGCCAAAGCTAGGGTCAGAGGTGGTCGGGCTTTAGCGGATTCCATCACTGGAGCGTTAAAATCTAGGTTACCAGAATCTCGCAGGGCTGGTGAAGCGCTTGCTAAACGTGGTTTAGATAGAGCAGATGTTGATGCGGAGCGCATGATTCGTCATGGATCATCTAGACATGGTGGATTCAAGTCTACAAGTATGCGCGACGCTTTAACGGATGCTATGCGAGAAAGTGCGGGAAGACGTACTACAGCTGGTCGAGGTATTTTAGCTAAAGAAATATCCCGCGAAAAAGAGATAGCTAGCACAGGCGCCGGTTTAAAAGATTTGGCAGCTAGAGGAAAGTTAACTGGATCTAGTCGTGGTATGCCGAAACTAGGCACTATGGAATCAGCAATGTCTAGTGTTCTTGGTAAGGCGCCAAAATCACCTGGTGGCGCATTTGGATATAAGCCTTGGGATCGCACTAAAGACTTCGTTAAAAAATCTAGAGTAACTATTTTTTGATATTGTATAGGAATTCAAAATGATCAATATAAACGCTTCTGATGTAGTTGCTAAAGTTTCTACAGATCAATTAGACGATGGCATGCCAAGACTCGTTTGGATAACAGCGGGTGAGCAAAAGCTATTACAAGATATAGACGCAGCTAGAGGTCATCCAGATCCTTATGGACAAACAGGTCCAGATGGTAGACCTTCCGCTTGGGGTACTGGCGCTTTGGAGGCTGCCGCCATCATAGCACAGACTGTGGCGTTCGTAGCTAATTGGCGACGGCAAATGAACATTGCTAAAGCTGAAGAAGAGAATGCCGCAGAGACAATCGCAAGAGCAAGTGAGGATCAAAACCTTAGTGTTCGAAATTTAGTAGACAAATATAACGTCACTATGGCGGAAGCTGCTAGATATAAAGAGAAACTTGGTGGTTTAGAGGATATAGCAGAGACAACTGGTCATGATGTTGGTACTATAGTTAAACAAATGGCTGACAGAGGAATGCTAGATTCCAAAACTAAGGAATATAGCGATTACTTGAAGGGTGGTTTAGTAGATACATTTGGCGCTGGTAGCGCATTAACTAGTGGTTACACCGGCGCTGGCGATCAATTCGCGGGGGAGATATCAACAGCTATGGGTCTCGAAAAAGCTGGCGCAGAAGCAGAAGCTGACGCAACGGGTAGATTACTTGCTGATGATAGAGAGGGTGTTCGTTTAGGAGAGTTGGGAGCAGACGCAAGTGCAACCGCCGCTGCTGGTGACACGCTAGCATCTGCTATGGCTGACCTCACTAAATCTGATGAGATAGCAGCAACAACACGTAAAGCGGATATAGCGAAGGAATCAGGCATTGAAAAAGCGCGTATAGAACGTAAATACAAATACCTCGCCCCCAGAGTAATAGGTCCTGGAATTCCGCCTATACCTGGGTGGTTAAGTGGTAAAGCAACAAAGGCACCTGTAACTCTAAAAGCTCCAACCGGTCCTGGCAGCGGATCGAGTTGGACAGATTCTAGAGTATACCCGTAGGAGAATATAATGCCAGCACCAATAGTACAGAACCAAGGCAGTAGCATCTTAAGCGTGCTATTCGGGGTTCCACAGGCCCTAGCAGATCAGACTAAAGAAGCTGCTATGGCGGATTATTACAGGGCTCAAGCAGCTAAACTTCGTGGAGAAACCGATAGTTCTGCAGGTGATTTAGCCTATCTAATGTCGACAGGTATGCCTCAAGCACAGGCGCAATTCACACTTAATAATCCAGGTATCGCTAATAGTATGAGGGTTAAAGATCCACGCACTATGACGCAAGCACAGGATATGGCATTAGGTGCTAAATCAGCAGACAATATAGCTGATGTTATGTATCAGTTGGGTGCTGAAGGTGGCGTGCTTAAAGACGATGGATGGTTTGTTGATGACCCATTATATGGAACCACAGAGGGTGAGGTGAATGTTGATCCAGATCCTGCAGTTTTTGACTATATATTCGGGCAGGGTGGTAGTTTGCAATTAAGTCAACTGCAGTCACTAGCATCGCAATTAGATAAGATGATGTTGCAACGAAGCGGCGGAACGCAAGGTTTCGCTATGGCTTGGCGTAATATAATGGAAAATAGTTTACGAGATGATAATACTTTCGACTTTGAAAGAGCAGCTCAATTAATGAACGCTGCCGCAGAAGCAATGGGTATACCAATGACAGACCAAAGATTAGCTCCATTTAACGTAGATTAATATGGCACTTACAGAGGAGCGCCGGCGGCAATACGCTGACCTACTAGAGGCAGCGCGAGATCAGAAAGACGCGCAAACCGTTGAGCGACTCAGACAAGAATACATGGCTGAAGCAGGCACATCTGCTTCTACCGCACCTATATCTTCTGTGGGTCAGCAAGCTTTTCAGTCTTCGCGACAACAACCTTCTGTAGAGAATATACCGCTTGAGGCTATACAGCAACCTGCTAGGGGTATTGGTACAACTCTAAAACATATACCTGGATTACGAAGTGTGGGTGAGGGTATGCAAGAGTGGGCACAACCAGATACTCCGTCTTTCTCAGGCACCTTTATGGATCGCTTCACTGACGACGTTGTCGGTAATGCGTTTCCTTATTTGCCAGGCGCTATAGGGGAGCAGAGTGGACAATTAGCTGGTCAGTACGGTGCATTTAAGTTGGGCAGTAATTTAGGCAGGCCATTTGGTGCCCCTGGTAGGATTATAGGAGGCATACTTGGACCTATGGCTTTCACAGCCATGCAGGTTGTTGGTCCAACAGCTGAAGAATTAGCTGAAGCACATGGTCGTCCTGGAAATCCAGACCCATCAGATTGGGCACAGGCTCTATTAACAGGCGGTGCGGTTGGCTTGTTAGACCGAGTAGGTTTGGGTGCTATAATGAAGAACCCAGCAACTCAAAGTGCTTTGAGAAATGTAGCAACTAGAGGTGCTGTAGGCGTCTTGGGAGAAGGCGCAACAGAAACCGCGCAAGCACTAACAGAACAGGTAGGTTCTACGTATGGCACTCCCGGAGGGGTAGAAACTGACTGGATGCAAGCGTTAGGAGAAGGTGCGATTGGCGCTGGGGCTGGTGGTACTATGGGTTCGCTAGGTGCTATTGGTCAAGAAGCTGTTGGCGCACTACCAGGTGACGAGAGATTCTTAGCACAACAAGCCTTGCGAGAGCAAGCAGGGTTACGTGGTATAGATCCTGAGATGCAGCGTGTGTTTGCTACTGGAGAACAGGTAGCTAGAGAAGCCCCAGCATATGCCTCTGTAGGAGCAACACCCGGAGAGGAAACAAGTGGCTTTTATGAGTTACCACAAGAAGGTCAACAGGTTGGTGGATTATCTGCTGTTATTGTAGAAAATGCTTTCCAAAAACTAGCGAGAACGTTAGGTCGACGACCAACACGAAAAGAGGTTCAGCGCGCTGTTAGGGATATAGTACAAGAGGAATCTATATCTCATAAGGTATTTCTTGAGATGCTTCAAGACAGAACAGGTTTCTTAGATGCTTTCTATAATAAGCGAAAAGATGATATAGAAATCTGGTTAAATACTGCAGAAGAAGCTGGTGGAGGAGAAGCGTATAACAACGACCTTTACGATAATAGAGGCGCAGCTGCTGAATTTATTGCTAGTAAAGCTAGAGAGCAGGGTATCAATTCTAATCTCGTGCGGCGTATTATATCCTCAATAAGAAACTTCCTTCGCAAGAAAGGCGCTTTAGGTTTTGATGCTGATTTTTCAGACCAACACATATACGACTTGATAACTAAGGCCGCCAGACAAGCAGAGGCTGGAACTCCTGGGGAAACTCCTACCATCACGCCTGAAGGTGTATTAGAATCCCGTGGTCTGCAAGATCCTAGCCGTCGTAGATTTATGAAGCAAGTAGGTGGAGCGGTTGCAGGTGCTGCTGTGGACCCAAGTATATTACTTGAGCCAGCGACCCAAGAAGCTGAAGTAGCTTCAACATTTGGTGGCATGCCCGAGCGCTTCCCAGGCTCAGTGTATGAGTTCTCTATTGCTGTAGATCCCAATGCAGGGTGGACAAGTTCAGATGATCCTAGCGAAGGTGATATAGACGTTGCGTTTACTCATGATCCCAATACTAATGAGGTCGTGGTGTACGAAGGCGCGGAGGAAGTAAATCGATTTGAAGTCGATGACATGCATGCTGATGCAGAGGTTCTTGAGTATGTAAGAGACGAGTATGGTAGCGCTAACATCAACGATGCACGAGTACAACGCGAAGAGATGGAGAGAGATCCTATCACAGGAGAGGGAGGTTTTGATTATTGGGGTGACGCTGATGATCGCTTTGATGATATGGCGCTGAGCGTTATACAAGGCGAGAAGACGATGGCTGGTGTAGAGAGGGTTAACCGAGGCCCAGCATATGATATCTTTGAGGAGCCTGAAACCCCGCGCCTACCAGAACAAGAAAAACCAGCATTACCCAAGCCAGATCAAAAAGCACTACCTGAACCTGTTGAGCCTGAAGAGGAAACAGATTCTGATCTTTATGTAAATACTGTAGATGAGATCATGAGTATCTATGATACTGATGCCACGGCTGCAGAGGCTGCTGAAGATGGTAGTTTGAACGATCGTATCATATCCTACGCAGCAGAAACACCGTTCACTAGAGAAGAGCTTTGGGAAGGCGTCAACCAACGTATAGAGTCACTTGAAGAACCACGCGTTCTGGAAGCGAGAACCCGTAAGCCAAGAAAAGACACTATAGTTCGTGACATAAATAACAGGATGACGAAAAAGATACGCCCTGGTATTAACGAATTAGATATACCTGACGCTGAGAAAGAAGCAAGACTTAATCTAGCATCTCGACTGCGTGGTGTAATGGGTGCGCCCGCTAGAAAGCGTGGTATAGATGCTGGTGATTTTGATGTTTTTGTTGAACAATCACAGAATATATTAGACGGTAATCTAGATACGGTTGAAGAGTTTATTGCTCCATTCGCTGATCAGATGACAGGCAGCAGAGAAAGGGTAAGAAAAGCTGGGGCACGTAGAGATCAACGCGCAAAGAAGATGGGTAAGACAGACGCCGAGATACTAAAGTATCGACCTAAAGGTGGTAAGCACCCAATGGAAGGGAGGATGACTTATCCATTTGCCCAAGAAGAGATTGACAGACAGGAAGAGGCGGGTGATATCACAGCAGAGGAAGCTGAGATTCGCCGCCTAGCGGTTAATAACGTAAGGCGCGTATTTGCAGGTAAGAGTGGACCAACTGTAAAGAGAGCGGTCACAGAGGCTGTCTATGGCATAGGCGCGTATGAGGATCTAGTACCATGGTCTGAGGTATATACTGAAGAACAAACTACAGAGATGGATGAGCGAGCTGAAGTAGCGCAAGCAGAAGCTGCTCGTACACGCTATGATCCCACTGATATAACCAGCAAACAAAAACAAGATCTATTGAATGATCCACCGACTGCTGAAGAACTATCTTGGATTGAAAGCGATGCAATGCCTTCTCTCACGGGTAAGAGAGCTCGATTACTTTTCTTACGTGCTCCTGCAGAGTTTAAGAGCCCTGCAGAACAACGAGAGTTTGAAGCTTGGAAAAAAGATCAAAAGGGATTTGTACAAGAAGACTTCAAAAAGAAAGAAGCTGAAGACATTGAGAAAGTTATCGAAGAACTTAAAGATAAAGGTCGATATACTAAATTAGCTTCAGGTCCAATTACCAAGTATAAAGAGAGTCAATCTAGAGTCATTAACGTTGACCCAATAGCTATGGAGCGTATGGACCCACAAGACGTTACAGGTGTAGACACAGCTGTACAGATAGCTGATGTGGAATACACGGCACAGGGAGAGGCGATCGATCCCACGTGGTATGAAATAGTGGACGATGAAGGTGTTGCTCCTGAAGTACCTCCTCAAGTATTAGAGAATCGTGTGCAATCTTCTAGAAAAGAAAAGATGAAACAAAAATCTTGGATAAAACACAAAAACTTTGGTGTAGGTATTATAGATGATATAGATTTCGATTTGCCGGACCCAATCATGACTGTTCGGTTTGAAGATGGTTCTGAAAGAGAATTGCGAGTAAATGAAACATACTATTTAGGTGACTCAAGCGATCCATACATGGGTAGAACTGGTGTATTCTCTAGTCAATCGACCGACGACAAATTAGCTATAAAAGAAGCGAAAAGAAAAATTGGTATTACTTCTGGTTGGAGGGGTAATCGACAAGTCATTGAAGAGGTTAGTTTCGAATCTAAAGCCAATTTACAAAGAGAGAATAAGGACATTGTAGATGATGATTTAGCAATAGAAAAATTTATAAAGAAGACATTAACTAACGCGTTAACAGAAGCAACGGGTATTGATTTTTCTCCAGATCATATGGTATCTTTGAGAGAGCATGGACTCGACTATGGTTGGAATATGTTTCCTCTGCCTAAGATATTAAATGCCAAACTGCAACATAAATCTTGGAAACATGAATCGCTAAGAAATGATACAAAACTACAAAAGTTCTTTGGTTATTTAGAATTTATTTCTGAAATAGAACAAGAAACGGGTCAAACAAACGATGTTTTAGAAACTCTATTTGATGCTATGGTTGAATCTGACATATTAGATGGTAATATCTGGACACAATCAAAAATTAAAAACACATTAAAAGGATTACCAAAATATAAAGGTCAATCTTTTCCAGAGCCGAGAATACGTCCTAATAGATTGACCGATTATAAAGGTCTCCCACGCATTATGGCGACATACGATATAGTTGGTCCTCATACTATAACTCCAGCACACTTTAAGACAATCAAAGATGCGTCAGAGTTAGTAAATAGTTGGAATCAAGTATTAGAATCACGTGGTAAGAGTGGATCAAAAGTTAGAGATAAGGATTATACAGAGCATTTCAATGACGGGTTTTGGTATGGACTTACTCAGTTCCTGTGGGGAAAACCTGTACAAACTATTCGTGACTTCAATAAGGTAAAGAGATTCGGCACGCAGCAGGGTAACATAACCGCTGCAGATGAAATAGCCGACTTGGTACAACGCGCTCACTCTGTGGGTAGACGTGCTAAAGGATTGGAGAGTGGCACAGACATGATGCAAGACGTGTCTATGCGTAGTGGTGAATTCTATTCTACAGTATCTAAAATCTTTTCTATGGTTACAGGTCGCGAGGGTGTGATTGACTTGTCTACTAATCAAGAGATTGTAGATCATTTGGTAGGTAAACGTGTAAAGTTCTCTAGCAAGGAAGTAGAAACTGCTGCTAAAGATTTAAAGTCGTTGCTAGAAAGGGTATACAAGTATGGCAATGATGAAACAGCGGGCTTAAAGGAAGCGGTAGATCTACGAGGCGAAGGAGATACTGTATTACCTAGAGTATGGAATATTGAATACTTAGCTACACGCCAGGGCAAGGCTAGATTCTTACGTACTTTAACCGAGGTGTTTTCGCCTCCCGGTAAAACAACACCCATATTTGAAGATGCAGGGATAACTGTAGAAGATCTGTATGATGCTGTTATAAATAGTGGTGGTTTTGTACAGGGTGATTGGACCAATATTAAAGCCGATCAACTACGCACGGAAGAAGACATAAAAAAGGATCTACAGATACAGAAGTATCTAGACTCGCTGCCTACTGAGAGCATGATAGACAGTGGTTTAGTATTGGATGACTTACAGGCAATTATACCTAGGTTTGTACAGAAAGCTGTAGAGCGTGTCGAGTATGCTAAGCGATTCGGTAAGAATGATGAAATACTAAGAGAGTTAATCAAGAAGGGTGTGGCACAGATACGTGAACATAACCGTGGTGTTTTACGTTTAAAGAAAACTGATGATGCTATGCCTTGGCTAGATGAGAAGAGGTTCGAGAAAGAAGCATGGACAATGGCCAGGATATTACGCAACCAATATGGTTACGATATGGCTAACATGCCTACTAGAAAGTGGCTGCAAAGAATAACTAACGCGCAGATCATAGCTAAGTTACCTTTGGTTACTCTTGCATCTATGCCTGAGTTCTTTACACCTATGTTGAAAGGCGATGTTTCTCCACATCATTGGTTTGTAGACTTAATGGCTGGCTCTGCATGGGCTGGGTACAAAGCAGCTAATGGTATGTCTAAGTTACTGTTTAATAGGCATCTTCCAGCAATGCGCAAGTATGCAAAGGATATTGGTGGTTTAGGCATAGTGAGTGACATTCAACTCTTGCGTGAGTTGGGTATAGCTGATATACAAGCTATGGGTGATATGGTTTCTACTCGTTATGCTAATCCTAACTTTGCACGTGGTGGGTTGAGGGCTGGAGCCAAGGGTACTATAGTTGGTAAACTACCCAAGCGTGTACGTGCCGTGTTTAACATGCAGGTCTTCATGCAGGCTACGATGTTGACCACCATGACAGAGATGCAACAGCTCATGGCATTGCGTAACTTCCAGCGCCACGCTGGTCGACGTATCAAGTTCGTACATAAGAATAAAGGCAAGAAACTAAGCGGTAGACAAGAGAGGCTCTTCAAACAGTTTACACAGGACCTAGCAGATTATGGCGTTACAGAAGACATCGATCTAGATACCCCGCATGGTCAAGCGCAAATGAACGCAGGTGCGTTACGCTTTATAGACCAAGTTATAACTAGGCCTAATGATGCGACCACAGCTAAGGCTTTCAAGAATCCACTCGTAGCTCCGTTAGTCCTGTTCAAGAGGTTCATCACAACATATGGTAATACTTTGATGACGTCTATTGGTAACGACTTCGCTACTAAGGTAGATAACACAGAACGCGCTAAGCAATTAGGACAGGTTGCAGCAACAGCTATGGCTATGTATGGTGCAGTTATGTTTGCAGAGATGCTACGCGGTGCTATACGAGGCGACCTAGAAGACGAAGATTTTGCTGTGATACCAAAAGACTTTCAGCAGTTCGTTCGTAGGTTAGATAGGACTGGACTACTCTCAGCCCCAGGTACAGCTATGGTGAATTTAACTTTTCCATACAAGAGAGGTTGGTGGGACTCTACTCAGAGCAGAATCTTTGGTGAAGTATTAGGTCCTGTGGGTGGAGATGCTTCTGCTTTCGGTGACACATTACTAAGAGGTGATGGTTGGGAGAGATTATTAGGCCAAGTGGTGCCATTATCCAAACAAGCCTTGGGTGGTACAACTAGAAGCGGTAAGAAGAGAACAAGAACTAGAAAGAGAACGCGAAAGCGTACAAGAGGTTAACTGCTGGGCCCCGCTCTAAGAAAGCGTTGCTCCCTGCGCAAGTAAAGGGCGGGTGTCCCAGCTTAAAATACTTCTACGAAATCTACGTCTCCTGAGAAAGACGAAACCCTGTGTACACAACCTTTAGGTATAGCAGTAATCCCATAGTATTCCTCCTCAGCTATAGTATCCGCTAGTTTCAGTACACCCTCTTCCGACCAAGTAGACTGATTAAGGAAATAACCGATTTGGCTAACTTTCATAATGTTAACCTCATCGGCTGTATCCCAACCAGACGATTGAACTGTATCCCACCATTCAACCTTGACTAGTTTCATATTTCACAAGCTCCGGCTACACAGGCATACTCTTGACTACCTGTTGTGTCATCCACATGTTCAATAAGATTATCCCAAGTTAATTCAATTTTGGAATATTTCTTATTCCATTTTTTGAAATCGGCAGAACACATATCTTGATACGGTGCTGCCTGGTAGACATGACCTTCATCGGCGCTAGGTAAGAAGCTGATTCCATTGACTATATCGAAGTTCTCCCATATCCAAGCACCTACAGTTGGCCACTCAGTTTCCTTTACATAGCATGTCATACTAGGTTTGTGCTCGCAATAGTGTAGTGCAAACTTCTTCCACAGTTCTAACTGCTCCATAGCAGATACATCATGACGCGTGATAGATCCTGTAGCCTTCATAGGAAACTCAAACACCCAAGCATCCTTATTGTAAGGATCTTCTAAGTGCTCGATCCCATTGTCGATAAGTTTTTGAGATAGTGGATCCTTCTTATCATTACGTACGCGGCGGATGTAATATCTAGCGTGACGAGGATGAATCCCACTGCTGCTATCCACCAGCTGACTAACAGTCCCGCTAGGCTTGACACAAGTAACAGAGGCAGATGGGTTGATACCAATTTCCTTTGCAAAAATTTCATTTGTTTTAACCGCATGATCGCGTAACTCCTCCAATTGTTTTGGCGATGCTTTCAGCAAAGCTGGACAATCGAAGATGCCTGTTATACTCACACCTAACAGGGCTTCCTCCTCACAGTTCTTCTTCCACTGGGCACCTAGATAACGAAAATCCGTGAGGCTTGCCTGCACGGTACCTAACATGGTTGCAGCTTCTATTTTTGTAGTAAGCGTTTCCATGGTGTCATTATATCTAGCTACCACCTCTGAGAGATTGCAAAACTGCTTAGAACGAAGTACTATTTCAGAACACGGATTTGTCCCGAAGTCCCACTCTTTATCTCTCCTCTCTGGAGCCATGGCTTGACAGGCTCGTCTATTGAAAATACCCCGTTCACCTGATCGTGACTCGTAGATGGCTGACCACTCTCGCATGAACGCTCCTACATCAGGACGTTCTGTATAGCATATAGAGTTGTTAGCCAATGCTCTCTGTGGGTTTTCCATAAACCAGTTACCCATCTTAGCATTGCGCATCCTTTCGTCTGAATGATTACTTAATGATATCTCAGCGGTTCGTCTAACCCCGCCGACTACTACTGCCTCTCCGATATAATTCATAATATCATGACATTCTAATGAAGTCAGCTGATCGCCTCGAGCACTAGAGATTACATGAATGGTTTTTTTGAATAACTCATCTAATGGTTCAGGTCCCGATGCACGCCCGCCGAACGTAACGAGCGGTGCACCTGCAGGACGAATCTTAGATAAATCCCATTTGGGTATTAACCCTTGAAACAAAAAAGCAATTAGCTCTTTGTAAGCCTTTGCCCACCCAATTTTTGAATCACGTACCACAATGACTGTATCTGTCTCGTGAAAGTCTTCAGCAATGACAGGCAATTTCGATATATGCTGTCGCTCAACGCTGAACCCAAGACCAGTGCCACACATAAGAATATAGAGACACTCGTCAAAAGCACGAAGACTATCAACAGCGGTGTAAGCACAGTTATAACCGGCAACATGGTCCTTCTCCAAGGCCTTTCCGGCCGTCATTAAAGCCCTCATCGAGGGCATTACGTCCATCCCTACAATAAGGGATTTAAATCGTTCAAAGTGATTGCGATCCAAGCGAGTACTAAAAAAATCGATATAGCGTCCAATGGTTTCCTCCCAGGATTCCCTGCGTTGATGTTCTGGTAGATACCTAGCATATCTACTCTTGTGTATGAACTGCTGATACGGCGTTATATGCATGTCCTAGAGCTCCAGAATCGCCCTCTAAGGCGAAAGAAAAAAAGAGGCAGGGCCTAAAGTAGACCCCGCCCCGTAAGTACTAAACAACTGCGTCAGTTAGAAGGGTAGGTCGTCATCCATATTACTGGATCCGCTACTCTGGCCTCCTCCCTTTTTCTGGGGCTCTGAGAACCTCATGTTAATTACCGCATTTTCTGCAAGGTAATCAAAGGCCTTCCATACCTTGTTATTGTCTGCATCTTCGTTTGGGTTGATCCATGCAGCTACTCGCATGTCTGTCCCATTATAATTACCTGGTCCAGATAGTGCGGGATCTTTAGCCGTTTTCCTCTCGTTGAGAAAGAATCGTCCCTTATTAGTGTTATCAAATGCTTGCTTTCCTGCCATTAGCGCTTCTCCTGCCTCTCGGCTCTTAGTTGTGGACAAAAATTACGTACATTACAGTACGTCCAACATCGCTTGGGTGACCCAGGTCTATGCTCTATCGTGCACTTAGTCGGGTCAATCAAGTCGTTCAAATAGTCTATCGCTCCTTGCTCTGTATCATGTAGCTTCAACGCATTCTTGCGCCCCTGTTTCATGACAGCCCATTTTTCTTCAGACTGCCACCGCTCCTCATCGTTACAGTAGTGCTCTTCATCGAAGTGCCTACTCAACTGTTGATGAATGTATGCTTTTCGGTGCATAGGTTTCCATAGCGGAATATCCACTACAGTCATCGCATGATTTGGGTACGTCTCTACATCAGATGCTTGCCTAGCATTCCAGTCACGAGCTATAGCTACGATAGCTAAACCCTTGACTTTCCAGTCATTTTCATGCATAAGATCTGCTAGAACATTAAGCTGAAACTCCCACGATTTTTTATAACCGTTAACTAGGTTCCAGGCGCTGACGGTCTTTACATCGTATAAGATTTTATCTGACATGTCGTAGACATCGATCTGGCCTGTAACCACTTTACCGTCATAATCGTGGTAGAATCGCTTCTCTGTTAAGACATCAGAATTACTCTCGTTAGTGTTTTCAACCACAGAGTGTACTGCTGATCCCCAAATAGACCAAACTCGGTCTTTAACATCTTCGACGAGTTCATTTGCATGTTCATACCGTAATTGGTTAATTTGAGGGCTATCTATAAGCCGTGTAACCGAAATGTCACTAGGACGAGTACCCTTTGAGTAGTTGTTCGTGGTAAGGGTATGATACAACCAGTGCGGATAATTGTTTTCATTTGTAAACTGACGAGCCATTCATTTCTCCTTTATTTGAAGTGTCTATTATACTAGAATCAGCAGCTTCAGTTGAAACCTGGATAGGGATATCTTTATAATGTTTACAAAAATGTTCTGCTTTAATAACGACATAGGAGTCTTCGAACTTTGTATATCTCTCGTGGAGTACCACGATGGGTATCCTGTGCTCTTTTTCACGATCAGCCTGCCCATAGGCTGAATGTAGCCAGTCTGGGAATGTCTTTCGATGTTTAACTTCAATAGAGAACGTTGGATGCTCCACATCTCGGCGGCTCTCCCCATTAGAACCGGTTCGTTTACCACCAAATAGCTTCGCAACTTCGCGCTCTACGTTCTTCCAATTATTAGTCCTCATTAGAATGGTACCTCCTGGTCATATTCCATATCTTCCGGAGGCTTGAAGTATACAGTTGATGGTGCATGTTGTCCATCTGTGAACGCTCCCGTGTCCGGTCCTATTTGATTCCACCACAGTTTGATACGACATGGCTGACCATACCGTACCTTGACAGCTGATATAAGTCCATCTGATAACTCTTCCCAAGTGCGGGTATCAGACGAGCTTATAGTCTGTGATCCCCAACCCTCGTTTACCTTCTCCTGTTTTTCGATGTTACGATTAACTATAAAAACATTATCAGCTAAGTTAGTTATGTCGCCAGAACCTACTACGTCGAACTTGTCTGGTTGACTCTTCTCTGAGTCTAGCTTACGCACGTGATGCACGACGTGTATTACCAAACCCAGTTCCATACAGGCCTTTTTAAGATGGACGATCAGCTCCCTCTGATGCATCCATAGGTTGTCGGAAGTTAATCCAATTGATGTGAGATTGTCTATAATTACATGATCTATATTCTCTTTCTTCGCTGCATCGAGAAACGTAAACACATCTTCGAACCGCATGCTCGGCTGGTGCCACACCATAACCCAGTCATTCAGCCACTGGGCTACTAAGGC
>Ga0208919_1001108_pt1 | contig 16103 bp, 25 predicted proteins | sample 4_EtaG_FD_184076 | JGI IMG/M metagenome (GOLD analysis project Ga0208919, IMG submission 184076) | Marine viral communities from the Subarctic Pacific Ocean - 4_ETSP_OMZ_AT15127 metaG (SPAdes) (version 3) | ecosystem: Environmental > Aquatic > Marine > Oceanic | place: Pacific Ocean | collected...
AGAAACTATTTCGGCAGGTATTGATCGAAAGTTATCCCCGTTTAACTTGCCTGAAGAAGGCGTAACGGGAAAAATAGTAAAAGGTGTAGAATACTCTGTGGCTGCAGCTAACAAAGCTACAGCAGTTGAGCTTCAAGACTCAGTTACTAAATCGTTAATGTTTACCAGTGAGCTAGATAAACTTATAAGACTAAAACACGGAGTAACTTTATCTGACATAATTAATGCAAGAGAAGTAAATATAAACGGAAGATTAGTAGAAGCCGACCTCAACTTAATTGACCCAGACATTGTAGGTAGCGCAGTAGATACAACCCTTCGTTCCGTTTTTGCTAAAGACTATACCACAGATGACCAAATGTTAAAAGGTATGGCTCAACTTGTTGAGAAAGTGTCAGCTACTCCTGGTTTAGGTACAATTCTTCCGTTTGGTAGATTCTTCAATAGTGTTGTAGCTACAACATATCAATGGTCGCTAGGAGGGCTAGTACAATACGGAAGAACAATAGGTAGAAAAGCAACACCAGACGAGAAATCTCTTTTAGGATATACATTTAAAAGAGGGCAGGAGGCTATTGAGCCAAAAGAAGCACTCTATCGAAGTGTAGTTGGATTATCAGCCATTGGTTTAGCTATGCAGGGAGATGAGGAAGCACGAGAAGAGGGTCTTCCGTGGTATCAAAGAAATGTAAATGGAGCAGTAGTTGACTTCAAAAACACATTTCCTGTGTCTGTATGGATGGTAGCTGGTCGTATTGGTAACATATTAAAGGATGGAGATACTGTATCGGCTGATCTTTACAAAGATTTAGGAGATGCTGTAGCGGTAGGGCAGTTTGCTAGAGATACTCAGTTCTCAAATGATCTGCTTAACATGCTAGATGTTATACTTAACGATGAACCAGATAGGAGACAGGTTAGCGCACAACAAATATATAGAACAGCAGGTAATGTTGTAGCTGGATTTATGCGCCCCCTAGATGCCCCTAATAAAATTGTTGGGTACTTAGCGGATAGTGATCACGCTAAAGATCCTAGACAAGAAGAGGGAGCTAATGTCTTTGCTGTATCCGCTACTAAATACATAGATAACATAATTGAAATATTTTTAGATAGTGAGATAAACCCTAAAGCATTAGGAAGTAAGACTTTACGAGTTGGTGGTAGAACAGGAGACATACAAGATCCTAACCCAATAGCTAGAGCAATCGGTGTTACGACTAAACCTGGTCGTACCTCTACTGAAATACTTTATTCAATGGCTGAAATGAAAGACTTTAAGTCAAGTGAGCGAAGTAGTTTACCAGCGTATGATAGAATATTTAATGAGTTGTTTGCTCCTATAATGGAAAGAGCCTCCGCAAAATGGTTAGACTCAGGGCGTTTCCAAAATGGCACACAAAAACAAAGAGAGCAAATAGTCAGGCAAGTAAAAACTGAAGTAGCTAAAACAGTCCGAAATTTAATGGAAGAAAACTACGCAGGATCTGATGCCGCCTTGCTGTCATTAAAACGTAAAGCTAAGTTGCAAAAAAAGGATGCTAAAGAAGCTGCATTCCGATACTTAGATTATGATGGCAGTATTGCAGATATGAACACTGCCACCGTACATAGGTTCTTAGACTTTATTGAAGTGTATGAGAACAACAGGCTATAGCATTCTTTTTAGATCGTAGCGATCAACGCCAATATCTTGCAACTCTCTGTCGGTCATATGATATAGTTTCCAGTAGTTAGCTCTTCGTTCTTGCACAGCTACTGCTCTGCGCCATAAATTTTTTAGCATGATATAACTCCTTTAATGTATTGCAGTTATACCACACTTGGGCTGTTTTTAAAATTGCTATCTTTACAACCCCGTTATGACTTTATGCCATGTACCTCCACACTTCTTCTTGCCCACAACTCTGTCTCAATTAGGTGTAACAGTGCGTTCTCTAATTCAAGTTTATCGTGAAGGTTATCTTTTAGTAATGCCCGTAATGGTTTTATTAGCTCGTTAAATTCATTTTTAAATCTATTATATTTTTTATTTATATGAGCGTTAGCCTCTTCTTGTAACTTCATTAGGCTATTTCTTCCTTAAATTTATCCATAGGAAGTAAATCCTTTATTTCCATTACATAATTGTCTTTCTTATACGTTAGATTATTTGTGCCGACAACTGAACCTGCTTCAACAAAAGTAGAGTCCTCTAAGAATCTTTTTTTGTTGTATCCGCCTAACACAAACACAGTGCCTAAATCACTAAGAACTTGAGTAAATAATAGATAGTCGCAATCTTGTTTTGCATTGTACCCAAAAATAGTACAGTCGTAGTAATCTTTAGGCACGTATCTGACTTTCTTAGTTTTTACATCAACTGTCTTTCCTGACTCCATCATAATGTCGTAGTCGTAAGTGTTGTGAAATTCTCCCCCTATAACCTTCTGTGCAGCAATCTCTCCAAGGAACGCAATTAGATTGCGATCTCCCTTCATCATGCTGCCTTTTAGTTCTCCCATGTCTGCGGCTTTTTTTCTAGCTTCTATTAGCATGGAGTCCGTTATAGGTACTTCAATCATTAAGTGTCCTTCTTATGTTAAATCTACAATTTCACAGACATCGCCTGAACAGGCTAGGGTCTGCATACCTATAGTATTATCTTCCTGCTCATACGAAGATAACTTTTCCCAGTCTATCTTTTTAGGGAAATCTTTTAGTAACGCTTTGTACTCATCTCTATTACAATCCTGGTAAGGAGCTTGCTGATAGGTATGGTCTGAGTGTGGCAGAAAAGACACACCACTCATCTCATCAAAGTTCTTATATACAAATGCACCTACGTCCATCCATTCATCGTCTTTGACTGTAATGGTTACCGATGGTTTGTGTTCACACCAGTGTCTTTGATATATGAGCCACATCTCTAGCTGTTCAATGGCTGTCATATCATTACGGGTTACTGCGTTTTTAGGAGATTGTATAGGGAAACTAAACACCGTTGTAGTATCTGGTTTCATAACACAAGGTTCGGCTGGAATACCTTGATCTATCATAAACTGAGTAATAGGATCTTTGTTGTCTCCTCGTACAGTTCGTATGTAGTGTCGACTATGTCGAGCGTGTATGCCACTCGCACTGTCTACAAGTTGTGATACAGTACCTGAAGGCTTCACACATGTTATAGCAGTGGATTGTTGAACACCTAAACGCTCTGCCCATTCTTTGTTTGTTTGAACAGCTACATGTCTTAGGTGATCTAGTGTTTGAGATAGACCTTGGTTTTTAGCTGTAAGTAATGGGTTGTCCATTATGCCTGTTAATGAAACGCCAAGCAGTCTTTCCTCTTCGGTATTGTTTTGCCATATTTTACGAAGATAAGGGAACTTAGTTAGGCTAGACTGAACTGTACCAATTATCGTAGCTAACTTTACTTTCCTAGATAAACTTTTTATGTCGTCTGTAGCTCGTACTACTACCTCACTTAAATTACAGAATTGATATGGGCGTAGGATTATCTCGCTGCACGGGTTAGTCCCAAACTCCCAATCTGAATTACGTCTACCATTCTTGTCTGCCTGTTTCTTACTAGCTTGTCTATTGAAGATACCTCGTTCACCTGACTTAGACTCAACGAGTGCGGTCCACTCTCTAAGAAATGTTTCCATATCTGGTTTCTCTGTATAGCTAACTGAGTTGTTAGACAAAGCTCGATGCCCTGCATTTTCCCACCAGTTGCCTGACTTGGCGTGCCTCATACGGTCATCACTCAAGTTAGACAACGAGATCATTGCGCTGCGTCTAACACCACCACTTACAACTATCTCGCCCACTTTACACATTATGTCGTGACATTCTAAGCTAGACAGTTTGCGGTTTTGTGCGCCCTTGAATGTAGCAATACAAAAATTAAACAAGTCAACTAATGGAGCAGGACCAGAGGCTCTACCACCAAATGTTTTTAGTTTAGCCCCTGCTGGTCGAACTAAAGACATATTCCACTTAGGTATTTCACCTGCCCACAGAAGTGCTAAGACTTGTCTAAATGCTTTAGCCCAACCCTCTTTACTGTCTTTGACTATAATAGTTGTATCACTGTCGAACATCGTTGGTACTTCAGGTAGTTTAGATATAAACTGTCTCTCCACACTAAACCCAACACCAGTGCCACACAGAAGTATAAACATAGCTTCATCAAAAGATTTAGGGTCGTCTACTGGTAGGTAGCTGCAATTGTAACCTGCTGTGTTATCTCGCTGCAAAGCTGGCCCTGCCGTCATCATCGCTCTCATGGATGGCATAACTTCAAGAGATACTATTGCATCATACAACTCTTCTCTGGTATCTGTGTCCATGCCGTTTGTTTCGCATACTCGGTCAACATACCTAGACACAGTTTCATGCCACGTTTCTCTACGACCTTCCGTGTCTAACCATCGGGCGTAACGTGATTTGTGAATAAATGATTGATAGTCTGTTGGCAGATAATTACCGTCCATAGTCTTTCCCTTTTACTTTAATTTTTTCTATTTTTACATCGTCTATATCGTGCAGCGCATTCGCTACTACGTCTTCTACATCTTCTTCGTGAGCCTCTTCTACTAAAGATAATATATTACCGTCCTCATCTACTTTCATAGTGAAGCTAACATGAAAAGATTTAAAGTTCATCCTTTGTTTGCCATACGTTCTGAATATGTAAGAAGTCTATTCATATACCAAGAGCTTTTCTTTAGATCTTCATCACCATTTTTATATTGCTCTCGCCAAGTATATTTTATCATGTTGCCTTTGCAGTAGCCTCTAAACTCATCAGGGGTAAGTGCTGCTTCGATAGCTTCTATACACTCAATTCCTGCGTGGTTATAATGTGGTGGTTCATTAACCATGTCGTCACTCATGCGTTGCCTTTCGTTTTTGTAGTAGGTCCAAACTTAATGACTTTACCACCAGAAGTTTGTATTTCTACTTCAGGCAATCCATTAGCTTCTTCCTCTGCGTCTTGTTCAAACATCTTAATTACTTCATCTCTTCTTTGTTCTACAACTTCCATGATGTTTGGATAATCGTGAGCTATGTCTAAGAAAGCTGACAAGAACGTAGCACATTTTACTAAGTCACTAAGTATAGCTTTGTCTATATTGCTCTCTGGCCCCATAGCTAGACCCGTAGATATTAGACCACTCCATACGCCATCTTCATCAAAGTTTATGGGTCGCAATATTAACGCAACCTCATCATCTGCTAAAGTGTATCCCATTATATATCCTTTCTTTTTGTTTTTAACTTTATCACGGTAGCTTTAGTATATCTACCTTTTTCTGTTAGCCATTCTAACGGTATAACTCTATGCGCCCATTTGAATCCGTGCTTCTCACACCATCCAGAATATCGGGTCTTAGAACCCTTGTACAGTTTAGCTTGAGCATTACTAAAGACAAACCTTATATCTAACTCAGGGTGCTGCTTTTGAATAGCTAAATGCTTGCGCCTATCTTCATTATCGAACAGCCCTTTAGCTTCACATATGATACCGTTGTCTAACTGAAAGTCAGGTGTGTAGGTACGATACCGAAGATCCTCCCACTGAACTTTAAGCAGTTCGTAGCGTACTTCTTTTTGGTGATGTGTTAGGTATTCAGCAAGTGTTTCTTCGAGGCCACTGCGATAGCGTCTAGAGTTGTGTCTGCGTCTAGCTTTAGTCTTTTTTGCCATCAGATGAGATCTAACTGCTTTTCTTGAATGTCCCATTTTTTATATGATTGCACAGAGTCAATTCTTTTTATCATTTTTTCGGGGCAAACTTCTCGTCCTTTGTTTTTAAAGTTTCTAGCTACGTTAGTGCTATCTGCGGAAGCGAAGGGCCATACATCTCCACACAAAGAAAGACCCCTCATCATATGAACCCAACTTCTATTTCCTTGTTTTGTCAATGCGTTCCAAGCCTCGTCACATCTTTTAACCCAAGTTTCAGATCGAACTTTCCAATATTGCCCAGATGATCCAAAACAAAATCTTGGATAATTGTCTGAAATTTCAAGTAACCAATCTATAGATAAGTTCATGTGCCAAACAGGTGCAGACAAATCTTTACTGTGCGGCCATTCTTTTAACAACTGTTTTTGATCTTTAACTTCTCCTCCTATAATATCGGGAATTACTGCCCAGTGAGGAGGGTATAAATATTGATCAACCCAAGAAATGTAATTTTTATAATTAAATTTTTTTCCTTTTGTGTATGAAGAAAAAGCTCCATTGTCCCACATTACAGACTGTGCATTTCTAAAACACCATTCAGCATTTCTTGGATCAGAATAACTTACACAAAAGTTTCTTCCTGCTAATTTAAATAACTCCAATTTAGGTGTAATTGGAGTCCCGTGGTAGTGAATCATTTTAGATATAACCAAACAAGAATAGCAGCAATCATTTTAGAAACAACCATTACAAAAAACGCTGTCCAACCAAAAAATCCTGCAACAGTCAAAAATACAAAGCTGTCTACAGGAACAGACATTGCAGAAGATAACAAGATTCTATCTCTCATAGATCGTTTTGTTTTTGTATAAACGGCCCAATCAACAGCTTCAGAAATTACAAATGCTAAAGCCGATGCTATGGCAATAAATGGATCTGCCATTATATAACTAAGGATAATTCCAATTAACATTGGTAACCAAACGTAATGTCCGATTTCTTTTTGTGTGTAGTCTCTTAGGATAAAAACGGCTCCAACCAAAAATGTCATTGGAGGTAAGGCTGCACCAAATACAAACCAAGGAGTTAAAGCAGAAAATCCATAGTTTATTACAACAATAGAAACAATATACAAGAAACCATATTTCATTCTTTCTTATCCTTGGATAGAGAAGCCTTTAATTCGTCTACTTTAACTCTTCCTATCGCATTAACACATTGTAACATATGACCGACTACATTTGATGTAGTTGTGTTAACTTTTAGAACTTCAATTAATTCTTTCTGTTCATCAGTCATGTTATTTGTGTCGTAGTCTGTGCCTTCGATTGTCATCTTTACCATTATGCTGCCTCGTTCTTTTCGTTTAAGATCTCTGATGGATCATATTTTTTTATTAGTTTCCAGTAAGTCAAAAGACTGTTGAACATAGCTAAGTGTCTTTCGTGGGTATCTTTATCCCACTTGTGTACTGCTATTAACTCAGGGTCTTCTCTGTCTACAAATATAGATACTCTTTCTGGGTCTTTAAAGTTACACCCCTCAGCGTAAGCTGATAGCTGCATTCCGTGATCGTCAAACACCAACTTAGATGCCTTCTTATCTTTTAACCCATCCTTTGTTTTAAAGTCAACAAATATTCCTGACTTAGAATATAAATCTATTTTACCACCATAGCCGTTGGTAGAACAAAATGAATCTTCAGCTATCCACGTTTCATCAGGAAACTCTTTATCTAAATAATCTTTAATAACTTTATATGCTTTAGTCTCTGAACCGCCCATGAAACCCTGCTCAATCATAGCATGTATAATTGTACCTCGTTCCGCAGCTTTACGGCCTATGTCCTTTGAGTCTTCTTTACATCGGTGTGTAAATGCTTCTAGTGATTCACCAGGATCTTGCTCTAGTGTAATAGCTGAGTTCAGGGCTTGATTGATCTTCCAGTTTTCTAAGGACGGCTTTGCAGCCATCCCTATTATTGTTGTAACGGAAGGTACATATCCGTGTTGTCGTGCATCTCTTAGAGTAGTATTTCTTTCTCTACCATTTGCTCCGACTATTGTGTAAGTAGGCAAGCCATCTTTATTGTACCAATGCCCTGCCTCAGAAAGTTGCTCCATTAAACTGCAACACCCTCAACATCAACAAAGGCCTCAACAAGTTCAGCATCTGAACCTTTCAACTCTTGCGTGTTGTGTTCTTTCCATTTGTCTAAAACAAAGCCGTCAGACCATTTAATCCATTCTTGAAATGCCCCAAATGTTTCTGTGTCTTCATCCTTGAGATCAACTTCACCTTTAACGGAGAACAAGATAGTCGCATATGTTTGTGGAACTGTCTCTATCTTTGAGCCTAAAGTAATACTTCGCTTCAGGAGTTTAGCTTCAATAGGTACAGAGCTATCATCCTTAATTTGTTTTAAAACGTCCGTTAATGCTTTGATACTATCTTTGTTCTTGATGTCTAAGATAAATGGTATCTCATCGTTGTAACCACTTAACTCATTGCCCTGCTCATCTAAAGCAGCACCATTAAACTTAATTGTACCAAACACTATTTTAGTGCGTTTAACTGCTCTCATTAAATCTTTGACTTGTTGAGATAGGGCATCATATTCTTTCTTTGAATGATAGCCTGATGGTCTGCCAATATTAAATGTACCTTTAGTATCTTTTAAATCGCTGTAAAGATTGTTAGCCATCTCAGTGCGATCCATAACATTATTAATTGAATCCCAGTGAGTCCACTGTTCTTTCATAGCAAAGATTCTAATCTCAGGTTCGATACAATAAACAAAATCATCATTGACCTTTAACCTGAATGTACCGATAGGCAAAACTTCTATCTTAGTCATCTTGCCTTTAACTTCTTCATCCCCCATCACAGATTTATGCATAATGCTAAGTCGAGCTAGAGTAGATGATTGTTTGTTGCTGTTATCATTCTGGGTTGATAGCCCCATCATGTCAGCTAGTGCCTGTCCTGAGACACCTGATATTTGTAGTTCTGTATTCATAATTTACCTTCATATATGATATGTGAAAAGAGTTATAGTTATACTATATAACGTCCTTTGTGTCAAGCCAATTTGGTCCTATTTTCGCTTCCAAAAGCATGGGTACATTCATTTTTACATCATATGCCTCCTCAATAATTTTATCTAAATCTTTATTCATCTGTGATATTATTTCTATTACTTTATTTTTTTCGTGTGGATGTACATCAACGACAGTTGAGTCATGTACTGTATTAACTAAACAGGACTGCAAAGGCTCTAATCGTTTGTGCATTTCAAGTAAAACAACTGGTACAATGTCGCCAGTAGCAAAACCTTGGACAGGATAATTCTTTATCATTGTGAAATGCGATGGCTGTCCGTTCAGTCTACGCTCTACATCAGGGAACGCATACTGCCGACCTGATGGTGTCGTTATCTTTCTGTGCCGTAATGCTTCATCACCGAGCCTCTTGTGCCATTTAGCTATACCTTTGTACTTATCATTAAAGTGCTTGTAGTATGCGGCCTCCGCTTTACTTCTGCCATATCCACTAGCTCCAAACAAAGGAGCAAAGGTATGTCCTTTAGCGACTTGGCGTGACGTTTCTTGCCCTGCATCGGAAATAACTTTGGCTGTATAACTGTGTACATCAAACCCAGTTTCTATCTCCTTCATGGCTGTTTCATCTTGTGATAAGAATGCTGCAACTCTAAACTCTAACTGAGCGAAGTCCGCCTCTAAGATATGCCCACCTTTCCAACGAGACACAAAGACCCGTTTAACGGGGAACGTACCTCCTCTTGGCATATTCTGCATGTTGGGGTTACGTCCACTAAACCTACCTGTTGCAGTAATATGTTGCGTTAAACCTACATGAAGAAAGCCATCCTCTTTTGTGTAATTGCTAATACCATCTACGAATGAGCTAAGGTAAGTTGATACAGCCGACAGTCGTTTTATATCTTCTAGAAATTGTATTGCTACGTCCATCTTCCGTGTCTTAGCTGTAGCGATAAGGATGTCTAAGTTACCCTTGCTCGTACTGAAGCCGTTTGCACTTACCCATGTCTTGTTCGGTGGATTAAATCCGAGCCCAGCTAACTTCTTGGTTTGTTCTAATTGGTAGCCTCTCGCTGAACAGTCCGAACATTTGTTAGCTTTCTTGAAGTTGCTACCATCTTTCTTCTTCTTAAATCTACTACCTACACCATTACATGTAGGACAACTGAATGCCCTTGTCTTGCGAAGCAAAGTACTATTAGCTGCTACAGCATCTCGAAACTCAGGTAAGTTACTCGTAAACTCAAAAAGATCAGCCCATTCTTTCTTATCCTTTACAGATCTGCTAAAGATAACTTGAGATACTTGCTCAGGACTATTTAGATTGATTGGGGTGTCACCCATAAGATCACGAATCTGTGTCACCAACCTACGTTCAATATCAGCTTTCTCTTGTTCAAACTCTTCTCTTACTCGCTGAAGGGCGACTCTATCCACACGGAATCCTGACATGTACATTCTGGTAAGGGTTTTACAGACTTCACAGGTAATGGCTCGAACTCTATCCATTCCGTTGGAGCAGCTTTGGGAGTACCCTTCGGAATTAATAGCATGGAACAACTCTGTAGTAGTGTCGATGTCACAACCAAGATAATGAGTAAGCTCGTTAAGTGGTATTTCATTTGTGTTATATCCTTCTTTAAAATAGTTTTTTAGTGTATCATCCTTCTGAAAGTTTAAGTTTCTTCTCTCAGCACATGCTAACAAACTCACAGGCTGTTTTTGTCCTCTCTGCAAGATATACTCAGCTAACATCGTATCGTAAATTTCGCCATCATATTTAAAACCACTAGCCCACAACCACATTAGATCGTGCTGTGCATTGTGCATAATTAGCAACGTAGTCCTATCGAGTATGCTCTGTAATAACTCAGCGTTAACCCCAGTGCGGTCACTATACTCTAAGTGATCAAAGGTTAGAAGGTGTCGTTCATTGCTATCTACGTCTTTAGTACCTACTTGGACAAGGAAGTTTGTAGGCTCAAAGGGGTCCATATGTGTCTTGCCATTACGTTTCGTTACTGTGTTCTCTACATCTAATACTATTCTCATCTATTCTTCTTTACATATCCTGCACCTAAGCAAGAATAACATGTTTCAGCATTGACACTGACATTATCTGGATCTGCTGGATAAGACTCAACTTCATATATAATGCCTCGTCCACGACATACATAGCAATCAACTTCATCTTCATTCTTAAAAAATCTCATTATGTTCTCTCCTTATACAGTATACTGGGCTATGTCCCCTGCCAACTGGCAAGTGATGCGACCATGAAAGCCACCCTTTAATTTGTTCTTAGCTATATTAAGATGACGTTCTGTGTCATCCATCTCATTGCCTTCTGTTACCTTAGTCTTACCTATAAGTATCATCAGGTCAGCTTCTGCAGCTTTACCTGTCTTACTACCCTCCAACATAGATTGATCAGGCATAGCTAAACCTTCTGCTGCCGCACTCAGTTGTGACAACCAAAAGACGGCACAATTATATTCTTTCGCTATGTTTCTGGCGTGTATTGTAGCATCTCTCAGATAAACATCAGACTTATCACTGGTACGTGGCGCAAACTTATCACCCATATCAAGTATCAGTATATCTGGCTTAGTTGACTTAACTACCGCTTCTACCCACGCCAAATCTTTACCTGTTGAATCTTTAATGTGGATGTTAGCATTGACTTTATCGTAGCGCAAAGCAGCCTTAGCGTAGTTACCTTTAATTTCCTCTAGCGTCATCGTTGTAGCTGAAGATAAGTACCTTGAACCTACCCTATTAGCTGCTTCTTCGTTACATAAAATGACACACTTTGCACCTTGGTCAGCAAAGCCGTGCGGAGAGGCTATAATAGAAGCGTGGAAGCTGGTCTTTCCTGTATTTGGCCTCGCTCCGACAATAACGAAGTGACCCCCACTGATGCCTTCGACATTACGTCTGAGCGTAGGTATGTTGAACTTCCATTGTGTCTCAGTTTCATTCGCTTTTAGTAGTGCATCTATACTCATATCTTCAAACTCCACCTTTAAGTTAGGCGTAAAATCATCTTGGTAGTTCTCTACAATTCTACGCAAGGGTTCCAAACTGTTTTGCGTTCCATTAACGTAGTCAAACCCTATGTTAGCGACCTCTTCCCCGACTACTTGTTGAAACATTCGGGAGATAACTTCATTAGCTACTTCATTATTTAGTGTGCTGCTATTCGCTATCTTTCTAAATATCTTTTGGAACTGCTCTTTGTTACTAGTCGTCAATGTCTTATTTGTAGCGTAAAATAGAGCTTCTAGATCAGCGAGTGATATTCCTTGGTCATACGTTTCCATTGCGTAATCTAGGATTTGCTTAACTTTACGCACATCTTTCGTAAATATTTTATCTGGACATCTTATGCCTTTATGTAATTCGTAGAACTCTCTGTCCATTAGAGTCTTTAATAGTGATAATTCTGTCATGCTCTCTTTCTTCTCCTGCCTATATATGCCCCATTTCTGTCCCAATTAAAGTAGCGCATAGGAAAAGGCCAGTAATACCATTTGATTGGCCTTGACCCTCCTTCATTCCAAGCCTCACGGACTGCTCCCCATCGACCTAGTTGTACTAAGCCGACACATGCAGCGTACCTTTGAGGTGGCTCCTTAACTGCTACTTTAAGAGATCTCACTTAATTGTTTTCGTTTCTTTTAGCTAATGCCTGTGATGCTCCACTAAATGTATTTACTAAGTAAGGTTTAACTGATTGCGGATTCTGATGCCCAGATACTTGCATAACTCCAGCCAAATCTACCCCAGCCTCAACCATTTCTGTGATGGCGGTTCTGCGTAAGTCCATAGCATATAGACTAGCACATAAGTTAGCTTGTTTCTTTATGTCACTAACCAGGTAACTAATCTCTTGCATTGAGTAAGGTGTATATGTCTTACCTCTTCCAGGATTTGGTCTAGGACATACATAGTCTTGGAATCCAAAGTCATCCTTCTGTTGTTGCAACATCTTAATTAAGGTATCAGATATAGGTAAGTGAACCTCAGCCCCTCGTTTAGATTGTTTAATATCTAACCTATTCTCATCAAAGCTAATGCTATCCCATTTTAGTAAGCGCATATCCCCGATGCGCTGCCCAAAGTCATACGCCATATGACATATCAAAGCGATACTTCGATAGTTAAAGTCTCCATACGCTACATCTAAGAACTTCTTTATGTCTGACTTAGACCACAATACATTTCGGGTAGCATCTTTCTTACGAGATACACCTAACGTAGCGTTCTTATCTATAACCTCATTCTGCATAGCGTACTTTATAACGACAGATAATGCACTGATCCTCATGTTAGCTGTTCGTGTTCCTACTTGCAGCCACTGCTCATATGCATTTGATATATGCTTTAGAGAAAGCCTACCGATAGTTATATCGCCTAGCTTTACATTGTTTTGAACTACAGTATCACAGATCTTAGTCTGCTGATCTACGTAATCTTTTTGTGTCTTAATTGCTAAACTACGAAACTTAGGTGACTTCCTATAGTGTTCTACCGCCAGTGTTAGTGGACTACTCCTCTTTAAATCTTTCACGTTGTTAATCCTTTCAGTTTAATAATATCTTCCTCTAATTTATACTTTATATCGTCTTGCAAGCGCATAGCAATAGTGTGTCTGCCAGTCCAAGACGCTATCTCTCGTTTATATTCCAAGGTCTTGTGTGCTGCATCTGGATCGAGTGCTACGATGATGCATACAAAATCTTGTATGTATTCCATATGTTTCACGGACAAAGACGTACCTAATATAGCCATACCTGTGACATTAGGACACACACTACATATAGTGTTTGCACTGATTGCGTCTTCGACTAGCACTACAAATCCATTTGGTTCGCCACGACAGACCTGGTAAACAGGGGATATACCTGTGTATCTGTACCATTTAGGTATTGCACCATCCAAAGCCCTACCTGTTGCGTCTGTGAACCGCCCATTCTCTCTGATAGGAAAGACGGCACGCTTATCTTTAACGTCATACAGTAGCTCCGTATTGTGTAGCCCCCAACGCTCAACAAAGTCCCACAATAATGTGTGTTGGTTAGTAGGCTTTACGACATACTCAGGTAGCTCCATTAAGTTTTTGGATGACCACGGATCGATATGAGAGTAGGTAGCCAATTTTTTTTTAACTTCGTTGGCAGTCATACCTGTGCGAAAAGAACCCTTCACATTGCAGCGTAATTTGTAGCAATGATAGAGTAACCATCCTTCTTCTTTTGTTATACCTAAAGTGTTTTTACTATAGCAGTCAGGGCAGTCTCGTCTGAGACTTTGCCCCTCCTCAATGTCTAACCCAGTAATAAAATCAATAACTTTATTCATTGGATTTATCCTTTTTCTTTTTGTCGTAATGTTCTTTACCTCTAGCTGCTGCTGATCTGTAGCATATAACTAAACTCACAATAAAAAACACAACAAAGAAATATCCAGGAAAATATAATGCCTCACTCATTGTCTCTCTCCCTTTTAGCTTGTTCTATTAATTGCTGCTCTAATATTAATACACGAGATTTTAAACATTCAATTTGGGCGTGCATTGACTCAACCATATTTTCTAGTTTAGTCATCTTTATCCTCCTCTCTCGTAGTATGATAAGTTTCCTCTCTTACTCGTGTTTCAAAAAATGTTCCCAATTCTGGATGGTTACCCATAAACTTTCTGGCATAATGAGAAATCCAACCATCATCAATTTTGTATTGTGAATCTTTTTCACTTATCATTGTCTCCCACCTGATTCGGTGAAAAATACTTTTTGCAGAGTACCTTTGTTTGTACTTTGATGCTTCAAGAGCAAAACGCTCAAACATTTTGTACACTTCTGGGTTTTCTCTGTCGTGCTTAACAAAGTTTTCTACTGTCCATTTACCATGCATGTTAGTACAACTCCTTAATTAAAAGATATAGTGTCACTAGAAATGCTACTACTAGTATTGTTATTAGTCTTCTATATGTTAGTTTCATCTGTCTTTCTCCTTAATATTTTTTTAACTACCCATTTCAAGAAGCGTTTAATATATCCGTTGACGAGCTTATTAAAGTAGTACCGAAAAAATCTAACGACTATCAGTATAGGACTCGATAGTACATCAAACGCTATCAAGCCTATATCAACGATTAGATCAACCCAGTGGTCAACAGTGTTCCACTTTTTAAAACGAGTAAATGCTGCTTTTAGTCTTCGCATTAATGTTCTGTTCTCCTTTGTAATCTATTATTTGCTCTTTTTATTATCATCTCTAAAAGATTTTTATTTGAGTTATCTATTATAGACTCTAATATTGATTGAATTATACGACCTTTAAAATGTATTAACATATTATCTCTTGGTTTTTCCCTTTCCAAACTTTCGTCATATATTTCTAGTGACCAGTCATATATACTATTTTCATCAGAAAATGGTTTTGAGTTTTGTTCAAATATAGCATACTGCGGAATTTGGTAATGATGTTTTAAATACAAACTACCTTTATTTCCCCAATTCCAACTGTCTATCATTCTTCGCTCTAATTCTGTTAAACATAAACTTATACTCATGTTACTCTTCTCTCTCTTTTTTAAATTGTTGTCTATTGTATTGTGCTTTTCCCCCTTTCTTAGGTGGCACAACTTGGGGTGGCTTGCGATCTTGCAGCATAGCTTTAGCTACTGGATTGCGAACCACTATCTTAGGTTTCTTAGTCAACTCAATCCATCCAGCCGTCATTATATACGGCATCAGGAAAAAACTCTTTAATATATATCAGTGCTTTCCCTACTGATTTTTGGGCTGAAGTATTGCCTTGTACCCAACCACAAGACACTACGTTGATGTCTTCAGCGATGCGTTTACCTTTACGCAAATATGGAATAGAGATACCTTTACCTCCACAACACGATCCCAGATCCTCAGAACCTTGCGCTTGCCAACAGTCAAACCAAATTTGTTTGGCGGTATCTATCTCAGCTTTCCGCATCTTCAAGTCGTCTTCTTGATATGCCATAACTTTATTGGGGTTTTTAGTATAATATTTTGCTGCTAGTTTCATTTTTTCATACTCCTTCTTTGGCTTTCTAATTGTCCTCTTAAAAATTCGTGAACCTGTTCCTCAACTTTTTTAGCCATCATTTCTAAAACTTCAATAACTTCTTTTGATCGCATACCATCATCACCAATAACAATATCAACGGCCTCTCTTATGTCTACTTCTGAATACTTTTTCATATTAACTTTGCTTTCTTGAGTTTATTTTGAATACGTTTTTTATCATCAGGGCAAACCTTTTTACCTTTTCTTAGGTTTTCTTCTTGCGTTAATATTTGAAGATTACCTGACCAATGTG
>Ga0208919_1001109_pt1 | contig 16101 bp, 28 predicted proteins | sample 4_EtaG_FD_184076 | JGI IMG/M metagenome (GOLD analysis project Ga0208919, IMG submission 184076) | Marine viral communities from the Subarctic Pacific Ocean - 4_ETSP_OMZ_AT15127 metaG (SPAdes) (version 3) | ecosystem: Environmental > Aquatic > Marine > Oceanic | place: Pacific Ocean | collected...
TCTTGAAATCGAAGGTTCAATGAAGTTAAATGATATGATTCGTTTAGACGGAGCAGTATCATTTGGTAAGTGGAAGTTTGATGGTGACGCAGATGGTCTTTATACAGAGTATGCTGAAGACGCACCAATACAAACACCTTATACATACACACTTGATGGATTATATGTAGGTGACCAACCACAGACAGCTTATGTCTTAGGTACAACACTTACACCAATGGATGGTCTTAGATTGCAAGGTATCTTTAAGATGTATGATAAGAACTATGCTGATTGGAGTCCAGACTCACGTGAACTTTCTGGTGATGCTGATAGAAGCCAAGTATGGCAAGCTCCAGCGTACAATCGCTTAGACTTACACGCAGCTTATAAACTACCTAAGATTGCAGGATATGATATGACATTAACAGGTCATTTATTTAATGCACTTGATGCAGTTTATGTACAAGACGCAGTTGACAACTCACAGTATAATGGATTTGGTGATAAACTTCACTTAGCTCATAATGCTGAAGTATTTCTTGGAACACCAAGATACTTTAATTTAGGATTAACTGTCAATTTCTAAAATAGTATAATAGTGGGGGCTGGGAAACTGGCCCCCTCTCATTACAAATCTCATGAAAGAATTAAAAAGTTACCATTTACAAAATTGTAAGGTATTACCAACAAGAGTTGATTTGATAAAACAAATGCCTCAAAACTCCATTGGAGCTGAGTTGGGTATTTGGGATGGAGAGTTCTCAAGAGTAATATCTAAAATTATAAAACCTCAATTATTTTATTTAGTTGATACTTGGATAGATATGGATTTAGAAGAGAGATTAACTGATAACTTTATTAAGAGGTCAAAAAACTCAAATTATATAAAAAGAAAAGAAACATCAGAAACCTTTCTAAATAGCTTAGAAGATGAGACATTAGATTGGGTTTATATAGATGCAGCTCACGACTACGAATCAGTAGTAACAGATTTATTATTATCTAAAGATAAAGTAAAAGATAATGGATATATAATGGGACACGATTTCATTAACTATGATTATATAAACCATTTTGACTATGGTGTGAAGAAAGCAGTTCATGATTTTTTACATAACTATGATTATGAGATGGTATATCTAACTTTAGACTATAACGGATATTACTCATATTGTTTAAAAAGAAGATAAAATGAATACAACCATGTCAAGAGATAAGCTGTTAAAACGTGGTTATTGTTGTGGATTGAGTTGTCAAAATTGCCCGTATGATCCACCACATCAAAAAGGTAATAAGACTGTGAGACCAATGAAAAAAAGAATCAGATTAGGTTCTCATTCTAAAGGTGCTAAGTCAACCCATTGGGATATGGATTATATGACTACTGAAGAAATCGAAAAATTATTTAAAAAAAAGTGAAAAAAAATACATTTTGGGAATTTATATACATATATATTAGTAACTCGATGAAATGATACATCTTAATTGTGAGAGTATCAATTTAATTAATACATAACAAAGTAGTATATTATATTGAGATTATTGTAATCCAATGTAATAATATGAAATAATAAAGGAGACATAATATGTCTAATGCAAATCTTCGTTTCAATCGAGACGAAATCAAAGACGAGCTACAACTATCTGGTAAAGTATCTCGTGGAATTACACCAACACCTAATTTTCTTACCATCTTAGAATCTTCAGGATATTTACCTTACGAAGCAATCAATGATATTACAGATAATAGTATTGATGCTGAAGCAACCAAAATCAAAACATACTTTGGTACAGAAAATAAAAAACCATATATTATTATTGGTGATAATGGATCTGGTATGGAAGGAGATACTTTATTTGGATCACTTGTAATTGGTGCTTCTGATTGGGAACTTGGTGATTATGTAAAGAATGGTGGTTCTCTTGGTAAGTATGGAACTGGTATGAAATCATCTATATTATCATTAAAGGGTGTAGCTATTATATTAACTAAAACGAAAGATGGTGAGTTACTTAAAACTACTTATGATAAAAACACTATTTCGGATTACTATCACACTCATGGTGAATGGGGTTTAAGTATTGAACTTGCTACAGATGACCAAGATATTGAATTATTTGAAGAATATACTGATGGTTCTGAATACGGAACGGTTATAAAAATATATAATATTGAAAGGTATAAAGATGTTCAGAGTATTAGAAATACAATGATAAAAACTTACTCTCGGTATTTTCAACGATTTATAATAGATGGTGTAGAGTTTTCTGTAAATGGTACTATCTTAGAACCAACTGATTTATGTGGATCTGAAGTTCCTTTTACTTTAAATAAAGAATCACATAGTTCTACCCAAATGGGAACAGATATAGTATGGGATAATCTTACCTATACAGATAAAAATAAAGTTACGCACAAAGATGGATATCTTCGCTATAGGGCATTTCTTTTACCACAAGAAAATGTGATTTCCGAATCTGCTTGGAATGATAAGTTTGATTGGAATCTAAAAAATCAAGGGATTTGTGTTTATCGTGGTAATAGATTGATTCAATCAAGGGGTTGGTTCGGTCTTATACAAAAAGCTGATAGACTAAAAAGATTCAGAGTTGAATTAGATTTTAATGGTGACTTGGATGTATTAATGAATGTTGATTTCAAGAAAACAAAAGTCAATCCAGATGGATATATACTGAAAGAACTTGATGATATATTGAGAAGGGATATATCACTTGCAAGTCAAGAATTTTATAAAAATAGTCCAAAAGGTAAAAAAATTGCTAAGTCACTTAAACAACTTGCAAAAAGATTTGGTCAATGGGCAAAAAACAATACAAATCGTTTACCTAAAATACCAGGTACACCATCAGGAAACATATACACAAACAAGAAACCAAAAGTTAGAATCAGTAAAAAGACAGGTAAACCAATGGTTACATTAGGTGATAGATTAAGATTCATTTATGATGATTCAATTACTGATGGTAGTTTCTATAAAACTGAAACTGGTCCTACAAGAAATTGTGTTGATATTCGTTGGAATATGGATCACATAATGTTTAAGGACTTTGTTGAAAATTCAGATATTGCTACTCTTGCACCAATAGTTTGTATGATATGGGCTGAACATTATGGTAAAGAATATAACAAACCTGAAAGTACAGCATCAGCATTAGATGAATATAATCAAAGATGGGATGAGATTCAGCAAGACAAAGGTAGATGGCTTACAAAAATGTATCCCACCGCACCAAAAGTATAAAAAAAAGCTTGACTTTCTCGTTTATTTGTCGTATATTATATACTAAATAGAAAGGAAATAATATGATGTTAAATAATGAATTTTCAGATTGCTGTGGTGGAGACATAATTCTTCACGATATATGTTCTGATTGTGGTGAACACATATAAAAAAAAAGCTTGACACGTATATGTTTTATGTGTTATATTCAGGTATGAAAGATAAGGTTATAATGAAAGATAAAAATAGTTTGATTGTTGATAAAGATGTTAGGGATATGATTACTAATAAATTTATCGCCAGAATGATGCCAATCGATTGGGGTAAAACAATGGCAATCGCTAACGAATACATAGGTAGAGATTTAATTACTGCTTTAGCTGATGTAAAAGTTGTGCATACAGAGGAATGTGTTGATGGAAGTGAGGGTGGTATTTTGTTAGAAAAAATGAACATAGACACTTCAAATAATGGTTCGGGCTTTGATACTATTGTTTTATCTAATGGTAAAAGAATTCAATGTAAGTTGAGACAAGTAAAGGGTAGTACACCTTATAGTCAGCAAACTCACTTTGACAATACTCGTAGAACTACTGGTCAGAATAATGGTGTTGAGGGTGGTGGTGAATCAGGTCATGTTCGATATGGTTCTGATGAATTTGATTATGTTTTGGTTTCGTTGGTAAAATGTTATGATGATAAATCTGTAAGAACAGATTTAAACAAATGGAATTTTGCTTTCATCCCAATTTCTGATTTAGTAGATCCTAATTTACCAGGTTTTTGTTTTTCACATATTCCATCGAAAGTATTAGAAAAGAATAAAATAGAAACGAATGATGATTGGAAAAATAAAGTTGGAAAGATTATAAATGAAAAATAAATACATAGTAGGTGACAACTTAGATATATTGAAATCTATAGATTCTGAATATGATTTTTGTTATATAGACCCACCATATAATACAGGCAGAAACTTTGGAGATTTTGGTGATAGTTTTAAAAACATGGATGAGTTTATTGATTTTTTAAAACCACGATTTGAATTAATACATAAGAAGTTAAAAGAAACAGGTAATCTTGTGGTACACGTAGATTCTATTTCTTCACATTATATTAAAGTGTGTCTTGATTCTATATTCGGAATTAAAAATTTTAAGAATGAACTTATAATCACTACGTCTAATATGAAAGCCGTCAAGAAAAAATTAATGAGGAGTCATGATGTTTTATTAATTTACTCTAAAAATGCAAATAAGGCTTTTTACAATCAACAATACACAGCTTATCCAGATAATGGAAGTAAAGGTAAAGTAGATAAAAGAGGTGAGTATAGTACTTCAGCAGCTAAAAATTCACAACCTAATGTTATTGTAAGACCTAATTTAAGATATGAGTGGAATGGTCATAATTTTCAATGGTGGATTTCTAAAGAAAGAATGCAAAAACTTCACGATGAAGATAGACTTCAATATAATAAAGAAGGAATACCAAGAATAAAAAGATACTATCATGAAATGAAAGGTATTCCGTTTAAGGATGTTTGGACAGATATATCAAGTATCCAAGTTGGGGAAAAATTAGATTACGCAACCCAAAAACCTAAAAAAATATTACTTAGATTGTTAGACTTATATACAAAAGAAAATGATTTGTGTTTGGATATTTTTGCAGGTAGTGGAACTTTGGGTAGAGCTTGTTTAGAAAAAAATAGAAATTTTACATTAATAGATATAAATCCGAAAGGTAAAGAAACTTTTAACGATAGTATATCTAATACAATCTATAAAATAAATTTATAAAAAAATAAAAAAAGGCTTGACAAGTACTGGTTTTTGTTCGTATATTTAAGTGTTAAATAAAGGAAATATAAATGACTTTGAATGAATATCTAAAAGAAAATCCAAACAGTAGTGTTGAAAATATGGAAAACCTATTTAGTGTTGGTTGTGTAATAGATACAGTTAGTGGGGATACTTTCCCTATGATGGCTGATAGTAGTATTGGTTTTGATGAACCTACGAATGTTATGGATATGGATTTTAGTGATGATTCTTATGAGTGGTATAACTCATTAGATGTTGTTGATAAACAAATCGTAGATAATGTATGTGAGAAGTTTATGAGTAACGAAGAAGCTGAGTGGTTAGTTGGTAAAGTAGAAGTAGAGATGGGCATATGAAAAAACAACTAACATTTAAAAAAATGATGTTTAGGAAAAAGCTATATTCTGTAGTAGAATTCTTAGGTTTGGTGTGGATATTTTTTGTATTTATGTTACTTATGGTTGTGGGTAATGCATAAGATAGTCAAAAAATTAATGGATGTATTTGATGGTGTTATGATTGATGAGTATGATTGGGAGCACCACAAACTTGAAGGTAAACCCTATGATATCAGATTTGATAGGAGTAGGATGGAGTGGGCTTGTGATTGTAAAGCTTTTCAATTTCGACACAAGTTCAAGATAGTACATTGTAAACATATTAAAAAAGTGCAGGATAAGAAATGGTCACAAAGGGTAAATCGCATGGGCCGTGCAGGTTCCAGAGTGGTCTAATGGGGTGGTTTGCAAAACCATTATTCGCTGGTTCGAATCCAGTCCTGCACTCAAAAATTAAAATGGAGAATAAATGAAATTCATAAAAGATACGCCGAAAGGAACATCAGAGCCAGAAAAGTCTATCATCGAAAAGATGGAAGAAGAATGGCCCTTGATGACGGAAGAGTTTAAGAAGATACAAAAAGAACAATACGAATTGTTCTTACATAAACAACATGATTATGGTCCTGGTAATATTAGTGTCGGAACTTTCTTAGTAACACCTGAAGAAATAAAACTATCTCTTACAGGTTTGTGGTTTCGTATGAATGATAAGTTACAACGTGTAAAGACATTGTTACTTGGTGATAAACAATCTGCTGTAAAAGATGAACCATTAGAAGATGCATATCTTGATGTATCTAATTATGGAATTATGGCTACCATAGTTAGTAGAGGAAAGTGGGGTAAATAATGAGTTCATTAGAATGTAGTAAGTGTGGTCGTTGGGTGGAGAATATTGGAGAAGAAACCACATCAGTAGTTTGTTCTATTTGTGTTTTACAGGCAGTAGGTGTGCCAGAAGAAAAGAAAAGTTACACACCTACAGGTCGTCCACCAGGTTGGCATTGGATGGCAGAGTTTGTAGATGCAGATGGTAATGTGTTTCACAGAGGTGTTGAAGCAAAACAATTAAAAGGAACTTTACCACCTACTAAAATAACTAAAGCTAAAGTAAAAACTAAACGTAGGACACAACAACAAATACTTTTAGATCGAGCAAAAGATAAGAAAGCAGCTCTGAAAAAAGCTGTACAAAAACAAAAAGATTTTTTAAATCACAATATAAATAAAGGGTAAGAAATGAGAAATACAGAATTCGTAGAAGCTAGTGGTAATTTTTCACTATATGGTGTAGTGAGATTTGCAGCTTATATGGTAGCAGCCGTTGGTATGTATATGGGTAACTTCCAGATAGCTGGAATGGCATTTGGTTTCGGAGCTACACTTGGTTTCGTTCGCAGATTAGCAAGAATTTGGGAGTAAGATAGTGTTTGAATTTATCGTAGTTTTTTTGTTAGGTTACATAGCATTGAAGACGTATGACAACAATAATAACCCGAGAATTTAATGAATGAATTTATACATTTTATAAAACATATAATTGGTTTGTGTGGTGAAACTTCACATCCAAGCTTACTAATAAGTGGTGGTGTGTTTCTTACATCAATCGTATTATATTGGAAAAGATTAATGGGTTATATGAAAGGATTATTTTCGTGAAACAAGTAATTAACTGCCTTAAAGAACACAATCCTGTAATCAATAAAAAACTAAAAAAGGTTTCAATAGAAGAGGGATTACAGATAGCTACTGAACTTTTTGAGATACTAAATAAAAGAAAAGATGGTATCGGATTAGCAGCTAATCAAGTTGGTATCGATGCTAGTGTTGCAGTTGTTAATGTTCGTAAACCAATTATACTAATCAATCCTGAAGTCGTTGAGACGTGGGATGAGACACCTTACTATGAGGGTTGTTTATCCTTTAAAGGTAAAGGTATACAAACTAAAAGATATAAGAACATTGTAATCAAAACTGAACAAGCAGAAAGTAATTGGTATTTTAGTGGAGCAGAAAACCCAAGTGATGGTAAAGGTAGTTGGGAAGAGGGTACAGATAAAAAACAAGATGAAGAGTTAAGATTACTTGAAGCTATATGTGTTCAACATGAGATAGACCATCTTAATGGTATGACTATTCACGATAGACAAGTTATAACTACCATAACTACTACAGAAAAGTTTGGTAGGAATGAAAGAGTTATGATTACTGATGGTAATGAAACAAAAGAATTGAAATGGAAAAAAGCAGAACCACTTGTGAAAAGTGGTGATTGGGAAATTTATGTAGGAGGACCAATAACATAATGCCAAGAAAACAAAAAAGACCTGAAAAGGTTATTATCAGAAGAAAGTGCCATACGTGTGGAACTATGAAAACAGACCCATACGTATATCAAAGTGTTCCAAGTGTAGGTTATGGAGAATATCCTGTATACAATATCAGAGCAGAACATACAAAAAGAATGGATTTAAAAGGTGATAAAAAAGTTACCACATCCTACTATTGTGATGTAGAATGTTTTGAGAAGCGCGATGGCTAAGTTAAAAAAAGGAGATACTATAGGTGGTAAAACAAAAAAATACTCAGAAGCAGGAAAGGGTGATAAAAACAGAGTATCCAATATCAGCAAGTATGCGGAAAATTGGGAAAAAATCTTCGGTAACAAAAAGTCTAAAAAGTGAAATAGTTTATAAATGGAAAAAGTAATATGGTTTACAGGTCAGCCTGGCGCTGGCAAAACGACTTTAGCTAAAGAGATGGTTCGTAGGTTTAACAATGATAAAGTTATTAACATTGATGGTGATGACTTACGTGAAGTTTTAGATAACAAGGATTACTCAGAAAGAGGTCGTAGAAAGAATATTCAGTTTGCTATTGATATGGCAAAGATTATGGAGAGTAAAGGATATTTAGTTATAGTATCTATGGTTTCACCTTATCGTGATTTAAGATATGGTAATGTATTTTGGATAAGGTCAGATATGCCAACCGATAAAGAAAAGTATTGGGTTGATAATTATGAACCACCACTAAAAGACCATTATATGATTGATACTACAAACCAATCGGTAGAGGAGAGTGTAAATGAAATACTCAATGTTTGTAGGTAAATGGCAACCATTTCATGAGGGACATAGATGGTTAATAGAGGAAAGATTGAAGTTAAAAAAAAATATCTTGATAGGTATAAGAGAGATAGAAAACCCATCATACTCTCCAAACGAAATAAAGACGCAGGTATCAAAGTTATACCCAAACGAAGTAAAAGATGGGAAGATTAAATTTATTGAAATACCAGATATCGAATCTATAAACTATGGTAGAGATGTAGGTTACGATATTATTGAACACAAACCACCTGAAGAAATTAAGGAAATTTCAGGAACAAAAATAAGGACAAAAAATGGATAATAACGATATATTAGAAAAACTAACAGAAGCTATCAATGAAGATTCTTGGGTTATAATAGAACAATTGATAGAAGAACTTGAAGCTGAAGCTGGTTTTAGTGATCCTTTTGAGGATTATGAAGAAGAAGAATTTTAAAAAAATATAGAGGTTATATGAACAAACTTGATAATTATAGTAATAGGAATGGAGAAACAGATATGAACGGTAATCTTAGTAAGTTTCTATTACTTGCAGTATGTTTACTTTTGGTAAATATGGTAGGTAGTAAAAAAGCGTTAGGTTACTATAAGGGTAAATACGATGTAATGGTAGAAGAGCTAGAAAATGAAAATAGTTCTTTGAAGTTTGAGTTGAGAAAATATACTGATGTTGGTATTCCAGTTAAAGTAACTATGTACCAACCAGTACCACGTCAGACTGATTCTACACCGAACATTCTCGCGGATGGAACGCGCATAAAAGTTAGAGAAGCTTCTAACTACAAATTCATAGCGGTGAGTAGAAATCTTTTGAAACGTTGGGGTGGTTTTCTTGACTATGGTGATTGGATACTATTACGTGGTACAGACCATAAGGATGGAGTATATCAAGTTAGAGATACAATGAATAAACGTTGGGTTAATCGTATCGACATACTTGAGTCGGAAGACGTTGACCAATATATGTTTCCTCAAGCAGAAATTATAAAATTAGCTTGGACAACTACAGAATAAAAAAAATAAAAAAAAGCTTGACAAGTATAATAAAAATTTCGTATATTCTAAACAACAATAATAGGTTATTAATATGAACAGATATGGTTACGCATGTATCAATATGCAACTATCATACCCACAGAAATACGGTGGACAAGAACGTGGAGTTCCACCAATCACTACAGGCCGTAGTATGATTAAACGAACCTTTAAAGCTAAAGGTGTAAGCTACGCTTCTGAACTAACACTAAACAATGTAAAAGAAGATTATCGATTGGAATATTCTCAATGGATATGATTTCTTTCGTATCACGAGTGGCTTAGCGCCGTGGAAATCAGAATACAAATGGGATGACTTACCTGATATTGATGAGATTAGAACTTGGTTGTACTCAGCAGGTGTAAAAGCTAAGACACATAATGTTCGTATCACATCACATCCAGGTCCTTTCAATGTTCTTACATCACCACACGAACACGTGGTAGAAAATTGTGTTGGTGACTTAACCGATCATGGTGATGTTTTCGATATGATGAATCTCAGTAGAACACCATACAACAAAATTAATATTCACATCGGTGGAGCTTATGGTGATAAGGAATCTGCTATGAAAAGATTCTGTGAGAATTTTGACTTGTTACCTGATTCTGTTAAGAGTAGACTTACAGTAGAGAACGATGACAGAGCATCTATGTATTCAGTTAAAGATTTATATGAGGGTGTTTACAAGAAGATTGGTATACCTATTGTGTTTGATTATCACCACCATCAATTCTGTACGGGTGGTATGTCTGAACAAGAAGCTCTTGAGATGGCTATCTCAACCTGGCCTAAAGATATTGTACCAGTTGTACATTATAGTGAGAGTCGTAGAGACGAACAATTGGATGAAAGTATCAGAGAACAAGCTCATTCAGATTATGTTTATGATTACATCGACACGTATGGTCATAATGTAGATATTATGATTGAGGCTAAAGCTAAAGAATTAGCAGTTAAAACGTATATGGAAAAGCATGGCATTCAGCATAGATAATTTTTTCGATATTAAAACAGAGTTTCCTTACGACAAAGAAAAGGAATCGTTCATAGAACATATGAACTTCCTAAAATCTATGTCCGTTCAAGAATCAACTCTGTATAAGAATTGGAAACAATGGAACTATGATGAATATGGTATGACACAAAAAGGTGCTTTGATTGACTTAGCACAAAAACAATTGTGGATGCCAAAAGACATTAATGATGTAGAGGGAACTTTTGAAGAAATAAAACGTATAATACCTATAGCAGTTCCCGTAAAACAAGGTGATGCTAGAAGTAACGATTCTTGGAGTGTTACACGAAGACTAATTCATACTATGGAGTTCACAGCCAATCCTGGCAGAAATATAAAATTTTATGTTAAAGATGAAGTTACCGATAAGATACTTGGAGTTATCTGTTTGGGTAGTGATGTTATATCAATCAAAGTTAGAGACCAATATATTGGTTGGACTAAAGAAGATAAGTTAGATAATGGTTTACTTAATCATACTGCTATATGTTCTACGATATGTTCTACACAACCACTTGGATATAACTTCTTGGGTGGTAAGTTGATTGCAGCTATGGTTAACTCTAAAGTAGTTCGTGATGAATGGGAAAAAATTTATGGTCAAAAGTTGGTTGGGTTCTCAACCACATCATTATATGGAATACATTCTATGTACAATGGTATGCCACATTGGAAAGGTTTAGGAGAATCAGCAGGTAAGATTGGATTGAAACCTGATGATGAGTTCTATGACAAGTGGCATGATTGGATTAAAGAAAACAGAAAAGAAGAGTATGATAAAAAGATATTAACCAAAGGTGGTAAGTCAGGTCCTGTAACAGGAGTTAAGCAAAGAATTTTAAGTATTATATTTAATGAACTTGGATTGTCACAATCTAAATACCAACATGGATTTAAACGTGGTGTATTCTTTTCAGAAATATATGATAACACAAGACCATTTCTAAGAGGGGAAATAAAAGAAGATGAATTGGTTTTGAAAAAAAGGCTTGACAATGATGTAGAAAGTATCGTATATTGGTGGCAGAAAAAAAGTCTTAAAAGATATCATAAGTTACACACAGAAAATAGACTAAAGCCTGAGATGTTATTTTACGCAGATATGATAGGAAAATCTTGGGAAGAAGCAAAAGAAAAATACTTAGGAGAAGTAGGAAGATGATAGGAGCTTTACAATCAGAAAGAATAGAGAGTTATGATATTACAGGGCAATTTGAAACAATTCCAATTGTTAAATCAAATTATCCATATTTTACATATAGGTGGGAAAACATAACAGAAAATCACCCAAACTATGGTATGGTTTATATAGGTTTTCATAAAGGAAAGCCGTGGGATGGTTATTGGCAAACATCTAAAAACCCAAAATTTGCAAGAGATTTTGCAAACACTAAAGTAAAATGGGATTACCAAATTTTAAGATATGATCAAAGTGAGAAAGAAGCTAAACGCTATGAGGGACATAGTATTAGAGAAATGTTCAAAAATGAAAAACGTAGGAGTTATAATATGCATCCAGGAGTAAAAGAAGTTATTGATTTTCAAAAAGTAGAATCAATGTTTAATAGTATTCAATTATCAATAAGTGAAAATGGAAAAGATATTGAAGAAGTCGATTTAGACTATTTAAAAAAGTTAAAAGGTGTACAGATAAGAGTTGTTGAATATCAAGATAAAATAAAATATATAGCAAATAGTATTGATGATGAAATGGGTGCTATTACACACACCGATCCAATTGTTGTAGGAATTGATGAAAATGATGTATGTAATGTAGGAAGTGTAGAGCAACGTCTAAATGGTAGACATACTCAAAAAGGTATACTAAAATCAAAACACGCAGTTGGTGGAAAAATTATTAAGGTTGATGTTACAGATTGGACAAAAGAAGAGATTGAACATTTAGCTTTTATTTTAAATCCTGATGAGAAAGTTAAGAAAGAAGGGCCAAAGTTAGAAGATTATGAAAAAAGACTAATGACTTTATATGTTGATGGAAAAATAGATGACCCAACATCATTTATAGCAGAAAAAATTATGGCACCATTAACTACAAAAGATGCTGGTAAGGTTGTTAGAAATGTAAAAAAGATGATTGAAGAACAAAAACATAAGGAAACTTATGGTAATGTTTGGAGAGATTATGGTAAAAATATAGATGAAGAAGCAAAAGAGTCTTTAAGAAAACAATCTTTAAAAGCAGTTGCAGGTTTAGAAAAAGCAACTACGATTAAAATGTCTTCAAAACTCTTTAAGTTTGATTCCATCGTTAACAAACTAATGGAAAAAGATGAAAATACTCAAGAAAAGTTATACAATCATATTAGTATATTAGTACACCACCCATATCCACAAAAAGAAAATAAGTTGGAGTGGCAAACTAACGTACAACCTAAGAAGCTAGAAATATTAGAAACATTTATAGCTAATGCAGGTTACACATATGATTTGAAAGAACTTGATTATTATAAAGATGAAATTGAATAAATAAAGGTTATAATATGAAACAACTAACAGCAGAACAAATCCAAGAGAATTGGTATCAACTTCGTAACTTGATTACGAATACATTTGAGGGTGACAGATTAGAGAAACTCAATAAGATGTATGACCATTTTGAGGATAGGATGTGTATGGCGCCAGCAAGTGGTAAAGAACAATATCACAACGCACACGTTGGTGGTTATGTAGAACACGTTCTTCACGTTATCGATTGTGCATTAAAGATTACAAATCTTTGGTCAGCAGAGGGAGCTACGATAAACTTTACTACAGAAGAAGTTATATTCGCAGCTATGCATCACGACTTGGGTAAGGTTGGTGATATGGATAAGGATTACTATGTTCCACAAGAGAGTGAGTGGCATAGAAAGAATCGTGGAGAGATATTCACACACAACGGTGACTTGTCGTATATGACGGTTACAGATAGAGCAGTATTCTTATTGAACCAGTTTGGTGTATCAATGACGGAGAATGAGTATATCGGTTTACGTCTCACAGATGGTTTGTATGAAGAGGCTAACAAGTCTTACTACATATCATACAATCCTGATTGGAGTTTGAAATCAAATATAGCATATGTTCTACATCAAGCAGATATGATGGCTACCAAGATAGAGTATGATGAGTGGAAGAGAAGTCAAACCGAAGAACAAGAAGCTACTAAAGAAAGAGTATCTTCACTAAAGAAATCATTGACGGTTGATGATAGTGAGAAGAAACCACAACAATCAGAACAACTATCAAAAAAATCTCAAGATTTATTTGATGAATTATTTGGAGATAAGAAATGACTTGGATAATATTAACATTTGTATTTGGTGCTACAACCATAGCAGGAATCTATTCCTCTTGGAACTTGATGAAGAAACAAGAGGTAACAGAAGATTGGTTAGTAGCATTAGAAAATAGATTATCAAATATAATCAAACAAACTAAAGACATAGATCAAAAAGGTATGTTCGAAGCAGACGATGAAGTAGGAACTATCTTTGGTCAAATAAACGCAATGATTACAACACTTAACGATTTCTTAGCTAAATAGGAGAAAAAATGCCAGCAGTTGCAAAAAAACCAAAAAGAAAAATGTATTTCGGACAAGTAACCGAGGATGCAATTATTAAGTATAATAATGAAACCGATCCAATCATACGGAATGATATTTATAACGAATCTATCAGAGCTCCGTTTGAGAAGTTAGCTGAAAACATTATTCATACATTTAAGTTTTATTACTTTGATGTTCCAAGTGAAGAAGTGAAACATGAGGTGGTTTCTTTTCTTGTTATGAATATGCATAAGTTCAAAGAGGGTAAAGGTAAAGCATTTTCTTATTTCAGTATTGTTGCAAAAAACTATTTGATTTTACACAACAATAATAATTATAAGAAGATGAAAAGCCAAGACCAATTGGATGTCTTAGATTTTAAAAGAAATGTTCTGAGTGAAGTTAAGGGTGACGAAGTAAAAGATTACTATGAGGTATTCTTTGAAGAGATGTTGGATTATTGGGATGAAAATCTTATGGAACTTTTCAAACGAAAGAAAGATTTAAATGTTGCTGATTCTGTAATCTATTTATTCAAACACAGACACAACATAGAAAACTTTAATAAGAAAGCTTTGTATATTTTAATCAGAGAACGAACAGGTTCTAATACACAACATATTACAAGGGTTATCAATCAGATGAAGAAACAGTATTTTAAGATGCAGAAGATGTTTCAATCATCAGGTTCAGTTGCTAATATGAATACTGGTTCATACATGAATGCTATGTTTAACTGATGATTATTCCAGAACATATAATAAAAGAGGTGATTATGCCAAGAGCAAAGAAGAAGACGACTACACGTAGAAAAAAATCTACTACAAAAGACAATCCGTTTTTTGAAGCTGTAGTTAAGGGTGCTAAGAAAATCTTTTCACCACCCAAATAAACTTATGTCGTTACTGACATGAAGTATGGGGCTGTAGCTCAGTTGGGAGAGCGCCGCACTTGCACTGCGGAGGTCGCAGGTTCGATCCCTGTCAGCTCCACAAGGCCGATTCGTCTAGTGGTTAGGACTCATGGTTTTCATCCATGCAACAGGAGTTCGATTCTCCTATCGGCTACTAATGAGTAAAAAACAAATACTAGAAGAAGTTAATAGGTACATTGATTACTTAGAAAAACCAAGTGATAATTTTGGTGGTATGCCTGTTTGTCCTTTTGTAAAAGCAGAAAGACAAAACAATAAGATAATGATAGAGACTTGGAATCCAAGTGAAGAATCATACTTAGATGTATTAGAAAAATTTAAAGAAAGTGATTACGTATCAGCTCTAATAGTTTGTGAAAATACTGAAGGTGTGGATTGGAAAGATGTGGATAGAAAAGAATTTCAAAAAAAACTACAACGTTTGATGAAAGAAAAAGGACATGATAATTTAAAAGCATTATGTCTGTCACCATTCGAAGAGTTTACAGCAGCAGGTGAAGAAACAAGAAAAGGTACACCTTACTTTCTAATCAATCTTGTGGATAATGTAGATATGGCTAAAGCACATAAAACATTAGTAGAAACAAAATACTTTGATAAATTCAGTAAAGAAGAAATTAACGAACTAAAGGTATATCCAAAGGATTATAAAAAATAGGTTACAAACGAATGTAGTCGGGTTGCCATCTTAGCTCAGTTGGTAGAGCAGCTGATTTGTAATCAGCAGGTCGTCAGTTCGAATCTGACAGATGGCTCATAAAAACAAAAAAGGGGAACTTTCATTCCCCTTTTTTCGTGTCCTATATTTGTAGGAAATATAAGACTATTTCGGTCCTACTTTCGAAATAAACCCACCAACACCAACAATGCGACAAGCCCAGCGAAGCCAGATTCGCCGAAACTGTTTATGATGGTTGTCAGGTTACCTATAACATTAACACCAAAGATGCCAGTACCGAATATTACTTCAGACACAGCACCAATGGCTATAAAAGACATCATAAGATGAGCTAAGTCATCTACATAGCCTTTTATCATTGTTACGATTTCCTTCATTG
>Ga0208919_1001112_pt1 | contig 16085 bp, 14 predicted proteins | sample 4_EtaG_FD_184076 | JGI IMG/M metagenome (GOLD analysis project Ga0208919, IMG submission 184076) | Marine viral communities from the Subarctic Pacific Ocean - 4_ETSP_OMZ_AT15127 metaG (SPAdes) (version 3) | ecosystem: Environmental > Aquatic > Marine > Oceanic | place: Pacific Ocean | collected...
TTCAACTTCACCATGATGTTTTTTAAGATCAAATAAATATTCTCTCTTAATTTGTGCATAGGTTACCGGTATGTTTGCATTTAAGTAAGACATAATTAATCATTTATACTACCCCAATTTTTGCCAAATTCGTAGTCAACTTTGTTTGGGACCTCCAAAGTTACGGCGTGTTCCATAATCTCAATTATCTTTTTAGCCTGAGCATCAGTCTCAATAGATAAATCAAGTTCATCATGTATTTGTATATGCGGTATTATACCTTCTTTGTAAAGTTCTAACATTGACTTTTTTGTCATGTCAGCCGCTGATCCTTGTATTAGTTTATTTAAAGCCTTGTATGTGTATGCTCTCTTGATCCCCGGTCCATGTTCCCTGAGTGCATCTTCGTGAGTCATGGCCTTATGCATACCAAATTGATTGGGTTCCCATAGATGAAACCTGCACAGTCTGCCTAGTAAAGTTCTTATCTGTCCTCTGTCCTGTGCTCGGTTAGATGCTTTCTCCATAAGCTGTTTAACAAAAGGTACTTTAGCATGATACGTATTAAAAAGTTCTGCAGCTTTGTCTTTAGTTACACCCAGCTCCGCTTGTAATTTGTTTTTACCCATGCCATAAAAAAGACCCAAATTGATCGTCTTGGCCTGTGATCTAGGTATGTCAGCCATATCAGCTACAGTCTGGTGAAAGTCTGAGTTAGGATCTGTTTCGTATGCATCAACAACATCGTAAACTGACGGCAACTTATACAAAGCTGCGTAGTGCACAACGAGTCTGGGTTCTTGTTGTGAGTAGTCAAAGCATCCCCACTTACAACCGTCCTCTGGAATAAATAAACTTCTTATCTTAGGTCCTAGATCCTTGTTCCTTGCAGGTATCTGCTGCAGGTTAGGGTTCTGATAACTAAATCTACCTGTAACTGTACCACCACCTGCATTTCTTAATTGATTAATCTCTGCATGTATTCTGCCTTTGTGCTGATAACGTAAGATAGAATCTATAAATGTTGTATGTGCCTTGTTAACTTCTCTTGCCTTTGCAATCATATTAACAACAGGATGTTTATGTTCTTGTAAAAAGTTTTTTGTAAAGCTAGGTGCTTGTGTTTTATCTGTTCTTGGATACTCTAATCGTAATACATCAAACACTTCTGATATAGATCTAGCTGCCCAGATCTGTGTGTCTATGTTTGTTTCTCTTTTAATTTCGTAAAGTAATTTATGTTCTTGTTCTATAAGTTCTTTTTTAATTTTGTGTGCACCTTCTACATCTACTCTGACACCTTTAAATCTCATGTCAACTAGACACGGAAATAATTCTGTTTCTAAATCAAATATATCTTCTAAGTCCTGGTGTATAATCTCTTTCTTCATCTCTTGCCATAAACCAAACGTAGCTTCAGCATCTCGTTCTGCATAAGAACCTACGTGTAATGACGGAAGTTTATACATTTCTGACTTAGGATCGATACCCCATTCTGCTGCAGCTTCTGCTAACGCAGCTTCGTTCTTACCAAAGCCTAAATACTTCCATGATAAACTATTAAGATCGTATCTAAATCTATTCTCATCTGTAATTGCTGCGGCTATCATTGTATCTACAATGTCACCATTAATTTTAAAACCCATAGCACGTAGCCAGCAAACATCGTACATGGCGTTGTGAAATATTTTTGTACTGTCAGCTTCAAGTACATCTTTTAACCAAGACAAAACTCTTTTCTTATCCATGTTACCACCACCTTGGTGTGCAATAGGAAAGTATCCTTTGTAATGTGATGTAGCTACGGCCACACCTATAACTTCACCATTACCTATAACAGAACCAGATCCTTTCTTCATAAGATCTGGATCTCTTGTTTCTAAATCTATTGCAATCTCATCAACCTGTCTAAGATCTGGAAACTCTGTAGGTATGTTCCACTCTGTCTGTGCCTCAAACTTAGGAATTTTCATTTTGTTTTCTCCATTTTTTGTAACCATCTGTCCATGATTCTTCTTTGGGCTGAGTGTCTTGATAGTCTCTGTCCAATATCATTTCTAGATAATGAATTGCTTTGTGTATATCTTGTTCCTTTCCCTTGGCAGAGTGCCTGCATATGTACTTTATAGCCGATCCTTCCGCGAAGGGCAACTTATTCTTGTTTATAAACTCACTCGGCTGCATGACCATCGATTGATAGTGATTCCCGCCGACCTGCTTTTTGTATGCTTTAGATGTCATATCCGTTTCTCTCCTGTTTTGCTTCCATGATATATAAGTTTTGTTTGGTTCTCGTTACGCCCACATACCAAACTCTGTGTTCTTCTTCTCTCTTGTCTTGGTCCTTCTCCACCACATCTCTTATTTTTTTGGTGTTATCTAAAATAAGTAAAACATTTTCTGCTTCTCCGCCCTTTGCTGCGTGTATTGTAGATAATTTTACTCTTGATGCTTTAGATAATTCTTCTCCGTTCTGTCTCATTAATCGTATGTATAAACTGTCTTCCGGGTGTGTCTCAAACACTTCGTACCATCTTTGTGTAATACTGTAGCCAAATTCTTTTAAATCATAAAGTCTTTCATCTGTGTCATAAAAAGGTTTATTTAAAAATTCAAATAGATCTCTGCATTCTGTAATTGATAACAGCGTACCTTCACGCCATCTTTCATAGTTTAGAATGTTTCTAAACAACCTTTCGTTATAACTTTTTCTATTTTTGTATTCGTAATAAATACCTCTGTCATGTAACTGTTGTTGTAGTGATCTAAGTTTAGAATGTGTTCTGCCTAAAATTAACCATGTTCCCTGTTCCAGGGGCACATCTTCTATTGACGTAACTCTTTGTACAGATCCTTCTTCATCACGTGGCTGCCACATTTTAACCAACTTTCTGTCTTCTGGTATACGTTCTAGTATGCAATTAGCTAGTGTTTGCACGGCTTTTGGCACTCTGTAAGATTGTGGCAAAACTATGTCTTTTGCCTTTTCTTTCTGAAATCTGTGAACATCTGCTCCGGCCCAACCGTAAATAGCTTGGTCATCATCGCCTGCTAAAATAATGTGTTTAGATTGTGACTTTAATATGTCAAACATTTTCCACTGTATGGGTGATAGATCTTGTGCTTCGTCAATAATAACTACGTCAAACTTTGGACACAAACTAGACTCGTTAAATCTTTCTATCATGTCTGTAAAGTCTACTAACTTGTAAGACTTTTTATAATTATCTACTTCGTCTTTTAAAATTTTTAGTAATCTTTTGTCGATGTGATCAGAATATAAATCTGTGTTGTATTCATCAATAACATCTATCTCTTTAATTCTTGCTGCGTTTATAAGATTAAAGTATTCGCTATCAGAATCTACAAAGCCTGTCTTCTCTTCTCCGTTAGAAAACACAGTAACTTCTATACCTACCTCACTACCTATATCTTCGTAGTGTTCTTCTTGCATCACATTACTTTTCTTTAGTCCTAACTCTGCAAAACATAATGCATGTAAAGTTTTAAAGTATGGAATATCTTTTGCTTCTAATGCTGTGTGGTAATCTAACATTCTATTCTTAGCTTCGTCTGCAGCTTTAGTTGTAAATGCAAAGTAACCTATCTTGTGTAATGGTGTACCTAGTTTGTAAAATGTTTTTACATACTTTAACAGCTTAGTTGTTTTCCCTGTTCCAGGAGGCCCGAGTATTTTTCTAATCACATTATCTCCGTTTCATGTTTTAATTTTGTATGGTGTATAGGTACTTCTTCAAACTGATCTACGTTTATCATTACTACATTCTTTGTAGGTGTATTGTATTTACCTTTTTCTTTTGCAGGAAATCTTTTTTGATCTAAAAAATCTATGTCACATTCTTTGTATGTCTTTCTCATCATAACACCTGTCTTGTCTTCTCCGTGTTTCCAGTTTTTTGCTTTTAGTCTGTCATAAAACTTATCAAATTTAAAATAAGCATAGCCTTCTTCTATTAGAACTGTGCCTGATTTAAAGCTTGCATCATTCATAGCTTTAGGTCCGTTAATTTTTGCATGTAATAAGTCATGTAGCTTTTCTTTAGGTGATGTACCTATTGGAGGATTAATTGTTTTTTGTGTTTTAAATAAGACTTCTAATATAGTTTGATCTTCTGGACCCTTAATAATTGGTGGTGGAAATCCTGCATGTTTTGTGATAGCATTCCGTCTCTTTCGCTGATCTGTAACATGTTCTACAGTCTTACAATGCACCGTTGCTTTACCAATACCGTCAGGTCTAGTTACATCAAATTCGTATTCTGGGTCTGGATCTATATCTATTTTTCTTAAATTAGTTAGCACAGGATAAGCACCTTTTGATCCTGCTAGTACACCAAACTTTTTCTTTACGCATATACCTTTCTTACAATACTCACTAATAGGACTTTGTGTACATGTATAACCTTTTTCTGATTTGTTCCAGGATCTAAGTTTTGCGTTTAGTGTTTGTTGATCCCATGCATTTGCATGCACTGTCTCAAAATATTTTACAGGTGCGTTCTTTACTTTCTGTTGCCAGCTGTCAGGATACTTCATCTTTACAAAAACATGATAGTTATACATAAATCTATCTTTGCCATCAAAGCCAGTCTTATTTGTAACTTTAGATAGTAAAGCTAAACAAGGTGGACCTTCTGTAAACTCTTCGTCAACACCCTCCATAGATTTAGATTCCATCTCATCTGTAATTCTTTTTAAATCCTCTGCTGTAGTTAGATTAGCTTCTGCAACTTGTATAAACTGTTCTAATGTAAAAAATGTACCATCCATATTAATGGCTCTACGCTTTTTGCTTTCAAAGTATGGCAGGTTTATAAATTGTCCTGGTTTCAATATCCCTGTTTCCGGATCCTTTGTCAGTTGTGTCTGCTTAGGAAATATCTCACAGTCAGGTTTTAAATTAAATAAAGGTAATAGATTACTTAAAAACGATACTACCAATGTTGATGGCACAAACTCTGCCATAAATAAATATAAATGTAAGCCACCGCTTTTAGATTCTATAGGTATAAGGGGTAGATTGTATTTTTGTATTGTTTCTAGATAAAACTGTTTGTTAAATTCTTCGTAGTCTTTAGGGTCAATATCGATAACACCAAACTTAGCATCACCGTTTTCATTTGTAGGCTGTGCACCAACAGACTTCTCACCTGTTAAGTGGTCTTGATAAATTTGATCAGTAAACTCTTCGTAAGTCCATCTGTAGTCTGGTTTTTTCTTTCCGCTTTCTGGGTCTACGGTAGCGTTACTCCAATCTGCGATACCATACGCATGCCTATAGCCGTTAAATATTTTTACATATCCATTCATAATTATCTGTGTGTAGGCCGCGCAGTCTCCCAGGCGGCCTACTCATGCATGATTCCAATTAAGGAACTTAGAAGTGAGATTTAGACCCTTTCGGTTTCTCTTCACCATGTTTAGCTTTTACACTTCCTTTAGAAATGCTTTCGCTAAACGTCTTTGCTTGTTGGTAAAGACCTGTGTCCGTTATAGGTCCTGCCTTACTTACATCCCAACCAAACCATGTACCTTTGTCGTTAGACATCTGTGTGGTTTTTAGTCTGTAAATATGGCTAAAAGATGCCGGTGTAAATAACCCGTTCTTACCTTTTAGTTTAATACCCGACATCATTGAATTCCATTTTCTACTAATTTTTAATTGAGTAGATTTCATAGATATCAACGCAGTCGTTGGACTATCTCCTGTGATAATTACAAAGTGTGATGCAGTCTTCTCAACATAATTACCATTTGGTAATCTGTCTTTGTAGTTTGCATCTGCTTTTGTTTGAGACATGATGTCAGAAGAAGAGTCATGTACAGCTACTGGTCCGCCTGCACCTTCTCCTCTATCTTTCCATTCTACGTACTCTAACTTATAAAATGCAGGAATGACATCTATGCCCTTCGCTCCATCGTATAAGTCGCCTGACACAGAATTGTATATCATTCCTGGTTCAGCACCTTCGACATACTTACCATCACGTTTGTTAACTTCTGGTGAAAGCTGTCCAAGGATTTTTAAGAAAGGTAAGGCTAGATCTTGTTGACCTATATTACCCAAACCTTTCGCTGCATCTTCTTCAAACACATTGGCTGGAAGACCTGCAGTCTTTTTTTCTGCTACTTGGTTCATGTTTATTTGCTCCTTGTTATTTTTGTTCTGTTGCCTGTGAACATGTTAAATAAGTCAGATGGCATCTCGAGTCCAGCCTCCAGACGCTCTCTGACTAATGCTTTAAGTGTCATAGGTTCAACCTTTAATTTCTGGACAGGTTGGTATCCTTGACCTTGTGCAAGGTTCGCATAAGCGATTGCCTTGTTGTCCTCGTTACGACCAAAAGCAACGGTAACCTCATTTTTAATAAGATCACCTAGGCCGTTTTCTCGAAGCCAGTTATATGCTCCTTCCTTTTTTGCTACAGGAATGGAAGCACCATAGACAGGTTTCACTTCTACTGAAGATCCATCTGCTAATTTTAAAGTAGATATATTCATTTCTTGCATCATCGTAGGAATAACCTCACCTGATAACAAATCTACTTTTCTTTTTAATTCCTTTAACTCTTCTTCTTTAAGAACTACTTCATCTTCTAAATCTTGTAGTTTCTTTACTTGGTCGGATAATTTCTTACCCTCATTTACTGAATCAAGATCTTCTCTTGCATCTTGTTCAAAGTTTATATTACTCATCTATTTTTCCTTTCTCGTTAAGATTTATTTCTATTGGGTAATACACTCTGTCTTGTCTGTCCCACTTTAACAGTTTGTATTTACCATTTGTAATGTCAGAAACAATAGAACATGCAACACCTATAATCGCAGGATCACCTGTTAACAACAAATAATCTTTTGGAGTATAGTTTTTTAACAAACTTCGCAACTTGTATATTAGAGGACCTGGAGAAAAAATTATTTGTGAGAACTCTGGTAATAGAAATTTAAAATCTCCATGTTTAGAGGCACTCATAATATTTATCTTAGGTGAACCGGCTTTTGTACCTGGTAATTCTTGTAGAACATATACAGTTGGTATTGGTTCATTTAATTTTTTGCTTTCTGTCATTGACATCAATATAGTGTTTGTGTTATAGAAGTCAATAGAAAGATGAACTATAAATTTAAAACAAAGCCTTATCAGCATCAGCTGAATGCATTAGCCCGATCTTGGGATAAAGAATACTTTGCCTATTTTATGGAGATGGGTACAGGTAAATCTAAAGTGTTAGTAGATAATATTGCTATGCTTTATGACAAAGGTAAAATTAACGGTGCCTTAATTATAGCACCAAAGGGTGTAATAGGCACATGGTTTAACAACGAATTACCCAATCATATGCCAGATCATGTCGAATATAAGTCAGTATTGTGGCAGGCTAATATCAATGCAAAACAACAAAAAAAATTAGATGTACTGTTTGAAACAGGTCAAGATCTACATGTTTTAGTTATGAATGTAGAAGCATTTAGTACAAAAAAAGGTATAGAATTTGCGTATAAATTTTTGTCTTGTCATAATGCTATGATGGCTATTGATGAGTCTACAACTATAAAAAATCCTGAAGCTAAAAGAACTAAAAATATATGCACATTAGGTCCACACGCTAAATACAGAAGAATATTAACAGGTTCACCTATTACAAAATCACCACTAGATTTATATAAACAATGTGAGTTTCTAGCGCCAGAATTACTAGGCCACTCTTCTTATTATACTTTTAGAACTAGATATGCTGTAATGAAGACAGCTAATTTTGGTGGAAGGTCTGTACAAATTGTTGTTGGCTATCGTAATTTATCAGAACTTACAGATATATTAAAAGTTTTTTCTTACAGAGTATTAAAAGATGAATGTTTAGATTTACCTAAAAAAACATTTATGCGTAGAACTGTTAAACTTACAAAAGAACAAGAGCATGCATACAAACAAATGTCTCAATTAGCTTTAGCACAGTTTAAAGGTAAACTTATGACTACAGCTACAGTTATGACACAACTTATGAGATTACATCAAATCACTTGTGGTCACTTTACGGCAGATGACGGCACAATACAGGATATAAAAAACAATAGATTAGATGACTTATCTGACTTGTTAGATGAGGTGCACGGTAAAGTTGTTATTTGGGCACATTACCAGTACGATGTAGAAACAATTGTAGAACGTATAAAAAAAGAGCATGGGGATAATTCGGTCGTTACATATTACGGCTTGACACCACAAGACCAAAGACAAGGTAATATAGAAAAATTTCAAGATAAAGAGAGTCCTGTAAGATTTTTAGTTGGTACAACAGCTACAGGAGGCTATGGTATAACGCTCACAGCCGCTAGCACAATGATTTATTATTCTAACGGGTATGATCTAGAGAAAAGACAACAGTCTGAGGCTAGAATCGATCGTATAGGCCAAGAAAGCCCTATGACATACATAGATCTAATAGCAGAAGACACTATAGACGATAAAATAGTAGTGGCTTTACGTAAAAAAGTAGATATCGCTAGCCAAATCATGGGTGAAGAGTTAAAAGATTGGATATGAAATATCCTTTCTATATTAGAATGGCTATACTTTTATGTGTGGGCGCATTCGCACCGATAATGATACACCATATTGTTTATAAATTGTGGGACGTAAGTATATTACGGGCAGCTGAAATTACTTTTATACTATGTATTCCGGTAGCCTATTGGATGTCTTGTAAAATTAACGAACGTTGGCACGACGATAGAGAATAGGAAAATCTAGGAGTACTGAAATATCTTAGCGCAAAAAAAAATTAGCCAGTCCAAGGTAAGTATTTAACTTTTCCTTCTTCTCTTCTAGCTTTAAGCCATTGATTTCTGTTACTTTCTGATGAATAGCTACAATGAATCCATCCGCTTGTAGGTTCGCCTTCTTTGTAGAACTCAAGAATTCCCTGGTCTATTTCTAAGTTGTTTTTAATCCAAATAGCTAAATCTAAATTATCTACACCTGGTATTTCAAAGTCTGCTGCAGCTGCTCCGTCGTCTGCAACGTGCTGACTGTTAACACTGCTACCGATTGCAACACACAACTCAGCGCATCTAAAACCGCTAGATATAATTAATGGTTTGTCAAAATGAGAACGAATTGGTTGAAGCACGTTTACTGCTAGTGCTTTTATATTTTCTATTTGCTGTGGGTTAGGGTTATTATTAATCCCCTTCCTCTCAGCTACTTGGCTTTTGCAAAGCTCGTCAAGTGTTATGTTAGCGGTAAGCTTCATTTTGTGATTAACATAAATATCATGTTTGCCATGCCCATAATTAACATACCGGCAGACACTAACACAATTTTTTCTAATCTATTTATTTGTGTTTCGATTTTGTGAATCTTATCATGCGTTTGCTTTTGCATAATTCTGCAAAGCTTTTCATGAGACTCTATTTTTTGTAATGCGTTATCTTTAGCCATATTAAATTGTATTAAACTCTACCAAAAAGTTCAAGTAATTTCTGTATACTTGTTTTACCTTGAAGACTATTGTTTTGCACGGAACCACTTAATTGAGCTTGAGTAACCTCACCTAAATTAGGAATGGTATTAGATCCTGTAATAGTATTTTCTGCCGCAGTTGGTAATAAAGGATTTTCTATAAATGGAAACTCTGGTTCTTCTAATGATAGTTCCGCTAGCTCTGCTTGTATTTCTCCTATTACTGAACCTGCCGTTTCTAAAGGATTTATTTCTCCAATCTTTTCTGCATTTTCTGCAAAAGAATTTTGTACTTCAATAGATATATTCATGGGTCTAAAAACATTATTGTCTGCAGCACTCAAAGCTACGTTAGATATTCTATCTGTTGCATCTACAAAACCTGATTCCGATATATTTAAAGTTCTAGCCGCGTCTATATCTGATTTAAATTCTTTTTGGTTTTCAAACAAAGCTCTGTTTGCATTTATATATGCATCTACGACTTCTTTTGGATCAATAGGACCACCTTTAAGTGTAAGTCTAGTAAACAAAGATCTAGAGTCCCTAGATCCTCTTTGGAAGTCTGCAACTTTATATCTTAAAGTTCTTTCAGGATTTATTTTTACAGATCTAAAACCAAACAATCCTGCAAACTCGTCACCAAATTCATAGTCTTGACCATATTCATCGTACTTACCTTTTGTAATTACGTCTACAGCCTCTATAGATCTATCCATTCTTTTTAATTGATTTAAAGAAAAAGGCATTTGTGCTTTTACTAAATGCTGCATAATTTTATAATTTTTATCTCCTGGCGTATCTTCTGGGTTGTATACTTGGAAACCTTCTCTGGTTCTACCACCTCTAGCTATAATATCTAACACAGCTTCTGTCCAAATAGATTCTGATATAAATGGCTGACCAAATTCTGACATGGCTGTAAACATACCTCTTGCAAAGTCATCCATCATACCATCGTTATCTGTTCTACCCTCAGCAACAGCATTGATTACAGACTGTATAGGTCTTGTTAAAGTATCGTATGCATTTGCGTGACTAAAATCTATATAACTAAAGTTACCGTCTTCGTCTTTAATAGGTAGTATTGTTGAGTTCTTAGACCACTGCGCAACATATTTTCTAATAGCTTCTCTTTCTTCATCGGTTACATCGTAGATAGCTTGGAACGCTGCGACTGCACCCATGGGTACAGCTGCTGTTGTAGCACCAAAACCAAATAGCCTTGTGTAACCAATAGCTTGGAAAGGTTTGTATGCTTTACCATCTACAATTACTTCTTCACCTATTTCTCTTAACGCTCTTGATACAATGTTTGTTCCTGTTCTTGCAATCTCTGCAGGAAACGAAACGAAGTTACCAATAGGTAGTTTTCTTAATCCTTTAACAAAGTCAGATACATAATCATAGTTAGGTATATTATTTTTAACAATGTCTGCAGCTTCTCGTTTTAGAAAGTCTTCTGTTAATCTAACATCAACACCATCACGTTTAAAAAATTGTCCTCTTGTTACACCTATCTTTTCAAAAGCTTTTTCTAATCTAGATTTTTCCATAGCCCAAGAATATATTTTCCAGAAGTCATCTTCAGCAGTGTACAAGTCTTGCGATATAGATTTTAATTTTGACAAAGGTTTTAGTAATAATCTCATGCCTTTGTCTGATGTCATAGTCTCACCAAAGTTTACGTCTTCTAACAATCTTGATAAATCTCCTAATCTTACGTTAGAGTTTACAACACCTAGTTCTAAAAGTTCTTGATACAATTCATTCTGTTGTCTTGTTCCTTTAAGCGGTGTTTGTAATGCTTGGTATGCTTGTTTGATAGCTTGTTTATCTGCAAACGGTAATATACCATTAGCTGCAGCAAACGCTCCAGCACTTACAAAGTTTCTCATGTGTGTTACTGGTGATAAAATTGTTTTAGCTATTTGTGATGTAGCTTTAGGGTACAAGACTAAACTTTCATATATTCTACCCAGCGAGCCTGTGCCATCTAAAGTTTGTGATGTTTTTTCTAATGCATCTGCAATACCAGATGGTGCGTATAGAGGTCTTCCATTTATTTCAAAAGGATTAATAGCCCCACTTTTTCCATAAACAGTAAGAGTTTTTTCAGGATCAATTCTAACTTGTCTTACATCATTTCCATACAAACTAACAGCCTCATTGTAAGTTTCTACAAACATAGGTTTTTTGCCTGCGGCTGTTAACTCATCATTCTTTTTTAATAGATCTCTAAAAAAAACATTACGTCTTGTTAGTAAAGATAATTTAGCCATACCGCCAAGCATGGTTTGCATAGGATTTAAATTTTTTCCAAATAATTCTTCAAACACTTCTTTGGTTCCTGGTTTAAGGTCACCAATAGATACTCTTGTAGAACCTCTTGCTGTTACCCCTCCCGGTCTTCCGCCATCTGCTGCAGTTTTTAATGTAGTTCTGTTTACAAAAAATTCAGGTCTTTCAAAAACAAGATCAGACGGTTTATCCATCTTCATTCCTTTTGGCATTAAAGGTTCTTTTAAAGCTGCATTAACGTAAGCTTCCGCCTGCATTTCTGTTATAGGCGTGCCTGCCTCTTCAGCACTTTCCATAAAAGATCGTTTTGCTTTTTCTACAGCTTGTTCAGATGGTCTGTATCTTAACCATGGTAATATACTTTTATCTAAGAATACATCATAAGTAGAACCAAGATAATTTTTAAACTTACCTCCAAAGATATCTTTAAAAGATTTAAGATCTTGTGCGTCTAACGTATCTCCTAATGATGAAAACAATTTAGACCAAGCTGTTCTCATATTAAACAAACCTCCAGTTATACTAACTTTTAATTCATCAGCAATTTTAGAATCTTTAGCAAATTTATCTATATAATTATGTACATCTATAACATCTTTATCAACCATTGGACCAAAATCTGTCCTACCTATTCGTGCAGTTTTTTGATCAAAGCCTGCATCCCCTAGTTTTAATCCTTGAGCGTCAATTAATTCATCACTAATTTTTGGGTCTCCAGATAATAATGCTTTATTAACTTTTTCTAAAAAAATTTTTCTTTCTGCTGCTGATTGTTTATTAAATAAAGTTCTCATAGGTGGAAACAAAGCATCTATGTTTACGTCTAACTCTCTAGATAAAGTTCTAGCTACGTTAGCATCTGCAGCTCTTGCACCAATAGATCCTCTACTAATGTCAAAAAATTCTTGAGGAGTATCGCTACGTGCTCTAAATTTAGATGCAACTTTATCAATCCATCTATCCATTTTAGAATTTGCTACATCTAATTGTTTGTTTCTATTCGTTAATTTTTTTATTACAGTCCCTGCACCACTAATGGCACCTGTAAATAATGCACCTTCTGTACCAAACTTAACTCTGTTTAATATTTCTCTAACCGCATTGTCTTCTTCGTCTCTGTTAATTTTAGTAGGACCACCTAGTAAGTCTCCAAACGTACCAACACCTTCTACATCGCCCACAAATATACCTTCTGCAGCACCAGCACCTAAAGCCCCAGCAACAGCTTGTCTTGTTCTCCCTGCTCCCGTAAGCGTTGTGCCTTTGCCAAGGTCATCTAATAATTTTGGATCGTTAAGTTTTACATACTTACCGTTTTGTCTAGCTAGCATAGCAGACTTTGCCAATCCACTTGCACCTTTCAAAGCTATACCACCTGGTATACCAATGTTAACTAATAGTTCTGTAATTTTTCCTGCAGCTGTAGCCTCTGCTTTCTCATCAAACTCTGTAAGGTCATCAAAAAATTGTTCTACGGCAGCAGCTTTACCTGTGTTAGCACCAAGATCCATTAAGCTTGCGCCTAGAGAAAAGAAACCTTTAGGTATTGCAATAATACCTGATGCTATACCAGATAGCATAGATTCTATTACACCTACTTTATTATTTTTTTCTGCTCCAGAAAGATTATTAGATAGTGTTGGTTTTAAAGGCATAAGTCATTATATTATTTGTTTAATATTCCCTTGAGTATCTACTTGAACTATTGATTTATCTACAACGTATACTCCGGCAACATCACCGCCTTGTGTTTTAATTTGTTCTGCAACATATTCTACAACTGTTTTTTCCTTTCCTATTCCTTCGTCTTTAGCTTTTTTAGCATCAGCTAATACGACTGTATTAGGGAATGATCTTTTAGCAATTGTTGCTGCACGATCATGTGTTAAAGTTTGCCCTTTTAAATCGAGTGCTAATTTTTGATCTAGTATTGTAGGATTTAATTCTCTGTTTATTTGATCTAATTTTGCTCGTTGTACTTTTTTAGTAAGATCATCTTCGTTAACAATGCCTTTGGCTACCATTAATCCTGCAGCTTCTTTTAATTGATCTGCTTTATCTAATCTCTTGTCAAATGCACCGATTGCTTTACTAATTGTAGAACCTATATTCTTTCTAGAAATAACATCTTTACCACCTTCGTCTATGTATCTGCTCATGTCTATCAATGCTTTAGATGCAGCGTTTGCTTGTGCTTTTTTAACACCAAGTAATTTATAAATTCTATCTAATTTTTTCTTATCTAATTCTTCTTTTGTAGGATCTCCTTGTTTAGTACCACCGCTTTGTTGAATATTTAAATTTCTGCCTTTTATATTATTAGGATTATTAGGATTGTTAGGGTCGTTAGGATCATTGGAATCAGATCCTTTTTGTCTGTCTTTATACCCTTGATACATTTTATATGCACCATAACCTGTAGTAGGTATACCTAAAGCTATTGCTGTTTTATAATCTTTTATTGAACCTGCAGCAGGACCAAAAGCATCTGTAAATGCTTTTTTAGTGCTTTGAAGAGGACCTTTAATATATTGTCCAAAAAATTTATCAGACAAGAAAGGAGCTTTTTCTGTTGTAACTAATCTATTTTTTACTTCACCTGCTTTTCTTGCTGGAACAGGACCTTTAAAAAAGTTTTTTAAACTACCTAATCCTCCAGAGATAGCTTCTTTGCCGCCTCTTATACCCCCTTTAGTTAACATACTAGCTACTTTTAATTTAGTAAACGGATTTAAAACAAAAGACGCGTCCTCAAAAAAATTTCTTTTTGGTATAGTTATTGGTGTTCCGTCAGCATTATAAACACCTTTGTTAAAGTCTGAGGAAAAAACACCTTTTGAAGGACGTAATGTTCCATCTGGATTTTTTACATAAGCACCACCGTTCGCAAAAGGTACTCTACCACCACCGGCCATCATAGTAGCGTCAGCCATTGTTGTAGCTACGCCGCCATCTCTTAGGCCATTCATAACGCCTTCTTTGATAGGTCCGCCTGTTCTGAACATTGGTCTTTTAAGTGGTCTCATTAAATTTTTTGACCTCCGTACAATCTAGAGTAAATGCCTCCTACTCCTAAGGCTGTTGATAGAGCTTGTGATAATGGATTTTGTGTTGGTGCTGGTTCAGCGTAAGCTGATGCTACACCACCTGCTAGTCCTGTTAAGCCTTGACCGTATTGTTGTAATCTACCGTATGGTTCGTAAGCTGCTGTCTTAGCTGCTTGTTGGTTAGCTGTTAAGTTAGCTTGTGCTTGTTGTTGGTTAAGAGCACCTAGGTTTCCAAGAGCGCCGATGTCTTGTCCTAAACCTGTTCTTTGGAAATTAGATAAACCCATTTGGTTTTGTGCTAGTGTTCCTTGATTAGCAAAAGCTTGTTGTGCTAATTGATTAGCTTGCGTAAAACCGCCTTGTTGTAATTGTGCTAGTAAAGCTGCTCTGCCTGCTGTTGTATCAGCATCGTATTGTCCTAACATTGCTCCTTCTCTACCACCACCAAAATTACCTGTGCCTACAGCTGCGTCTTGTATAGCTCTTCTGTCTGCAATTCTTGATGTGTCAAAGTTAGCTAATGATGTGTCAATAACTTGTTGTTGATACGGAGACATAAAATTTTGAAAAGCTTGAGGTCCTGTTAAACCTGCTTGTGATGTAATATTTTGTTGAGCAGCTTGTAAAAAAGGTGAATAAGATCCAATACCTGCTTGCGCTAAACTTTGTGCTTGCGTTTGTAAAGGATCCATCTGTGCAACAAATGGATTAGCTCCCGTGATCCCCGGTCCCGCAGCCCTAACGCCTTGTGCGTCTAGTCCACCAGTAAATGTGCTTGTTTCAATCGGTGCCGAATACGTGGCTACCGACTGCTTGGCAAAGTCTTTGGCTGTATCTTCTAAATAACTTGGTAATGCCATTATCCTATTCTACTCTCCAGTTGTTGTGCAGTGTCAAACATCTCTTGCGCAGGGTTTCCACCTTGCGACTCTTCAGATATCTGTCCGCCTTGTTCTAAATGATCCATCATTCTTTCCATTACAGCTGCGCCTTCGTCTATGTCGCCGCCTCCTGCATTTCTTACAGCGTCTGCTGTAAATACAAATTCGTTTTTACTTAATCTTGCTGGTACATCGTCAGCTTTTTCTTTACCACCAATGGCTACAAAGCCACCTTCATTTCTATAATCTTTTTCCATGCCACCTAGATCCATGATACCGCCTTCTTGTGCTGGTATTCTGCCTCCGTCTTTCATAGCCATTAAATAAGGTAGAAAAGGTAATACTTGTCCGCCTAAATATGCTGGTATATTTTCTTCAAAACTTGTCATTGCA
>Ga0208919_1001113_pt1 | contig 16075 bp, 26 predicted proteins | sample 4_EtaG_FD_184076 | JGI IMG/M metagenome (GOLD analysis project Ga0208919, IMG submission 184076) | Marine viral communities from the Subarctic Pacific Ocean - 4_ETSP_OMZ_AT15127 metaG (SPAdes) (version 3) | ecosystem: Environmental > Aquatic > Marine > Oceanic | place: Pacific Ocean | collected...
CAGCTCCTAGTGGAAGTACAGCACATGGAGGACCATCTTACGGACCTCATGGAGGAGCAAGCTACGGACCTCACCAAGGTGGCGGTGGCGGCGGCGGTGGCGGCGGTGGCGGTGGTAAAATCGTTTGCACGATGATGAACGATTCTTATGGCTTTGGATCATTTAGAAATAAAATTTGGTTAAGACAATCTAAAAACTTAGCACCAGAATATCAAATAGGATATCATAAAATATTCTTACCACTCGTTAAACTATCTAAGAAAAACATTGTTCTTAAGAAAATATTAGAACACATTGCGATTCATAGAACTATTGACATTAGACAAGAATCTAGAGGAAAAACACATATGCTAGGTAGAATTTATAGAAAAATATTAGAACCAATTTGTTATTGGGTAGGAAAATATGGCAAAAGAACCTAAAACAGCTAGCGAACATATCATCGCCTTATACGGACATATCAAAGGTCTAAAGCGAGAAATATTTTCTATTAAACAAAATCACTTAAAACATATGCATGAAGATATAGACAAACTACACATAAAAATGGATCGATTTTTATACTGGCTTCTGGGAGGATTAGGAGCTATTGTTTTAACTTTACTAGGAACTTTATAATGGACAAAATTAAAAAATTATTTCAAGACAAACATGGAAGACTTGATTCTTCAAAATTCATTTTACATGGATACAGAGCTGCAATAATCATTTCTATACTTGTATTATTCTTAAAATAGTATATATTAGTCTTAAGAGTGCTTTAGGAGGCTCTTACATTATTAACTGTCTAACAAGGAGGTTATATGACTCTAATAAACTTAAACAATTTCCTAAACCATGCAATCGGATTTGAAGATGTCTTCAGACGCTTCGATCGTTTGCCTACAATCAATGCAGGCTTTCCGCATTACAATATAAAGAAAGCAGGCGAAGATAAATACACATTAGAAATGGCTGTGGCAGGTTATAAAAAATCTGACATCAGCGTTAACGTGACTGATGGTGTGTTGTCTATTGAAGGAACGTCTTCAGAAGATAAAGAAGAGTTTGTTCATAAAGGTATTGCTAAAAGAGCATTTAGAAAACAGCTACAACTAGCTGACTATGTTGAATGCAGCGGTGCTAAGTTGGAGGATGGAATGTTGAAAATTAATTTAAAACACAATCTACCTGAAAACAAAAAAACAAAACAAATTGCTGTAAAATAAGGATATTGAAATTTTACTGCGCCTCGCGTGTATATCCTACATTTTGAAGGATTAAATCCAATCTTTTAATTCTTCCCCCATTACTTGGGTAGCAATGTTAATCTTCTTGCGGAGGGCTTTGACGATTCTTTCGTCAACTGTGTCTTCCGCAAGAATGTCTATATAAGTCATAGGGAATTTTTGACCAATACGATCAATTCTTGCTTCAGACTGAGTTCTTTTTTCTAGATCATATCCATTAGAATAATAAATCATGGTTGAAGCTGCTGTCAGTGTAATTCCGTATCCACCGGTCTGTGGGGTTCCCACTAAAAATCTTGTTTCATCTTTAGTTTGGAATCGTTCTAAATTAGATTGACGTATATCATTGGGAGTTAAACCATAATAAGTGACTACAGACTTTTCCCCATATTCTTTTTTTATGGCGTTTACAATTGTTTGAACATCAAATTGATAATGAGCCCAGATTACTGCTTTTCCTTCAAGTTCATCTAACACTTCTAATAACTGAGATAATCTATTATTTTTTATAGGTTGAATTGATTTGTCATCTGCTGTAAAATGTCCGCACGTTATTTGATGCAAACGCATTAGTTGTGCTAATGCGCTAGCCGTCGTTATCATTTTTCCATTCATTTCTGCTAAAGCCATTTGTTTCATTTGCTTATAAATTTTTTGTTGTTCAGGGGTTAACGTAATGATTCTTTTCATGTATGTTTTAGGTGGAAGATCTAAACACTCGTCTTTGAGAACGCGATAGGAGAAGGGCTTAAGTTTTTCCGACAGTTCTGCAAGGTTTTTATAACCTACTACGAGCTGCACAGATCTTCCGTTAAAATTAGCAGTACGTATATGAGCGTACCGAGATCGAAACGTATAATAAGAAGAATGTTCCAAGAGATAAGGATCAAGGAACTCACATTGTTTATAAAGATCTAAAGGAGATTTAGTCACAGGGGATCCAGTTAAAATTCTACGATATTTGGCATGGGCAGCTAAATTAATAATATTTTTTGTTCTCTTTGCTCCAGGATTTTTAATTGTAGTACTTTCGTCTATTACCATAAATGTTTCGTGGCAACTCAAAAATTTTTTAGCAAATGCAGTTCCTTTGGTTGTACTAAAAGATTCTACATTCATGATTAAAACATGAAGATCTACACCTGTTTTAAATAATGTGTCCAGTCTTTTTTGTTGTTTTTGATTAATTAAAGCTTGCCATAATACCATTTTATAATGAATATGTTTAGGCATATGTAGCGGAAATTCCTGAGAATACCAGTTTTTATAGACCCCTTTAGGAGCAATAATTAATACGCCATTTATTTTACCTTTGTCATAAAGCATAGCAATATTATCAATGGCTACTTTTGTTTTTCCAGTACCCATTTCCATGAATAAAGCATAAACTTTTTTTTGCCACGATTTCTCCAAAGCAATTAACTGATGCCCATAGGGCTTCGTTTTAAATTTATAATGCATAGTCTTCTTTCTTGACAATAGAAGTATATTATCTTATATATAATGTCAATAGAAAGCTATGGCTAATTTAGATTATAAAGACTTAAAAAAAGAAGAAGATATAGACACTATAGTCCATGTAATTCAAGAAATTCCAGGCACTAAAGAAGGGCGTCCTAAAATTAATATTATGGGAGCTCAAAAATTTGGAAAAATAAAAGTCTTATTAAAAGAAGACTCTCAAATGATTTTTAGTCCAGGTCCAATTATTTTTGAATTAAGACGATTACTAAAAAATTATCGTCCCAAAGATTATCTTCTACTTACAGGCGATCCCGCGATTATCGGAGTTGCATGTTCTGTTGTATCTGATATAACCCATGGCAAATACAATTTATTAAAATGGGACCGACAAGAAAGAATGTATTATCCCATTTCAATTAACTTATACGAGAAAGGACAAGTAGATGAATAAATTGAACGAATTGATGGAAGAAGATCAGTCTTTAGCCGTCAATGAAATAGACAATATAAAAAATCTTTCTGATGAAGTAATTAAACTTCAACAGTTAGAAAAAAATATTAAAGCAAAAGAACAAGATCTAAAAAATTTAAAAGAAACTGCTGATAAAATTTCAGCAGAAGTCATTCCAACTATTATGAATGAAATGTCTTTATCTTCTTTAAAACTAGCAGATGGTTCTTCTGTGGAAGTAAAAAAAATTTATGGTGCTTCGATTCCAATAGCAAAAAGAGAAGCAGCATTTAACTGGCTTCGAAATAACGATCTAGGTGATCTTATTAAAAATGAGATTACTGTTTCCTTTGGTCGTAACGAAGATAACAAGGCGAGCGAATACGCAACCCTTGCACAAAGTCAAGGCTATCAACCTGCACAAAAACTAAAGGTAGAACCCATGACTTTAAAAGCATTACTTAGAGAGCGTTCTGAAGCAGGACAAGAGATGCCTTCTGAGTTGTTTAACACGTTTGTAGGAAACCAAACAAAAATAAGGAGTAAATAATATGAGTCAAGAAACAAGTGACCTGACTGTCAAGAAACAAGCACAAGTACCATCTAATTCATTATTTGAAGCAGATGCGAAGTTAGGTTTAGAGAATATGGACCAAGATGATTTGGCCCTACCATTCTTAAAACTACTTCAAAACAGTTCTGACGAAACGAAGAAAAAACATTCTTCATATGTCGAAGGAGCTGAACCGGGTATGTTCTATAATACAGTTACAAAAAAATTGTATGATGGAGCAAAAGGCATCGAAGTCATTCCATGCTTTTATAAACTCACTTTCCCTGAGTGGGCACCATTTGAAAGACGAGAAGGTCGTCCTGTATCACCAGATAGAGGAGCCGATGTTCTTTCTCAAACAAAGAAAGATGCATCTGGTAAAGATGTTCTTACAAATGGAAACATCATTATTAAAACAGCTAATCATTTCATTGTTATTCTTACTGAAAATGGAATTGATAAAGCGTTAGTAGCGATGAAGTCTACTCAACTCAAAGTTAGTCGAGGGTGGAATTCAATGATGAAAAGCATCAGTGAAAAAGGTAAAAATGGTACCTTCAATCCGCCATCTTTTAGTCACATCTATCAATTACGTTCGACAGAAGTAACAGGTAATTTTACTTGGTACGGGTACAACGTAAAACTTTTAAGAAAAGTAGATAATGTAGATCTGTATCAACAAGCTAAAGCTTTCCACACTTCAATAAAAGGTGGACAAGGTAAAGCTGCTGAGAAAGACGACACAAACTTCTAGGTTTAGTTGCTGTTGCAATTAAAACAGGGCGGGAGCGGGAGACTTAACCCGCCCTCTTGAAAGGGATATATGATAGATGATTTTATAAAACTATTTACTGGACTCAAAGAAAATTTTGGGCAAATAAAGCTACAAGCCAAAGTAGAGTTTGATAAAGAAAGAAATAAAATTAAACCAGAATACACTTGGTCGAAACAACCTATTCAACCCCTTCACTATCAAAAACATTTAGACGGAAAAATATCTATTGGAATTCAACCTTGTACTAAAGAAGGTAAAGCTTACTTTGGATGTATTGATGTTGATCCTGAAAACTACCAAGATTTTAATGTGGTTCTTCTTCTTTCTTATATTGAAAAATACAAACTTCCTTTAATTCCATGTCGATCAAAAAGTGGAGGTCTTCATCTTTATTTATTTTTAAAAGAAGCCATCGATGCACAAACAATGAGAGATTCATTAGCATCTTTATTATTACCTTTAGAATTAAAACGAACCACTGAAATTTATCCAAAACAAATTGAACTAGAACCTGATGAACACGGAAATTTAGCAGGTAATTTTATTAATCTTCCGTACTTTAATCATACTAACACTAAACGTTATGGGTTAGATAAAAATAACACAGCGTTATCTTTAGAACAGTTTGTTAAAGCAGCGATAGAATCTTGTCTGACTCCAGATGAATTAGATCAACTGATTACACGCGTTGACACAGAAATTTTAATGGGAGGAGATCCAGAATTTGAAGATGGTCCACCATGTTTACAAAGACTTTCTCGAACTAAAATTGGAGATGGCAGAGACAGATTTATGTTTAACTATATGGTTTTTGCTAAGAAAAAATATAAAGAAGATTGGCCAGATAAAGTTAATGAAGCTAATAAATATTTTGCTGTGCCTTGGCCTCTTAAAAAAATTAATGATAAAATAAAATATTGGACTAAAGAAACAGCCAACCATACATGTAATGATGAAGTGATTTCAAAAGTATGTATGAAACATATTTGTGTTAAAAGAACTTTTGGAATTAAATCAGATACTACCTCAGCATTTCCTCTTTTTTCTGGTCTTCAAGTTATTTTGAGCACTACACCTAAACTTCGATTCACGGTAGAAAAACCAGATGGCAAGCCTATTCAATGCGAAGCATCTAATCCTGAAATTTTTACAACTCAAAAGAAACTTTTAGATTTAGTTTGGTTGCAAGCAGGTTTTTACCCCGATCCTTTATCTCCTAAACAATACCGAGCATTTTTAAATTTAATTATGAAAAGTGTTACTCGAGTTTATCCTGCTCCAGGTACAGAAACTAAAGATCAACTCTATCAACATCTTTATACTTTCTGTGTTAATTCAGCTCAAGCTAAAACACGAAGTGATATTAAAGGAGGATTATCATGGAGTGAAGGAGGCTTTCATTATTTTCTTTTTCCTTCTTTTTTTGAAACATTACCGATTAAATGGAAACTGGATTCAACAGATACAGGGCTTTTAATGAAACAAGACTTAGGAGCAGAGTTTGATCACTCTTATAACATCGATAACAAAACACATAAAGTTGTAAAACTAAAACAAATGAAAGTAGATCAAATAGAATTTAAAAAACCAGAAAGAAAGGAGCCTAACTATTAATGAATTATAAAGTGATAGGTCCTCCAGGGACAGGAAAAACTCAAACGCTATTAGAAAAAGTAATTGAATACAAAAATAAAGGTATCCCTTTAGATCGTATTGGTTATTTTGCTTTTACACGTAAAGCAGCTTATGAAGCAAGGGACAGGTTTCTAGAAGCTTTTCCAGAACTAGACAAAAAAGATGTTAAACATTTTAGAACTTTACATTCTTTTGCTTTTAAATATCTAGGACTTCAAGAAGAAAATGTAATGCAAGAAGAACATTACAAAGCTATTGGGGAAGGATGCGGATTAAGAATTAAATATGCCACTTACGAAAACAATGAATTCAACGGAATCTTTACTTCAAACAGTGAATATTTAAGTTTAATTAATTTGGCACGTGTCAGAAATATTACAGTCTTAGAACAATTAGATCGCAATGAACACCTGGGAAAAATTGAAAGAGACAAACTTGAAATTGTTGCTAAACATATAGAAGACTATAAAAATACTTATAAACTTATTGATTATAATGACATGCTGGCTAAATTTATTAATCAAATTCATTTGCCGGATGCTAAAGTTCCTCAGTTTGAAGTAATTTTTATTGATGAAGCACAAGATCTTTCTCTTCTACAATGGAAAATGATACAAGCTTTACAACAATATAGTAATGATACCTATATAGCTGGCGATGATGATCAAGCAATCTTTGGTTGGGCCGGCGCAGACGTAGATTCTTTTATTCATTTTAATGCTCTTGAAATACCTCTTAAACAATCTAAACGAGTTCCTCGAGTAATACATGGCAGAGCTTTAGATCGATTAGATAATATTAAGTTAGGAAGATTAGAAAAACCTTGGAATACACCTAAAGCAGAGCAAGGGACTATTACAACTTTATTTTCTATGGATTCTATAAATGTTTCTAAAGAAGATTGGTATATTTTAGCGCGAACAAATGATTTATTAAAACCTGTCTTTAAAGACTTAAGAAAACGTGGCGTCTACTTTGAAACAAAAGATGGACGTAGTATGAATGAATCTCTTTATAAAGATATTTTAAATTGGGAAGCCTGGAAAAAAGGCAGTGAACTTAGCACCATAGATGTACAAAGATTATTAGAACGTTTTGATAAAAAATTTAAAGAGACAGAGGATAAATTATTTAAATTAAAAGATTTAAAAAAAGAATATAACTTAGATTCAAATCTTCAATGGTACGATGCCTTTACTGCTGTAACACCTAGCACTAAAACTTATATTCGAGCTATGCGAAGAAATGGAGAGGACTTACGTTTAAAACCTAGAGTTAAAGTTCTTACTCTCCATAGTTCAAAAGGAGGAGAAGCTACAAATGTAGTCATTCTTCAAAATCAAACAACCAACACAATAAAAGGAGCAACGAAAACTACAATGAAACAAGATGAAGAACAAAGAGTCTGGTATGTCGGTCTCACAAGATGCAGTAAAAATTTATTTTTAATTCGATGCAAAGATCGAAGTAAGGAGTTTAAAATATGAAAGTATATAAAAAACAAATCGGTGGATCTCACTACAAAGATATGAAAATCCAACCCGCGCAATTTATAAATGAGAATAAGTTGCCTTTTGCTGAAGGGAATGCTATAAAATATATCTGTCGACATCAACATAAAGGAGAAGTTCAAGATCTTGAAAAAGCTAAACATTATATTGATATGATTATTGAAAGAGATTATGGCGATCATACTAAACCTTTACCTCATGGTTTTACTTTAACTCCATCTAAAGATCCTGACATGATTCCCATGACGGAAGAGGAAGAGTATCGTAATGCAGGGATCACTAAAGAAGAGGCTCAAAAGAAATAATGCAGATTCCTTTATTCAAACCTCAAACTGAATGGGTTAAGCCAGAAGAATTTCCGGATCTTACTTCACGTCAACAAATTGCAATTGATTTAGAAACGTCTGATCCTGATTTAAAAACAAAAGGATCTGGTTCTGTTATTGGTAATGGAAAAGTTGTTGGTGTCTCTGTTGCTACAGAAGGCTATCAAGGCTACTTTCCTTTTGATCATGAAGGAGGAGGCAACCTTGAAAAAGCTAAGGTAATTCAATGGTTTAGAGAACTTTGTAAATCTCCTGCTACCAAAATTTTTCATAACGCCATGTATGACGTCTGTTGGATTCGTGCTATGGGAATAGAAATTAAAGGAGACATTGTTGATACCATGATTGCTGCCTCTTTAATTAATGAAAACAGAATGCGTTATGATTTAAATAGTTTAGGCAGAGAATATATTGGTTATGGAAAAGATGAAGCGGCATTAATTGCCGGAGCGAAAGAATGGGGAATTGATCCTAAAGCAGATATGTGGAAACTTCCTGCAATGTATGTAGGTAGCTACGCAGAGAGAGATGCGGAAGTCACGTATGAGTTATGGAAAAAATTGAGACAAGAATTAAGCAACCAGGATCTAGAATCTATTTTTGAATTAGAATCTGATCTCTTTCCTTGTTTAGTTGATATGAAATTTAAAGGCGTCCGCGTAGACGTGGAAAGTGCGCATAAGCTGAAACAAAAATTACTTGCACAAGAAAAACAATTGCTGCAAGACATAAAAAAAGAAACACAAATAGATGCTCAAATATGGGCAGCAAGATCAATCGCCACAGTTTTTGACAAATTAAAATTACCTTACGAAAGAACAGAGAAAACACAAGCACCTTCATTTACAAAAAATTTTCTTTCCAGTCATAAACATCCTTTGGTTCATAAAATAGCAAAAGCTAGAGAGATAAACAAGGCACATACTACATTTATAGATACAATTATTAAACATGAATATAAGGGTAGAATACACGCAGATATTAATCAAATAAGATCGGACCAGGGTGGTACTGTCACTGGTAGATTTTCATATTCTAATCCTAATTTACAACAGATTCCCGCACGTAATAAAGATCTCGGACCAATGATTAGATCCCTTTTCATTCCCGAGGACAAGTGCGTGTGGGGATGCTTTGATTATAATCAGCAAGAACCAAGGCTGGTTGTACACTATGCATCTCTTCAGCAGTTGCCTTCGGCCTTCACCGTGGTGGACGCTTATAAAGAAGGCAACGCTGACTTTCATAAAATTGTTGCACAAATGGCTGAAATTCCTAGACCTCAAGCAAAAACAATTAATCTTGGTTTGTTTTATGGAATGGGAAAAGCAAAACTTCAAGCAGAACTGGGTGTCTCAAAAGAAAAAGCAGAAGATTTATTTGCTACTTATCATTCACGAGTTCCATTTGTAAAACAATTAATGAATGCTGTTTCACAAAGAGCACAACAACGAGGACAAATCCGTACGTTGCTGGGTCGTCTTTGTCGCTTCCATTTATGGGAACCTAATTATTTTGGAATACACAAAGCTTTACCTCATGAACAAGCTATTCTCGAACATGGACCTGGTATTAAAAGAGCATTTACTTACAAATCTTTAAACAAATTAATTCAAGGATCAGCGGCAGATATGACTAAAAAATGTATGCTTAATCTTTATAAAGAGGGTATTATTCCCCATATTCAAATTCATGATGAACTGGACATTTCTGTAGAAAGTGATAAACAGGCTAAACACATTGTTGAAGTAATGGAATCAGCAGTTGAACTCGAGATACCTAATAAGGTAGACTATGAGTCAGGTAAAAACTGGGGCGAAATACATTAGGAGGAAACATGGAAACACTTAAACACTTATGGCAAGATCATAGAAAAATTGTGATCGGCGTTGGCGTAGTTGTTGTTATATTAATTATAGCAGCACTATAATAAATAAATTAAAAAAATAGGATTTTATGTTGCATGGCTTACTTGAACGCAAACATTCCTGCCACGTATGCGCAGGTAAGGAGAGAGTATCTTTATGACCTTTCCGGACATGTGGGAGAAGTTGAAGACTGTATCATCTTTGGGATGGCATCGATTTCAGGGCGTGCTATACTCTTTCATGCAATTATGGAAAATGGTGCTGTCTTCTATCGTTTACCGATTAGCGCCTTTATCCAAAGAGGCTTTGATGTCCAAAAAGTTCCTAGGATGCGACTTGACGAGTTGGAGCTTTGGAATTGTTTTAGTTACTATCCTAGTATTCATACTTTTGATATCCTTTTAGGCCAATCAGGAAAATATATAGGAAAAGATAAGAAATGGTATCATGGTACCTATCTTTTCACGGTTGACTGGGCTCATCCAGAGAGTAATATAGTGGACCCGGATCATTCCGAAATACCGCACGAACACAAGTGCGCACACATACTAGCCCTTGAAAACGGCAACTATGCAGCTCAACCAAATAATAGATTAATCTGGAGCATTCCGTCTTTCACTGTGAAAGATGAGGTTCCTGACTGGAAGGTACAAACTAGTGATTGGACTTGCGAAAATAGTCGTAGATGGAGAACTGAGGACTCGGACAAGTTCTTCTATGAAATTGAGGAAAAACATGATTAAATGGATTAAATCTTTGTGGACAAAAATCTTCTCTCAAGAAGTAATTGCACCAGAGGTTAAACATTGTGGTTCACATACAAGATACAAAAAATCTTGTAATAACTGCAATGAGGTAAATAAAAATGAAATGTAAAGATTGTTTTTGTAATTGTCATTGTAATGTCAAAGGACATTCAGATGATACTGGCGTTTGTCCGTGTGAGAAATGTAATTGTAATCCTCAGGGAGCTACAGTAAATAATGATGAGTGTCTCTCATGCCAATAAACGAAACAAAAACTTGCAATATGCATACCAAAGAAAAAGAAAAATCAGGTACATGTTGTCACGTAAACGACGACCAAGAAAACGCAGAACAACTGACGTATGAGCATCATGCTAAAGTGGGTCCTGCACCAAAGGAGCAAAATGAATAAATTATATTTAGTACTTGCACTATTATTTGCATTAAGCGCCTGCTCAGTAGGCAAAAAATGTACCTATACACAAGATGGAACAAAACTCTCATCTTATGTATGGTTTTATAATGGTGACAAGCCAATTGATTTAGATAAAAACAATTGCAACTAAAATTTAAAGTTCCAATTATTATTTTTATATTGTGCTATCTCCTAGCCAGTTGTTTTGCTAGAACTGTAACTCATGCCCAAGAAAAGAAATTATATAGCCCAACTTCTCCAGTTCAAGATATTTCGTCAACAAATTAAACCTAACAAGAAAAAATATAATCGTAAAAAACTCAAACCTTTAAAAAATTTAAAGAATATGGTAGAGTAATGTATGGTCAAACCTAGATATATAACTAACGAAGTCCTTATACCTAAACCAGGTCCAAAAAGAATTAAGGATGAATCTTTTTTTATTGGACACGTACCTTACGAGGAGGAGACAACAGACATTCAAGTAGAAGCAGATGATGGTATCAAACAACCTCATCTAGACAACAGCGAAGTAGAGACTACTGAATGGGCTAATCTATTCAAAGATGAATGATAAATGGGGAAAAGATAATTTTGGAGGTAGAATCCATATATCCGCCGAAGTAGTAAATGGAACCTGTCCTACTTGTTTTGAAAATGTAGTTTTAGTTTCATTATGCGCAGGTCATTATAGATGTGTAAGCTGTGGAGCAGATCTTGAACAAAAAGTTAATGGAGTCATTTCCTATATTCCTATGGGAGATCCAAACACAAAAATGATATTAAGAACCGATGGCCCGAAAGAATAGCAATCTTTTTGGATATACTCATATCAAACATCGTCCTAGAAAAAGACCTGGAAGACATGCCAAGCATTACTCAAAACGTATTCCAATGAGATCACGTGATCGAGGCCAAGGAAGTTAGTCTCTCTGTCCGAAAGAATTCCAGACAGAGAGAAATAGAAAGGTGTTTCAATTCGATAACACAATGTTGCCACAATTGTCAACTTGTATCAGTTAAATTACACCTATATTTCGTCCCAATTTGATATTTATTTATATCCGCATATCCCATTTTCTGTAAAATACTTATAGATTCCTTTTGAGCAGCTATTGAGCACTCATACCAAGAGTTGTAAAGCTTCGGTGATTGCATAGGGGGGAGACATCCATTGCCCTCTATAAATGAGCACACCCATATCATTAATACATATTTCATCTTGACAGCCTTTTACTATTTCGGTATATTATCCCACATTATACACAGGAGAACTATGACAGATATAACTAAATATAAAAACGTAACACTTACTAAAGAAACATATAGTCACATTCAAACACTGAGTAAAGAAGTATTTGATGTACCGATTAGTTTATCAAAAACTATTCAGTATTTGGCAGAAAAAGAAATAGAAAGAAAAAAGAAACATAAACCTAATGGGAAGATCAAATAATAGTTTTAAAAGTTTTGTTGGACAAATAGAAGTAGGGTCTCATAATGATTGTCCTGAAAAAAGATTGTTTGTTGCAGTCTTAAGTCAGGCCGCTCATGATTGTTTTTCAAGTCATGTAGAACGTAAAGATCGAGATGAAGCTAAAAATTTTTTTCAATCTAATACATGGCATTTTAAAATAATATGTGAATTAGCAGATCGTAATCCTTTATATGTTAGAGATAAAATGACAGAACATTTTTTAAATAACTCAACGATTACAGATATTAATCAATTAAAAACTTATCGTAGAGACAATAAAACGTATAAGAGAAAGAAACATTTAACCGGCAACGCCTATTATGCTGCCAAACGAAGAGAGGAAGAACATGTATAAAGAAATATGCACCGATTGTAAGGGAAATGGCTATACACGAAAGGATAAAGATGTTAAACAGTGCACAACTTGTAAAAGTGAAGGAGAAATAAAGTATGCTCAAGCTGAAATTGATAGTTTTATTTATGATACTTATTTTCGTAAGCGGGTGTAGTGAATTTGCTCTACTGGCATCAGGTAGTTCCATTGCTATATCACATAATACATACGTCAAAGCCTATAATGGTGTGGATGTGCTAACGATTATGGCAACCGAGAAGGATATAAAGAAACATATATATGATAAAACAATTACCCATTTTCAGGGACTTAAAAGATAATATTTTAAGATTCATAGAGATTAAATCAGGAGCTCTTCACAACTGGGCTTGGGATAAACGTTGGAAAGAAAGAGATTCGGAAGAATGGAAAAAAGGATATAGAGAATGGAAAAAAAGAAAGTGTCCTCATAACTAATGTACAAGCCTTTACCTGCATCGCTGACAATAAAAAAAAGTGGCATTAATGGCTTAGGCCTTTTTGCGAAAGAAGGAATTGCTCAAGGTACTAATCTCGGTATGACTCATCTTAAGATGGGAGAACAAATTATTAGAACTCCTTTAGGAGGATTTATTAATCATAGCAATACACCCAACGTGGTAAAAGTAGAATTAAGAATGTTTGATGAAGGCAATCCTTCTCAACCTTTAAACTATAAAAAATGGAATTTAGTGACACTGCAAGATATTAAGGAAGAAGATGAACTAACGTTAAGATATACATTTTATGGTATATAGAACTGAACAAGATAAAATCAATAGGAAAGAAGCAAACCAACGTTATTATAAACTAGAAGAGAACAAGGAGCAAAAAAGAAATTATATGAAAGACTATTCTAAACGTGAGTATGTTAAAACAAAAAAGAAAGAATATTATAAAAATAATAAACTTAAATGGGGAGGGAAGAGAGACACTGTCACCATTTATCCCTATCATGAAGAGTGGGCGAAGAAAAACGGATACCGAGACAATGATGCACTTAATACAAAAAATACTGTGGGCTTTAAAGATGGCGCCGAAAGATAAAGATCTTCAAGAAATATATAATCGCGTCTTTGCAGATGCGCTAGACTATATGAACAAGTTTCCCTCTCAAATGGTGGCAGCGACGTATATTGCCATTGCCATGCGTTTATACAAAACCACGTTGGCTGATGACGAGTACAAAGAAATGGTGAAAACGATTATGGAATCAGAAGTTGAACCTTATCTTGAACCCAAGGAAACCAAACACTAATGCGTTATGAATATACAGTGACCAAAGATAATGGTGAATCCGAACTTATTAAAGCTATGGGCTGGAAGAAAGCGCTTAAAAAAGTTTTAATGATTAATCCTAAATTTAGTGGTTGGATTACTTATATTAACAAGAAAGGAAATACACAAACGAAAGTCTTAGAGCAGGGAAAAGAAGTTAAGTGAAATATGTAATTATTCTTTTGCTCAGTGTAAGTGGAGTCGAGAAGATAGAATTAAAAACTAATGGGCTTAACTGCGGAGAACTAGCCAACGCGTGGCGTGAAGTGAATACCACGTATTATGGAAGCCGAAATGAAGATGCTAAACAACAAGGAAACTATACAAAAGACGGAAAATTATTGGTGGGGTATATCTGTGGGTGATTGGCATAAAAAATATCCTAGACGAGCCGAAGCCTACGATTTTAAATACTCCAACAGTGAACGAGGTTTTATTGTCCAGTATATTTCTAATCTTTATAAGCCTTCGCGTGTTAAATATCGAAAGAAAGTCTGGATGCCCGAGATTACCAAACCACAAATGTGGGCCGAACTCTATTTACATATTCAAGATATGAAAGAAAAATATCCTCAATCTACCGGACGACTCTGTCGTTATTGTCATGAGGCCTGGACGTATCTTACTCGAAAAAAACAGAGGGGTCCCAAGACCATTAATAAAAGAGGAACTCAACATTCAACGAATTTTGCTATCGATCGATTTGATCCTCTGATTACCTATATACCTGGTAATATAATTTTTTGTTGCTCAGAATGTAATGATCGCAAGCATGATTCCAGACTCAGTGATTGGAAGAACTTTTTAAGGGTAGCCCATGAGCGATAAACCTTCTGTGTATGTAGCGATGCCTTGTTATGGCTCGATTCAACGACAAACGGTTGTCTCATTACTTAGACTCTTTGACCAGTTTAAAGGGACAGGCGTCAAGGCTGAATTTCATACCGTTCAATCCCCCTTAGTCACCCATGCGCGCAATATGTTAACGTGTGGATTTATGTATAGTGAACTAGATTACATGTTGTTTATTGATGCTGATGTAGAGTTTAATCCTGAGGCTATCTACCGAATGCTGATTACAAAAAAAGATATTATCTGTACCCCTTATCGTCTGAAGACGGTGGAGAATCCTAACAAAAGTAAATACTCTATTACGTTTAAGAATCGTAATGATATTAAACTCTTACCCGGAGACCTGATGGAAATCGAACAAGGACCGGCGGGGATCATGTTGATTCAACGCCGAGTCTTTGAAACTTTGATGAAGAACCATCCGGAACTCCAGATCAATTATCCTGAGGCTAATCGCAAGCCTTTGAATGAAGAGATTATGGGCGGTCCTACAAGCGAAGACCCTGTTAAAAATTTTATGTATAATTTTTGGGATACCACTTTTAGTCTAGAGACAGGCGTTTGGAAGGGAGAAGATTTATCTTTCTGTGATCTTGCGCGACGGAATGACTTTAAGATTTATGCCAATGCAAGCTCTCCGACTGGCCATTATGGAACGTATGGATGGAAGGGAACCTTTAAGGATAATTTTAAATGATTTGGAATAAACGATTTGAATACCCTAACTCGCAGCGAAGTATTAAAGGAGAGTATGATATTACCAAGATGCTTCTTCCGAGTGTGACCACGGTTTTAAACGCAACGCAACCCGAGTCTAAACGCAAGAGTCTTGATCGTTGGATAGCGAAGACTGGCGAGGATGAAGCGACCAGGATCAAGGAGCTAGCAGGAAAACGTGGAACCGCGATGCATTTTTATTTACAACAACATTTAGATCCTGAGTGTAAGGGCTATAAAGATTTAACCAACGTCGGACAAGTGGCCGAACCCATGGCTCAAAAAATTATTAATAAAGGATTAAACGACTTAAGCGAAATCTGGGGATCTGAAGTGGTGGTCCATTACCCAGGACTCTACGCAGGAGCAACCGACTTGGTGGGTGTCTATGATTACTCAGAATCA
>Ga0208919_1001114_pt1 | contig 16045 bp, 19 predicted proteins | sample 4_EtaG_FD_184076 | JGI IMG/M metagenome (GOLD analysis project Ga0208919, IMG submission 184076) | Marine viral communities from the Subarctic Pacific Ocean - 4_ETSP_OMZ_AT15127 metaG (SPAdes) (version 3) | ecosystem: Environmental > Aquatic > Marine > Oceanic | place: Pacific Ocean | collected...
CTTGTCGTGAGTCTCCTTTAGTTTAATATCTGCCTGGTAGATCACCTTAAGTATATCTCCGCCGATGGTAACCTTGAAGCCGTCCATTACGCGGCTGTCGTTGATAGGGTGGCCTTCCTCTCTTCGGAGGCCGATTTCAATCGGCTTTCCGTCATCGGTTAGGGCACCATCAAATCCGTTGGCCGCGGCCTGGTTGATTCCCTGAATTATCTCATATGTCGTAGCCATTTGTTTTCTCCTTGCTTGTTAAGCTTGCTGTTGTATTTGTGCTTCCACATCTTGCAACTGCTGTTGCATTGCCTGAGCCTGTTGAATCTGCAGGTCGATCTCTTGAACCATTTGCTGTAATTGCATGTTTGTTTCAGAAAGCATACCGACCAATTCATCATCTAGTTCATATCTAGCGGCCAACACAACCATGGAGGAAACCAGTTCTGCCATTTGGCCCACCTTGGTTCCGCCGGGCAATGCATCTCCACCTGCCAAAGAATGAAGCACATTGTGCAAAGCGCTCTTTGTGTCCAATTCTCCCTTGGGATCGAGTTTTCCGGGGTCTGGTAGACCTTGACCAGGTTGTTCCAGAAGAATGCTGTTTTGCATTCTAATTTCAGCTATCATATTCTTCAAGTCGTTTTTTGATATCTTCACTAGGTCTCCATCCTTTCTTCCAGCGTTCTTCCCGGTCAATGACCCATTGTACGTAGCATTTATAGCAGCAATCAAATTTGTTTAAATAAACGTCATCTTTGATTTTGAACGTATAAACCTCGCATACAGGACATGTCCTTTTTTGCTCTCTAGTAAGTAGTTTTTTAGAAACAAAAAAACCTTCGACTTTGATCTTCTCGTTTTTCTCTTGTATTTTATGTTCTTTTTTGGTTATTTTCTTGATTTGTTCTTTATGTTCTTCTTCTTTTTCGTCATCCCAGTTGTTTTTAGGGTTCTGAATTGTGTCTTTGCCGTATTTTTGAGATATTGCCTTTTCTATTTTGGCAACATATTCTTGATCTTTCTTCATTCAATATTCTCGATGTACAGGTGGCCGTCTTCTCCCCAGTAATAGTCTATTCTTCCTTCGATATAGTCCTTTACTGAAGTGGTGAGTTCTTCTGCCTCGCCCCTAGACATCCTTCCTTCGTCAACCATCGCCACACACCACTTAACAACAGAGTTAACGACAAATGCATTAGCGGCATGGTGTACATTCTCCTCCATATAGTATGTAGGGTCGGTTGTCCTTAAGTATAGCAAAACCTGTTCTCGTTGTTCATCCAAAAAACCAATTCCTTCTATGAAAAGTGAGGCTCCCGTCACGAGGACGGGAACCCCCCAAAGATAACTACAGACTAGAAGTCATTATTTCTCAGAAACAATGTTCTTCAATTCTTCGATCTGAGCCTGTTGAGCCTTAATGGCCTCAATGAGCACAGAACTTAGTCTAGAGTAATCGACACCGGAGACACCATTGCTGGTGTGTACAGCCTGCGGAATGACCTTAGCAACTTCCTGAGCGATAAGACCGAAGTCCTCCGTGTTGCTGTCTTTCCAAGTGAAGTTAACACCCTTAAGGGCCATAACTTTGTCCAACGCACCATTCATCTGAGCGACATCAGTCTTCAAGGTCTCATCTGAATAGGTAACAAAAGCCGCGGCGCGGATCTTGTTCTGGTTGTTGGCACCAGTGGTAACGTCAATGGCATACTCACTAGTAGCATCACCACCCAGTTTACAGATAACAGCGCCTGAGCTGTTATTGATCTGAAGGGTGTTTTCGCTAGCATCGAAGAGCATGTACTCATTTGCTGCACCACCGAAGACTTTGAAGTCAGCGCCTTCGCCATCACTACCAGCAGTCAAGTTGCCGTTCATCTGGAGCACACCAGCGGCACTAACGGAGAGTCCGCTACCGCCATCTGAGTAACCACCACCAACGGTGAGAACACCGTCAAGCTGTGTGTTTGTTCCAACAACGAGGCTTCCGTTTGCTTGAATGGTACCGGCAGAACTGATGCTTACACCAGTGGAGCCGTAACCACCACCGAATGTGGCACCTGCAGTACAGGTAAGTCCACCGACGGTTGCGGTACCATCAATTGCAGCGCTGGTCATGATGTCAAGGGAGTGACCCGAGACAGCACCAGAACCGGAAACAGTAGCGGCAGTAACTGCGCCACCGAATGCAGCGGCTCCATCAGCGTTGAAGCTAGCACCAGAAACAGTAGACGAACCGGAAACAGTGCTTCCGATAAGTGTAGTGAAGGTACCAGCAGCAGCGGAGGCAGCACCAATGGTAGTTCCGTCAATCGCACCACTATCGACATCGATGTTGGTGAGGTTAACGTTATTGAGATCCTGAGCGGCACTCCAAGTCAAACCACCAGAGATGGTTGCAGCGGAGATATCACCGGAGTCAATGTTAACGTTGGTCAAAGCCTGGCTAGCGCAGTTCAAAGCCGCACCAAGTGCATCAGCACGAAGGTCGTCAATGTATGCAACGCCGTCGATGTAAAGATCTTTGAATTGTCTTGAGGATGAACCCAAGTCAAGATCGTCATCGGCGGCTGGGGTGAGAGAACCATCAGCAAGGCTCAACTGATCAGCGCCGGCGCACTCAAATGTGATAACGTCGTCAGCAGAAGCACGGATTGAAGTGTCATCGTCAGCATCGAGGTCGAGGCGTCCAGTACCACCAAAACTGATGCTACCCTGACCATTGAGGTCAATGGAGTCAACATAAAGTGCTTTGAAAGCAGCGCCGGAAGCACCGAGATCAACGTCAGAGTCGGTCTCTGCACGGAATACACCGTCAGCGAGGCGAACCTGAGTTACTTCGTTGTCAGCAACTTTGATGTTGAAGTCTAGAGCAGTGTTACCGTGATCGTAAAGCATCGAGGCGTACCCCTGAAGCTCCTGGCCACCACCGATTCTAAGACCACCACCATCAGTAGCGGCAGATGAAGCGGATAGAGAAGAAACAATCAACTTATCCGAAACCTCTAGAGTCGATTCCGTCTGCGAAATGCTGTTAATTGTGACTGCATCCAAGTTGGTAATTCTAGCGTGTGAAGCGGTCATGATAGTCATAACAGCGTTGGTCACAGCACTATTGGTACCCAAGGTAACACCATCGACGGATCCGCCGTTGATATCAACAGTAGTAAGAATACCAGCATCGGCAACAGTACGACCGGCGTTTGTCCAGTTAGTACCCATAGCGAAGCTAGATCCATTGTCACCAGAGATGGTGTCGAGAGCAATGTCGCCAACGTTGGTGATGTTACCATCAGAAACGCTAAGGCTTGTGCCGACGAGAGCAGCGAAGGTACCAGCAGCGGCGCTGTTGGCTCCAATCGTAGTTCCGTCAATTGCTCCACCATCGATGTCGATGGCGTCAAGAGCAGCACTCTCAATGAAGTGAGCGCGGGTCATCTTGCGGAGCGTACCACCGGCTCCATCGTCGATGACAACAAGGTCGCCATCAGCAACAGAAGTCGCAGCAGACATGTTCTGGATGTCCAATTTGAGAACACCAGACGAGTCTGAAAGACCCGTTGTAGTAACCGTACCGGCCATGAGGTCGGCGAGGTTTGAGATAGTCACCTTCTTTGAGCCATTGTCAGTAGCGTCGACAAGAGCCAATTGATCCGCAGCGGCTGGGGCAGCACCGAGCGATGAAAGCTCGTTAAGATCCATTGAGAAAGTAACGGTCTGGTTCGAGGCCGTGGTGTCAAGTCCGGTCCCACCAGCGACGGTGAGAGTCTGACCTGTTCCCAAGGTAACGGTACCAGTACCGGAATCGCCGGCGATCTTAAGGGCAGCACCTAGCTCGTAATCGGTCTGTGCACCTTCTACGTTGAGATAAAGTTTTGCTGACCCGGCAGTGCCGGATGAGAAAAGATATACCCCTCCTTCAGGGGCAGCGGACGCAGCAGCAGATGCAGATGTATTCTGTATTACCGCGGTTTGTCCGTATTGTGAAACTGTAGCCATAAATAAGTCCCTCCTATAATGTTAATGGAATTGTGCACATACGTGCACGACTACGTGTACACGCACTCCGATATAGACACAGCTTTCGCCATGGCAATATCAAACAAAATTTACTATTAGAGATCCACCCAGGACACCCTAACGCTCACCTTGTTGGGGTGTGCGTACACTATAAATAGTTGATTGTTAATTCTTTAGATTGTCAAAAATAATTTTAATTTGATTTTTTAGGTCTTCGATCTCTTTTTCCTGCTTTGAGATCTTTAAACTTTGTTTTTTTATTCCTTCTACAAGAAGGGCGGTGAGGCGAGAATAGTTTAATGATTTGGCATCAACGCCATTATCCTCGTAATCCACAATTTCAGGCAGTACCTTACCGACGTCTTCGGCAATAAACCCAATGTCCTTTGTGTCATCACTTTTCCAAGTAAAGTCAACACCAACAAGCTTGTTGATTTTTTCTAGTGGATTTTCGATCTGTGTAATATCTTTCTTTAGTTTGAAAGAACTATATGTGACAAAGGAGTTCGCTCGTATCTGCCCACGATTTGCTGTAGTGTTTGGAAGGTCGATGCCATAAGACGGACTTGTCACCCCCCCAACACCGACGTTACCTGAAACAAAGAAGTCACTGGTTACAAAAGTATTGTGACCAAACGTTGCCCCTGCTGAACTGCTGATTGCCCCGACAATTGTCAAGGCATGAGAGGGTGACGCGGAGTTAATGCCTATGCGATTGTTTGTTGAATCAATGACAAACGTATTGGAATCCATATTAAGGCCGTTGGGGAGGGCCAGGGTTTGCGCGTTGATCGTGATCTGGTCTGCGCCGGCGTTGCCCAAATAAATGTTTCCACTTACTTGAATATTGCCGCTTACCTGAAGGTCGTTGATATTAAGTAGGTTGTTGCTGTCATCGACAGTGATGCCGGAGTTTTCAAGCTTCCGGCCGGTGGTGCCTTTCCATCGCGTGAGCGCGTGGTCAATAGCAGTATGAAGCGGAGGGCCGGTCATGGCGTCTCTGCTTACGACCCTTGATGCCTTTACATCTACTCGGGCTGGGGATGCGACGGCGGGGGCCCATGAACTACCTTTTGGATAACTTCTTGCCATCTCATAAAACCCTCTCTAATTCCCCGCTTCCGCGGCTGCAAAAAATATACCCAAAGCTACTGCTGCACCCAGGAGGAAGCCGCCAGCGGCCCACCAATGTGAGTAATCGCCGGAACTCTCCAGGGCAATCTTGTTGATTCTTTCAATCTCCTCATCTTTGATATCAAGTATGGCACTGTATTTTTTCTCAGTGCTGCTCAAGTTCAACTGAAGGTTATTGTATAACAAATCGTGCTGAGCCTGTAGCTTGGAGATCTCGAAATCAATCTTCAACTTACATTCTGCTTCTAAAAACTTTTGATTTGCCAACATCTGTGCTGCTGCAGCAGGGTTTAAAAGAACCCCATCAAAAGGGATGGAATCACCCGCCTTGACCTCGACAACTTTAGGCTTTTCAACGGGCTCTGCAGGTGCTTCCTGGGCAAACAAAGGTGCCGGGAAAACCAAACAAAAACAAAGCATCATTGATATAACCTGTTTCACGTTTTTAAGTCCTCTATAGTCTGAGGGGGTTCCTCATCCTTGTATTCCACCTTGTCGTGTGGGTCAGGACTATTAAGCTCATATTCCAAATAATGCATTACAGCACCCAAGTAGTCCGCGGCCTTTGTTATTTTGGCCTCAATCCACTCAGGAAGATCTGTATCGTCCTCGATCATATCATGGATCTTGGGAGAATACTTGGAAATCTTAAACAACTCGCGACGGGCCATTTTGCCCTCCTTTTGATTCATGTCTTCAAAAGATAGTTCTTCCGCGATCATTTTCTTAAGAGTTGATTTTTTGAGCTTCATGGTTTCTAGTCCTTCCTATCCGTTTTGATTTGGGAAATCAACTTTCTCAATTCCCTGAGCGCTGAAACAGAAGACTGGGCGTTTTTTCGGACGCGGGTTCCTGCTGTTGCATTCCCGCGGTCGAATTTCTCAGCATCCGTTTTCGCTTCGTTAAGTGTATCAATAATCTCGTTAAGCTTGTTAATAACCATGTTAATTACCTCCTATTCGTCACCAACATATTCAAAGTCAAACCTTTCGCTAATCATTTTTGCCAAAGCGTCAGGCTTGTCTATATTTTCCTCTACCAGCTTTTTAACTTCTTCTTTTTTTTCACTCTCCAAAGTCTTTTTGTTGCTAGCGTATTCCTTCTCTAAACGAGAGATGATTTCATTATATTTCTTTATGATCTCGTCTCTCTTTTTAAGCTCTTCTTTATGGCTTTTGTTAATAATATCTAGTTGCTTGCTGTGGCTTTCTTTCGCTGCCGTTATAAGAGCTTCTGATTTTCTCTGAGAATTTTTAAAATAAACAAAAACCCCAATTCCGTAAACGATGCCAACAAAGATCTTCCAATACTTCTTCGTGGCGGCCCATGCCTTTTTAACAAACGTCTTAAACACCAACCAACTAAACACTATCACTCACCATCCCCTTCTTTGTCCAATAAATACCTCATGAGGCAAGTACCACCAAGAAGGCCCCCGCTGAACCAGACAACCTGATTCCACGGTACGGGCAAAACAAAACCAATGGCTATGAAACTTAAAGCCATTAATTTATAGACGCTGTGCTCCCTTTGTCTCTTGTCTTTAGGCGCCATGTTTCCAAGCTCTCGCAATATCAATTAAACCTTCGCTGCCAATATAAACCAATGAAATCGCCACCCAGTCGCTGGATGTCAAGTCTGAAAACCCAAGCATACAGCTAGCAGTGATCCAAACTATCAGCTTACGTGATGCAATCTTTGTAAGCAACTTATCAATAAAATGCCTTGTCATAGCACAACTCCTATATTTTTGTATCTATAAATAGTTGTGTTTTTATTATTATTATGACTTATACAACATTTCGCTGTTTTCCAATAAAAGCTCATAATTATCAACTGCTTCAATAAGCTTCTCTTTGGCGTATCGCATCTCCTGGTTTGATGAATATTCATCTTTTACAACGTCTCTCCATTTCATAACTGCATTAATGATCTTGTCAGCATTTGTATCGCTGTGCAGATCTTCGTCTATCTTCTTATTGATTAACATGGGCGAATCCATTCCTCCTTTCAATATCAATTGTCATATCAACGATGTCCTTCAAGCTATCTACATGAGAAATGAGAAGAACAACCTGATAATAGTTTTTTACCATGTCCAAAATCCTGATGAAGCCTTCCATATTCTCCTCATCCAAGGCTGTGGCCGGTTCATCCAAAATAAAGATGTTTGACTTTGGCAAATTCGACACAGATAGCAAAGCTAGCCTAATCGCCATGGCTGCTATCGTTTTTTCGGCACCAGAGCCCATTTCAATGGGTCTAGCGTCATATTTCGGGTGCTTAATGAAAATATCAAGCTTATTTCCGTCATTTTCGAAGAAAACGTCGAAATCAACAACATTTGCAAGCACTTTGGACACTTCATCGTTGATTGCCGGCAATTTCTTCTTGATTATGTCATATGCGATGCCATTACTGTGCATTGCGCGTTGGAAAAGGTCATAGGCAGCGTATTCTTGCCTTAAATCGATCAACTCTTGCTTCTGTTCCTGCAAACTATGTAGTTTTTGTTCCAAAGAGCCGTGTTCCTTGTAAAGATGTAGTGTGTCTTCTTCACAATCGTCCAATTCTTCTCTTTGAGAATCTACTTTTTGCTCAAACTTGGACTTTTTGCTCATCAGACCCTCCAAATTCTCGATAACTTGCCTATTTTTCTCATATTCGCTGATCTTATCACCCAGGTTATCAACTTCAATGCCAATATGGGCTATTTTAGACAAGTTTTTCTCCGTCTTGAGTTCATTTTGGGTAATTTCGTTAGCCAATTCGTTCTTTTTATCCAAAATCTGCTCGTACTTTATCAACTGTTGGTCTAGAATCTCTGGCTGCAGAAGCCTAATTCCTTCTCTTGCCTCTTTTTGACTATTGTTTAGAACAAGCAGCTTATTTTCGAGTTGCGATATACGTTTCTTAGCAGAATAAGCGTCGCTAATGAACTTGCAATGAGAATACTCTTCGCCACATGGAACCTCTGACAGCAGTCCGACCTTCTTTTTGTTGCTTTCATGTTTATTCCCCTCCAGCCTTAGTTCAGAACCTATCTGTTCCAACTCCCGGCTTTTCTCTGCAACTGTTTCTCTTTTTTGTTGCAAGTCATCAATATCGAAAGATCCGACGAAATCTGATATTTTCTCGTACAAAGACCCCTTCTCCTCGCATTCAAGCTTTAGGCGTCGATTTTCATTTTGCAGCAGGAATGATTCTTCCTCCTTCAATTTTTTGAGACTCTTAACTTCAAAAATATCAATAATCTTTGCCGGGATTGAATCAATCTTATCATTCAAAATGCCAATCTTGTTCTCTGTTTTCTTAATCTCTTTTTTGAGACGTTCACACCTTAGTTTTTGTTCTGTGGTGCGCTCAGAGTTCTTCTTAAGTTCCCGAGATGCGATGACAATCTCATCATCAAACTCTCGGCCCTCCAGTCTCTTGAGGGCTCCCTTTATGTCTGACACATCCTCTTTGGCGAATTTAAACTTTTTCTCAAAAATCTCCAAATCAAGAAACTTAGCAAGGATCTCCTTTCTCTTGGTCGAACCCTCGTTAATAAAGGATAGCGACCCCAACTGAGAAGACATCGATGTTAGCAGAAAATCATCCAACGTTCCCATTACTCTTCGAATGTTCTTGTCTGTCTCGCTTCTTGTTAGGCCATTGTGGATCGAAGTTTCACCTGTAACTTCGTTCTGGCTATTGAATTCTACAAACGTCTTTGCCTCTAGAGTTTCTTCGCCTTTTAATCGCTTGGTGTACTTCTCCGATTTTCTTTCGATGGTGTACAGTTCATCGCCGATTTCTATGTCGACGCGGCCGATGCAATCTTCAGTGTTCTGGTTGATCACATTGAGATTCTTTCTTTCATTCTTTGACGTGGAATTATAAAGAGTATACAGCATGGAGTCAATAATACTTGATTTTCCTGAAAAGTTCTTTCCAAAGATTCCAACAATACCATTTAGATTTGAAAAATCAACACTGTTATCCTCGCCATAATTGAAAATATTATCCCACTCAAACTTCTTCATCTTCCAGTTAATGTTTCTAGATACCTCTTCGTTTTCCTCTGCTATAGTGTTGTACCTTCTGTTAAGTTCGAAAACCTTATTTAGAACATCTTGCTCTGCTTCGTAATCCTGCAAATATTCTTCAATGAATTCTTCCTGCACTGTAATATCACGCAGATTTTCCTTTACCAACCCACCAGGAATGTTTTCTACACTCCCTCTTTCGCCAGCAGATCGATTCAAGTATGTAACCGCTTCTGGTTTGAACCGGGACTTCACCACATCCATCGCCCGGCGCAGTTTGTGCACAGGAAGGTTATTGCTAGAAACAAGTCGAAGCCTAGACCCCTCTGGGATTGTCGTTCCCTTTGGGACTCTTCCCTTGGGTGTCAAATTGATCGTTACGAAGGGTTTTGGGTTCAAAAGGATATGATGCTTTACTTTGTATTTGTCCTTGGACTTGATGTCCCAAACCAAAAATCCCTTGTCATTTGTTTCTCCATGATTTTGCTGCACTGTGGATCCACAATAACGAATTCTGCCTTCTTCATCGAGGACTTGATCGGTTTTGTGAATATCTCCAAGAAAAGCATAGTCAAAGTTATCAAAAATACTAACGTCATTCTCTCCATACTCCATTGTCCAACCAACATCTGTTTTGCAGCCGCTAATTGAGCCATGATACAATGCAATGTTGATTTTGTCGTTGTCTGTCGGGTCGGTCCAGTTGTCTTCGTCGAAAACCGACAGCACATTTAGTGTAAATTTATCATCAAGAGGCGTTTCTCCTGATTTTTTCAGTAGGTGCAAGTTTGGGTGTGCTAGAGCGTCTGCGATAGGCGTCAAAGCATCTTGCCTGCTGGAGTTCTTTAGATTGCCATCGTGGTTTCCTAGGATAATATAGGTCGGTGCAATGGTTGCCAGGCTTCTGAAGAAGTCGGTGCACATCTCTACGAACTCGGGGGAAATTTGCGTCTTTGTATGAGCAATATCCCCACAATGTACAATATAATCAACCTTCTCTTTTCGCAATTTCTTGTATAGCTGCTCGAAGACCTTCTTGTATTCGTAATGATATTTTAGATTTTTAATGTGCGTATCTGCAATATGTGCAAACTTCATCTTACCTCTGTTTTCTCTATTTTATTTGTCGTGATCATTTGAACGGTGGGTTATCATTTCTACAATCTTTGCAAGGATATAGGCCAACGTGGCCAATATAGCTGCGCCAGGTACAATGATAAAAACTAGTAGCGGTAGTAACCATTTTTCTATTATTTGTAGTATCACGCCTTCTCTTACACTATACAGAATATACGACATTTATCTAAATGTCAAGTTTTTTTTATTGATTTGTGTTTGATCTTCCCGATACGATACTTGTAATTTGATTAAGGACTTGTTCGTTTAATAATTCTTCGTTGTGTGCACGAAGCATTTCTTCGTCAAGCTGCTTTTCTTCTGTCTTGATTCTTCTATCTCTGGCAATTTCTTCTTTGATGATTTGTCGTAATCTTGCTTTCTTGATTTTCATCTTGATTATTCTCCTATAAAGAGTTCCATACTCGATACATTAAATAGTTGTCAGAATTCAAAAACACAGCTTCGTTTTTTCTTACGTTAAATTCTTCCTTGGACATTTCTCCGACATCATTGTGCGGCGAGATATCGATTTTGTAGATCTCTGCATCATATGACAGTAAGCTGCTAATCAGTTTCATTGCCTTCTTTTCCATATCTGGGTCCAAAGCCATATAAATTGGTGTATCGTGTTTTACTATCTCCTGGAATAGACGTGAATTTTCTCTTAGATCAGAGCCAAGTATCGGAATTGCATTGGGGCCTGCGACGATTGCATCAAAGATTCCCTCAACCAAAACAAGGTCTTTATCCCAGTCAACATATAGCTGATTAAACACGATATCCCTAGGAAGTGTTGGGTTTTTGTATTTTGGATAATCATTCGTATAACTTCTGGCTGTGAAATAGTTAACCCTACCCTCCATGTTAAACGATGGTATGATAACCCTGTTTTTGTATTCTCCAGAGGGGCAATATCCGATTTTCCAACGAAGGACGTCATCGTATCCAATTCCGCGTGTTTTCAAGTAGCTTCTAACAGACAATGAAGGCCTGTTGTTCTCCCCATTTGTTAAAGAAACAAAATCATCTGGTAATGAAGTGGTTTGTTCAACATAGTCCTCTGCCTCTGGGAACAACTCGTGTATTGTGGACATGTCAAGTCGATTAGAGAGCTTGTCCCACTCCCTCTTTTGCAAGAACGTTCCAAAGCGCCTCACAAGGCGTCTAAGATCTCTGCCGCTATTGTCGCATACCCAGCACTTATAAACGTTTTTGGCGACGTTTAACGACAATTTGGCTTTGTGGTGTTTGCAATAGGGACAGTAGAAAAGCTTCTCTTCGCCGGATCTAAAATAAGACCCCAAGATATCGATCAAAATACCTAGTTTTTTAGTCTCTGACACTCTGTATACCCTGCTTTCGCTATAACAATGCTGTCTGCCATATCATAGCACTCAGACTTCGGATTACCAAACTTTGTATATTCTACCTTAAATGTGGGCTCGTTGTCAAGTACAAACTGTAAAACCACTTTTTTGGCGTTTTCGCCCCGGGGGATCTTTATACCACACATCTTTCTAGCTTGTTGCGCGGTGAAATATCTTGGCTGTATACCAAAGACGTCATAACATATCCATGATACCACGCCATTGTATTTTTGTAAAGTTGCCATTGTCTTGGCGGTGGATCCACCAGATTTGAAAAAAGCAAAAGGCTGCTCTATGAAGATTTCATTGATTTTGTGGATTTTTTGAAGCTTTTTGAGGTCTTTTCTGATAAACTCAGCTTTATCGAATAAAGTTGGAAACTTGTTTTTGTTTCTTGTATCCCAAGCTCCAATTTTAATTAATTTTCCATCGTGGATGATGGTATATCCCGTAATTGATGTGGATATGTCTAGACCAAGAATCATGTATCTATTTTATCATATATCCATTTTCATTTTAAACGTGAAATCGCGGTCTTCAGTCTTTTTAACGGGGTTTGCCAATTTAGCAACAGCGATCAAGTTTTTATCCTTGTCGTAGATGCCTATTGTCGAAATATAAGTTTGTCGTTTGTAACTGGCTGAATAATTATCAAACGAACTTGTAGTGATATTTTTAATAACCTTGGTTGGGTTTTCAACATAACCTTCGTTTGTTACAGAAGACGTTAAATCCTGCCCATATTGAATATATGTGGGGTTGTTTGAATAATTTAATGTCCCCCTTCGAGCATGCGCATTCATGGTCAAAACCTGAATGTAATTTGTACCCTTGAAATTCAATTCAAAGCTGGAAGATGGGGCGGTGCCGGCTACGAAACTAAAATCTGAAGCCAATTCGGATCCGATGCCAAAGTATTTCCAAGCAGGGGACACAGCACTTGCCGCGCCGCCTCGATATTTCGCCGTATGAGTATCGTGGATGTTCCAACTCCCAGTCAGTAGAATAAAGCCTTCATTATAGAGAACAACTCCTGCGACTAGGTTTGTATCAGAGGCTGTGGGGTGGAATCTCGTTTCAATAAGCTCGCCGTTTCTTTTTTTATCTTTAAGTTCTGCAATCAAAGTTCCCGATAAATAAAATTTTAAATCAACAGATCCTTTTTTGATGGAGGAGCCATAAAAAATAGATGGAATACTGATCAGGTTCATATCTTGGTATGATTTATCACCCAAAGAAGACGTATAGGCGTAATGCTCGCTTAATCTTCTGTAATAATTAAGGGTATTTTTGAGGGCCAAAATATGTGGCTTGTTGATAATGATATCTGTTCCGTTACCAACAGTCTGTTCAGTGGTCATTGCACTGGCAGTATACCATTCTCTTGAAATTGTCGCAGACATCGGGTAGGTGCCCGTCATAGTGTCGCCATATTCAAACTGAGAATAAAAATCTGATGTACTGATTGTCTTAAAAGAGGACAGTGTTCCTTGTTTTGTGACAAACGGGTAGATCATCCCTTCCATGGAGTTAGGTCTATCAACATTTAATTCGTGGAGACTTATGTATCCGCTAGAAACATGCGGCACTATGTCGTTTAAGCGGCCTTTTCTGTGAACTTTTTTATTATAATAGACCTTGTTTTCGTATATTATAAAGTTGGACTCGGGATAAGCCTTGACTTGATTTCGAAGTACATCATTTTTTTCAAATTTGTAGTATGGCATCCCATTGTTCTCTAGTAATCAAGACGCACACGCAACGTCAATTCCGTGTTTGGATCTTTCTTGAGTGGTTCAGATAGTTTTGCCACAGCCAACAATTCATTGTCTGCAGAATACAACCCGACGGTCGTAATATAAGAAACTGGGGCATCTAGAGTATTTTCTTTGACGCGAATCTTACTACCTGTTAAGTACGTTGGGTTGGAACTATAGTTAAACTCATTGTGATTGGCTCTGCAGAAATAAATTGTAGAATTCAACTCCGTAGTATTGTTAAACGAAAGGTTATACATTCTGTGCCTAATTGCATCTGCTGACCCAGAAACCGAACCCGTCATCAATTCGCCGATTGTCCCAGATCTATTGGGAAGCGCATTGATCATGAAGCCACCGATGGCCTGACTACCAGCAGTTCCGTTCGTTCCACTAAGGAATCCGTGTCTCGGGTGGAGGTTGAGATCGGCCGCGGTGGTACCAGAGGCAAAAATTGACGCTGTCAAAATAGCGATTCCCGCCTGGTAGAATAGGAGGCCACAATTGCTGCTCTCCTGTGCGTTTCGAACAGGGCAGCCGGCGGATGCGAATGCGGGAGTGCTTCCTGTTGCATTTAGTTTCAAAATGGAATACTCGCCGGCAGGAGAATTAATTCTGTAGTCTGTTGGGGCGTGGGAATCGGTTATTTTGATTCTTCGCACGAATGGCGATGACCAAGCGTTCACTCCGGCGCCGGATCCGTCAGTGACGTGGGAACCAGAGACACCCAATTCCAAGGAAAAGGAACCCTTCTTAAGCTCATCTTTACCAAGGAGCCTTGAAAAACTCATTACGATAATTTCCTTCAGCTTGGAGCCTCCAGAAGTAATATCGCCGTCCTCGTCGAACTGCTGAATTGATCCGGTTGCGTCGTATCCCATCAGTACCTGTGACAATTGACTATAAAGATTAACCTTCTTATCGTTGTCGTAGTAACCAGTTCCGCCGGATCCCGAACCATTCATATGTGAACTTGTGTGATACGCAACTGCTAGATCAAATAGATGATTTGAAGAGGAACTCAAGTAGGGATAGTCATAAACGGCCTGAAACATTCCGTGTGAGTAGTTTCTAATATTTGAAGTAGCCGTAGAGGTTTCAAGGTATGTTCCGGAAACAATACTGCCCGTGATGGGGATTGCCTCGTGAAGCAGAGTTCTGCTTGAAACTATATCATTTTCTGTAAATGTCTTAAATGTTGTTGCCATAATTATCTTTCCTAAATTTTAACAGTCGCTGCATTTGATGAATCGAATCGGTACGTCGATCTGGTAACCAGTTGTTGCACCAGTAATTCTAACTGTTGAGTCGATAAAGTTAACCGTCTTGGACCCCGCTCCGCCGGCGTCAGTACCCCAAGTATATGCTGTTCCTCCAACTTTTGTAAACAGATTAGTTGATGTCTGTAACTCCAAGGAGGATAGAATCGTGAACCTCAAGTATGTACCCTTGGGGCCTGCGATGACATATTGACTAGAAGTTCCATCTGTCAAATCGCCACCAGGGAAACTCCAGTCATTCTTCACATAGGCCGCGTTTGCGCCTTGGGACAAGTAATAGCTGGCAATGTTGTCATCATCAATAAATGACACTTTTGCCAATGTTCCATCCGCGGAAGAGGCAATCTTGCCTAGGCGATTGTCGATCTCGACTATGTACTGGGTTTCAACTAGATCTGAATCCAAAGCGAACAGCGGGGGAATCTCTGAAGTGTCCAACCCCTGGTCAACCTGAATGTATGCCCCATCAGCAGAGAAGTTGGCTCCCTTAATAACGCCCTTCGAGGCATTTGTCGCCATGTTTGTCTCTGTATCTTTATCAACAGCGATTATATAACTGCCCGATGCCTGCAAACTCTGGTTGTTGCGGTTCGTTCTCGTCATTGTGTCGTTGATTTTCAACATGGGCAAATAAAGCAAGTTTGTTCTGTTGATCGAGATTAACTTGGTTTTCATTGTGGAAGTGTTGTTCGTAAAGGCTTCTAGAACAGGGGTCTGTAAAATTGATAGATCGTAGTATGCGCTACCGCTAGAGTGCGCTCCGTTTGCGTGATTTGTGTTTCTATATAGGGTGTAGTCGATTTCGTCGTCGCCAAAAGCAAATTTTGCTATCTTGAAAGAGCCATCGCCCTTTGCCAAACGAAATCTTCCTGTGTCAGTTAATACAGCGTCTAGAATGATGTCTCCGCTGTTGTCAAGAAAAGCCATGAAAAAACTCCTTTTTAATCTCTTATATGCTAATAATTAGTGTTTTAACTATAAATAGTAACTTTTTTATTTAAGACAAAGGCAACTTTATTAACTGTGTTCGCGACCACATACTAGTATATGCCAAGATCACTTGGCTTGGTCGTCGAAGTTTCGTTCGTAGGTGTGACCCCGCTGGTGGATCCGGTGTCCGCGCCGGTGGAGAAGAGATCCTGTTTCTCCATTACGTCGATGGTGTCGTTCTGTTCCGAAGAGGCAGCATCTGCCATGTCTTGTTGAGTTGGTTCTTTCTTTGGTACCATAAACTGTATCTCAGGTTTCTCGTCGGTCGATCTTGTTGTGGCGAAAGATAAGTTAATATCCAATTTCTTGCCCGTCTTCTTTGACGTAAGTCTCACTTTAAATCTCTTGCCCTCTTT
>Ga0208919_1001116_pt1 | contig 16027 bp, 13 predicted proteins | sample 4_EtaG_FD_184076 | JGI IMG/M metagenome (GOLD analysis project Ga0208919, IMG submission 184076) | Marine viral communities from the Subarctic Pacific Ocean - 4_ETSP_OMZ_AT15127 metaG (SPAdes) (version 3) | ecosystem: Environmental > Aquatic > Marine > Oceanic | place: Pacific Ocean | collected...
CCTTTTTAGCAAAAACCGTAGCGCCATCATCATCTACATTATTAACATTTGTAGAAAACGTGCTGGTATAGTACGTCGAATCGCCTTCGCTGTCGTTCTCGTACTTCATTTCCAAGTCCCACGTTTCAACCTTGCTGCTTTTCACATGCGGCACAGCTTTAATGAGTGTTTTCGTTACGGCCATCTTAATCTCCTAATTTCGATTTTAGTTCTTCTACTTCAGCCGACAGCTCTTGGACTGCTTTCACTAAGATAGGCACAAACTTACTATACTGTAAACCGTACTGTTTGCCGTCTTCTGTAAGATGCGTAGTAAGATTTGTTTTATTAGAAATGACATATCCTGCCTCTTTCTCTAAAGCCTCAACCGCTTGAGCCTTAAACCCTACGTCTAGCCAATCTTCTTTATGAGTGCCATCGTGCGTAATGGTATCTAAATCATCGCCCTCTTCAGCATACTTAGAACGCTTGTCCCACTTGTATGTGACAGGCTCAAGAGCTTTTACAAAGCCTAAACCGAGATTTAAGGCTGTAAAATCTGTCTTATCACGTTCATCAGAAGCAACTGTCCAATCTACCTGGATATGAGCATTGGCGATATTTTCATCACCGAGACAAATTTGATTGTCTCCTGTAGTGACAGCACCACCTGGAGAGTTTGCAATTCCTGCGTCCCTGCCCAAACAAAGGTTATTATCACCTGAAGTAATCGCTTGGCCAGCATTAATTCCTAAGCCCGTATTAAACACTCCAGCTACAACTGCATTAAGTGAAGCGTAACCACAGGCCGTGTTTGAGCCACCGGTAGCATTCGCTAATGAATCAGAACCTATGGCAGTAGAATAATTAGCATCAACCATTGCATCTAAACAACCAAAACCTATGGCTATATTCGATGTTCCAGTCTCGTTGACTTTTAGCGCATCTTTACCTATTGCAATATTCCTATCTGCTGTCGTGTTGGCTTCTAAGGCGTTCTTACCGATTGCGACCAAATTATCGCCAGTCGTGTTCGACTTTAGAGAAGACTCACCTACGCTGACATTACCAGCGCCAGTCGTGTTGGCTGTCGCAGATGCATATCCGACTGCCGTGTTATTGCTTGCGGTGGTGTTTGCGATTAGAGCGTCCTTCCCGATAGCAACATTATTACTAGCCGTTGTGTTGTTATAGAGAGCAAAATCACCGACCGCCACATTGTAATTTCCGGTGGTGTTTAGCTCCATCGAAGCATGTCCGACTGATACGTTCTGAGCGCCTGTTGTGTTAGTTCTTAAACTGTCGTGGCCTACGGCAGTATTTGCTGCGGCAGTATTTGCTGAAAGTGAATCGTGCCCAATAGCCGTATTCTCAGAAGTGGTTGTACATGCGTCTAAAGCATTACCACCGATAGCAACATTCTGCGCTCCTGTAGTGATGGCCGCAAATACATTAGTTCCTACTCCGACGTTGTAATTCCCTGTTGTTAGAGAACCAAGTGCGTCATTACCGATGCCGATGTTGTATTGAGCCGTGGTAGACACATCCATAGCATATCTTCCAATAGCTACGTTCCTGTCTCCTGTGGTGTTACTTGCTAAAGCGTTCTTGCCAACGGCTACGTTGTTAACTCCAGTGGTGGTTGCTGCCATAGCATTTGAACCAATAGCAACATTATCTGCTGCTGTTGTGTTCGCTGAAAGCGCCGCGTATCCCACCGCCGTGTTGTCATTTGCTGTCGTGTTGGCATCTAAAGAAAAAGGCCCAATAGCTACGTTCCTTGTACCTGTGGTATTGGCCAACAGCGTATCTTTGCCCAGGGCAGTATTATAATCAGCAACATTGTTATAAAGAGAGTTATGACCTATTGCTGTGTTGTAGTCAGCCGTGGCGCTTAGATACAGGGCTGCATACCCCATAGCCGTATTGCCTGTGCCCGTGGTGTTGGTTGTCAGAGCTGCATAGCCCATTCCAATATTATGTGTGCCGGTAGTAGTAGCGTCTAAGGTGTAATTCCCAATCGCTATATTCGCGTTACCAGTAGTGTTGGCAGTTAAAGCCGCCCTGCCAATTCCTACGTTATCTGATGCAGTGGTATTAGCATGGAGAGCAAGATAACCAATGGCTGTATTACTTCCGCCAGTTGTATTGTCCCGCATTGCAGAACGACCAATAGAGGTGTTGTATGCAGCCGTAGTGTTGTCTGCGAGTGATAAATAACCGATAGCGATATTACTGCTACCCGCATTATCCTGTAGTGCCTGACGACCAATGGCAATGCTGTAGCTTGCTGTGGTGTTCGTTTCTAAGGCATCGGCACCTATAGCGATATTACCATCGCCGGTGGTGTTGGCTAAAAGAGCATCTTTACCTACAGCAACATTAGATGCGCCTGTGGTGTTTGCCGCTAATGCGGCATACCCCATTGCCGTGTTGTTATCCGCAGTCGTATTTGCAGTTAGAGCCTGATGGCCCACGGCAACATTATTGGCCCCAGTGGTATTGGCATCCATTGAGTCTTCGCCAATACTGATGTTGTATGAAGCAGTGGTGTTCGACAGAAGAGCATCTTTGCCTACCGCAATATTATAACTGCCGGTGGTATTTGCGGCTAAAGCGCTTTTGCCTACCGCAGTATTCGATGCGCCTGTGGTGTTGGCCCCTAATGCGGCATGCCCCATTGCCGTGTTGTTAGATGCTGTCGTATTGGCATCTAAAGAATAAGCACCTACAGCCACATTGCTAGTGCCTGTCGTATTAGCATCCAGCGAATGCCTACCAATAGCTACATTATTATCGGCAGTAGTATTGTTATCTAATGCTGCATGGCCGATTGCGACATTGTAAGAGCCAGTACTATTAACTTCTAATGCAGCTTTACCAACGGCAATATTTCCTGTGCCTGTGGTGTTGGCGGTTAAAGCGTCATAGCCGCTAGCAACATTATTATCTCCAGTTGTTATAGCATCTAAAGCATTAACACCGACTGCGACATTGCTGCTGGCTGTATCTGTAGTACTTGTAGGATCTGAGCCAATCCAGATTGAATTATTTTCTTTTAAAGCTGGATCAAGTACGTTAAGTTCTGCTGCTGTACTCGTAACATTTGTTCCACCTATATCCAGAGTAGTCATAGAGACTTCACCAGCAACTGTAGCTATTCCAGAAGCTACCGTTATTAAATCGGTATCTCCTGTATGCCCTATAGTAGAGCCATTAATAATGACATTATCAACGGTTAGTGTTGTCAGTGTTCCCAGGCTTGTAATATTTGATTGAGCAGCAGTTGTAACTGTGGCTGCTGTACCACTGGCATTACCTGTGACATTGCCCGTCAACGGCCCTGCAAAAGCGTCTGCTGTTACGGTTCCATCAAAGTAAGCGTCTTTAAATTCTAAAGAACTTGTACCTAAGTCTATTTGATTATCTGTTACTGGATATAAAGCCGAAGCTGTTAGTGTCAGTCTAGCTGCATTATCAACTTTAAAATCAATTTCATTAGCTGTGCCAAAATCAATAGCTGTTTGGGAATCTTCTCCCATTATTAAATCGGTAGCATAAATTGATGTTATACCTGTTTGCGCTGCGTCCACAGCAAGATCAACTGTGTTGTCTCCATCTTGATATGTGACAGTTATTCCGCTTTCCGTATTACTGGAAAACATGGCTCCAGTAGTATCTGAAATATATTCGGCTAACGTAGTTCCATCAACCGTAATAGCGTCTGCTTCTAGTGTGCCGTCAATATCTGCGTCACCACTAATATCTAATGTAGCAGCATCTAACTCCCCTGTTAATGTGATATTTCTAAAAGAAGCGGCATCTTTATTTGAATCTACTACAACTGCTTTAGAAGCCGCTACTGTCCCTGCTGTAATTCCGTCCAACATTTCTAATTCAGCTTCTGCTAATTCAGCACCTGAACCAAGTGTAAGAGTGCCTGTAACTGTAAGATTATCATTAACTGTTACTTCGGAAGTTGAATGACCTATTGAGATCGGAACACCCGAAGTTGCAGTACCTATAGTAATACCATTTGAAGTATTAGAATTATCTATATTTAAAGAGGTTGTCGCATCCAATGAAATGGTTGCACCGTCTACAGCAAGAGTTCCGTCTATATCTGTATTATCTAAATTAGTAGTCCCATCAACATCAAGACTACCATCAAAGTCTGCGGCTCCTGCAACAAATAATGAGCTAGCTCCAAACAGCTTTAGATCGTTATGGCTTTCATCCCAGAGCATATATGATCCAGATGTAGCTCCAAAGAACTTAACATCATAACCAGTATCATCAGCTCCTACAGTAATAGTATTATCTATTTGGACAGCACCATCAATATCTACTGCATCAAGGTTGGTTGTTCCGTCTACGTCTAAGTCACCATTAAAGTCTGCGTTACCGGCTAGTGTTAATGTCGATGCCATGTCCACAGCACCATCAATATCTACAACATCTAAATTAGCGGTTCCATCAACATCTAAATCGCCTGCGAGGTCAATGCCTGCCGCACCAGCTAAAACTAAGTCGTCTGTTGATGTGTCCCAAAGCATATATGCACTGGCAGTGTCTCCAAAAAACTTAACATCATAGCCTGTATCATCAACGCCTACAGTTATAGTGTTGTCTACTTGAATAGCTCCATCAAGATTTGTAGTTCCTGAGACAGTAAGCCCGTCTGTCGTTACTGTACCGTCGAAATAAGCGTCTTTAAATTCTAATGAGCTTGTGCCTAAATCTATATCATTATCTGTTACTGGTACAATTGCCCCGTCTTGAATTCTTATTTGCTCTACGGCTGCTGAAGATACTTCAACAAAAACACCCCAACGATTATTCGTACTATCAGCGACAATTTTATTAAGGAAGTCCTGATCTCCGATTGTATGGATATTACCGCCTTCTGCGGCAGTCCCGTCATGCTGATGCCCCGTTGTTCCGCTTGAAGCGTATGCAAAAGCATTTAAAAGCTGATTATATTCATCATTAAATAATGCGGCTGTGATTGTATCGCCGTCACTAAATGAGCTTTGTCTGGTATAAGTCGTTCCCATTCTTATCTCCTGCCTGAAGGTGCATAATCTATATAGAAGCCATTAACTGAATAAGGTGCTTTTTGATCGTCACTATAAACCTTAAAACTTCCTGTAAACCCGCTACCTTGGACTGCTTGTCTAACCATTGGGTCATTCTGAGCGCCAAAAACTATAGAATTAAAAAGTGCATTGCTATTGCCAAAAATAGCTGGTAATGAAACTGAATCTAAAACATAATCGGGAGGCTGTGGGATAGTTTGATCGTCATAATCAAATCTAAGCCTTACTGACGGTTGAACAAGCCCTTCTGGACTAAGAGAAATACGAGCATAATGAATAGTTTTCCTGGTTCCTAAATCCCCAAAATCAAAATTTGGTGTTGTATATTCTGCAACTATATTTGTAGCTGTTCCTGCTGGCGTAAAATAATCCCCGTCATTATGTACATAGACATAGCCATCCTTATCCCCATGATATGTTTTTTCTACTCTATCTTTATCAAAACTTGAAGCAAGAGCATGTGCCTGAATTCCTAAAGTCTCTGACCATTCAAATCCATTACCTGTAAGAGTTCCAATAATACCTCTTGAAGTTCTTGTAGACGCATTACTCGCTGAATAAAATAAGCGGTATTGTGATTTACTTCTTAAAACAGCGCTATCTATCACATAAGTATTAATAGAAGACGCTACTTCTCCGATAATAGACTGGATTTGTCTGCTTACAGAGCCTAGCTCTACGTCGCCAATTCTAGCAGTACCCGCTATAGTGCGTATGCCATCAGGACTCAAGAAAATTAGATCACCTGCAATTTCTTGAATACTTCTTCCATCTAAACAGCCTACATTTCGTGTTATAGGTACTACTGTAATCGTACTTGAATTATTTATATTTTGAAGTTTATATATAGAATTAGCACAAAATATAATTAAATCACCACGAAAACTTTTGATACCTACAACTTGATCGTCTAGTTTAATAGACCCAGAACCTGTACTAGAGAAATCATCTATATCACTAGTACCACTATAATAAATAGTATTAGGCGCTGTGGCTGCTCCTGCAACTACCAAGTGCTTGTCATGTATTACACAAAACTTCGGATATACCGTGCCGCTTACTGTAATCTCTTTACAAAAGTATGTTCGATTTGAAAGAGCGCTGTCCGTTCCTGTCATTTTAAAGTACATCGGCTTAACGCCAGAGCCTTCATCAGTGATAATGACTTCACCATAATCTGTATCTCCTTCATATATAGCGAAGGATGCTAAAGATTGTGAAGTTCTGGCTAAAGCACTACGACCTGTGAAAGTACTATAATTATCTCCTCCACCAGCAACACTATCTTTATTTATCTGTAGCCAGCTATCTCCGTCCTGGCTAAAATAAATATTTGTACCTGAACAAGCTAATAAACCGTCTGCATATACTTCAAGCCCTAAAATACCATTACTGCTATTAGGGCGTGTGCCGTCTCCCCACTGAGAAAAGCCATTAATACGGCGATAGCCTCCGTCTGGATCAACTTCATAGTTTCTTAACTTCGTCGCTAATCCTGGTTGAGCAAGCATTTCAAACTGGTTTAAGTTAGTATTTAAACCTCCTTTACAAGATACGCCGTATGGCTGTGTAGTTGACATTAAACGAACCCTATCCGGTCGTCTTTAGCATAAACAGGAGTAGGCTCTAAAAGATTTGAGCGCATACTACGAAGCCCTTTTCTATAGTCTTCATTAGCAAACGCCGCTGCCTGTGGATTATCCTTAAACTGCCAAATATAATATCTAGCTTTAGCTAATAAGACAGATGTATACATTTCTGGAAATACAATACTATCACCATAAGATGATAATTTTGTAGGAAGATCCCACGCAAAGAACCAAATGCGATAAACCTTTTTAGGTATAGGACTTATGCCAAACTTCCGAGCATCAGGGCTTCTAAAAACAAGATTAGGCTCACCCCACTTCTGAGTATCTGAATCATCTAAATTTTCAGAAAGCCTTCTAAAATCTTTCCATGCTTCAATTGTAGCATATCTAAGATTTCTAGCCACATAAGGAGCAGCCTCTCCACTAACCCCCACGGTTGTAAGATAAAAATTATCCCAATCTATAGACCCGTAATCTGCTATTATGCTAGAACTAGAAGCTTTTAACTCGTACCAACGAGTACCTGCCACGGTTTCTACATAAACATTTCCATACATAGGATCTGTAGTGCCACTTTCAGCCGTAGCCAAAAAGGGCCATTGGGGTTCTTCATTTACAATATCCCAATAAGCCCTATTTATAGCGTCGGCTGCGTGTTTTTGAACACCCACAGCAGATGAAAACGTAGAGGAAGTTAAGACAACCTCATTCAGTTCTCGTAATAGTTCATTAGTAAGGTCTAAATATGTTGTTGCCATTACTCTGATTCTTTATTATTATCGACACCTTGTTTCGCGTCAGAATCACGGTTCTGATTATCCTCAGAATTTTCGTAATAGCCCTCCATATCTGTAATGTCTTTATAATTAACAACACTACCATATTTTAATTCAGGCATTTTTTTCTCCTGGTGCTAGTTCTTTTTTGAATATTCTGTCATAATTACTTTTATAGTTTTTCATACTAGATCCAGAATATTGCCTACCTAAAAGCCCCAAACTACGAGTACTTTTACCCTTATGATTCATCACAATAGGATTTTTATCACTTCCTAACTGCGCCATAATTAGCTCCTAACTTAATCAGGCAGTACACCTAAGTGTAAAAACTCAACTAAAAAAGTTACCGTTGTTGCTGCTGTTGCTAGATCAGCGCCTATTGGAGTCAGCCGAGCATATAGTGTTCGTGCCGAAGCCGAATACAGAGTTGCTGCGATAGCAATAGCTTCGGACGTTGCTGGCCCACCTACAACACCTGCCGTAGTTGATGTGCTGACAAACTGATTAGCTGCATGACCGTGCGAATCTTGAATAAGATATAAAGGTGCATTAGCTGTCCAAGTAACCGCAGAACCGCCGTCATCTAGAATAGCTTCAGTTGCAACAAGTTGAGCGCCACCTGAAGACGTACCTAATGAGAAGTCTACATCATTACCACTACCGCCTGCCGTAACAATATTACCTGCTGGAATAGCAATTAGATTACGAAGAATCGTATCTGCTGGTTGCGTAAAGCTAACATCAGTGTGAGTATCATCTGTAACTGCAATAGTGCCTGTCGTTGTTGATGTCCAAGAGCTAACTACATTATCAGCAAGATCACGAACATCGCCTGTTCTAGCCGAGTTTCGGCCTGTGTCTCTTATTTCAATAACTGGACTTGCCATAATTTTTCTCCATTTATTTGGTTATAGTAAAAGAAAAGGGAGCCTTTGCAGACTCCCTAATCTAGTTAGTTTAGTCAATACCATAGAACGCGGAAACCAATGCGCCAGCGCGGAGTACTTTAGATCCATAAACATGGAGTCCTCGTACAATGTCGCCAAACGAATCGGGATCACGCAGAACTTCAGTACTGGTAATCGTCTGAGCTGTTGCCGTAGACGACATATGACCAGCAATACATTTGCCAGCAGCATTAGATGTGCTTGCAATGTTATTAGACTTGTACATATTAAATCCACGAAGCTTACCAGATGATACCAAACCATTTCTGATCGAACCCTGACCAGCGTTGTAATCTACTGACAAAAGCTTTGAAGCTGTGCCAGAGAGAACCTCATAGAAATCAGGCGAAGCTACAAACCAGCGCCCTTCTTCTGGGATATTTTGATCGTCCAAAAGACGAGCCATACGCCCCAAAACATCTATAGGATCATGCTCTGATCCAGCAAAACCAATATCTAGATTACCTGTGCCGTCAAACGTACCCGCAGCAAGATCAGTCGCATTATCCGAACCTAAGATATGGTTCGGGCTAGAGGCTGATACTCCTGCAAACATGACAGCAATAACGCCCTCATCGAAAGCATCTTTAAGTGCATAGGCTGCTGAAGATGAAGCTACTTCCCGCCAGTTCACATGGGACATATTACTTTCAATGTCGTCCACCTTGAACTTAAAGGCATTAGCCGTATCGACAACGAGCGTCAGCTCTTGGTCAGTTAGCTTTGTCTGAGTTACGTCTGCACCACGTTCGTACTGATACACAGTGATCTCAGGTTCTTTAATAATCTTTACTGAATCTCCAAAGTTGGCAATTTCACCCGAATAATCGGTATTTGTAATTGCTTCCGCAACCGATGATTTTCTAAAGAAGTTAAGAACCTTCTTAGAATAAACGGCGGGAAGGAAAAACGAATTGTTTTGACCACTTGTAGAGTTAGCAAAGTTGGCATCAGTATCTGTACTAGGTTCAAAATACTGATCAGATTGATTATATGCCATTTCGATTCCTCCTAAAAAATAATAGACAAATTATTTTGCTACTCTGCCCTCACTTACAGCTTGATTAATTTCTTCTTCATACTTATCAAACTGATCCATAGACATTGCAGCAATTTCCCGTTCAGTCCATATCTTCTGAGGTTGAGCAGCATCTACCGTGGTTGTCTTTGTAGAAACCAGGTCTGCTGCCGTCTCAGAAGGAGACTGTTTTTGTCGTGATTTTCTAGATTGTACAGGAGGGGTTGATATACCCTGCTCAAGCTTAAACAAATCAATCGCTTTACTCGCTAATTTAGCATCCATAGCATTTTTATATATCCAGTCTTGTATTTGTTCCGGTTGCTCTTTTGCCCAGACGTGAAACTCTTCTGATCCTCTAATATCTTCAAAATCAGGATGAGTCTCCCTTAAACCAGACTCTGCTTCCCTTCGCATAATATCGGCTTCACGTTGTTGTACAGACGATAATTGAGATTGTAAGTCTTGAATCTGACGTTCACTTTGCAAATGAGCAACTGTTTCAACTGTTTCATATAAATCAGGGTATTCACTTTTAAACTTTTGTAATTCTGCAGGGGTTTTAGGAGCTTTATATTCAGGCTGTGCAGCCCTAGTTTCAGCTAGTAATTCCTGCTCTCTTTGTTTAAATTGTGAAAGCCTGTCATCATAATGCTTTTTTAAGTCGTCATATCGCTTTTTATAATTTGTTCTTTTACGAGGCTTTTTCTGTTCTTCCACTTCTACATCAGGGGCTGCATTTGAGGTGGCCTGGGGTGTTGATGGAGCATAGAATAATGAGTCTGCTGTTTCCATTGGCTTTCCGTCTTTAGCATTATGCCAAGGCTTGTGCATATTATAGGGATTAGCGTTCTCTTCCTCTTCTGCTTGTCGTAACTCCTCTTGCTGTTCAATCATAATCACTCTCCTTTCCGGGGCTTGTCGTTTTATAAGGTAGCCATACTAATTTGTTCTTTAGTACAGGGCTTATACTCCAAGGTAGCCAAAAGGTTAAAAATACAATAAGGGGCCTTCTAAATTAAAGGGTAGCCTTATTACCTTAAGCTCGGCATTCGATTAGAAGAAACCATGTTTTTCTTAATTTCTTCATCATCTGTGCTAGCTGAAGAAGCTAAAAGTCCTTCTTCGGTTTGCACTTTACCGCCGAGTACTTTACGCATTAAACCACCGTCATAAGCACGTTCAGCGTCGTCCATCATTTGTTGGAGTTCGTCTGCGCCTATTTGTTCAGTAGCTTTATCCGTAAATACAAATTCTCCTTCCGATAACCTTGCAGGTATCGAATCAGAGACTCCAGTTCCGGGGCCTTCAACTGGCCCAGAACCGGAAAATTCAGAAGCTGTTCCTACAACTTTATCAAATATTTGACTTAGCTGTGGATCATTTTCTAGTTTACTCATTAAATATGTTTGTTCTTCATCGTCAAGAGCCTCATCAACAATGAAGCCTAAATAATCTTCTTCCATTTGCTCATCAGGAACTTGAGAAGCTTCAACTGCTGCCGCCTCTTCAGGAGGGATATTAGGATAAGTATCTACAGGCATAACCTGTTCTTGTTCTGTAGGAACTAGTAAAGCGGCTCCTCCTACTTGTTTAGCCCTTCTTACTTTAGAGCCTTTCTTATACTTATACTTTCTATTTGCCATATTATTATTCCTTTCTGTCTTTAGCTTCTTTAACTAGCTCCTTCAACTGCTCTAAGCGTACCAGCAAAGCCACTTTCCCCTGGCTGCGGAACATTTCCTGTTCCGATGTTGCCGCCACCAGTGCCTGTAGCTCCAAGGTCTTGAGGCTGTCCAGGTGTTCCTTCAATGGCTCCCACGCCTCCGGGTTGTTCACCAGTAGGGAGAGCTTCCTCGCCAATTGTTTGTCCAACATTTTGCATTCCTATAATTTGAGCCATGATAGCAGCTTCTTCTGGATCATTTAAAATCTCATCAGGATCAAGATCCAAAGTATAAGCAAGCTCACTAATAAGCTTCGATATTTTAACAAAGGGCGCAATAGCAGGATTTTGAACAGATTGTAAGAAAGTAGTTAATCTTTGACTCCTTACTTCCTTTTGCATAAGGCTATTTGTTCCTGTCGCCTTAACTTCTAAATCACCTTTAACGCCCAACCGACTATCAAGGAACTGCATGTTCCATTGAAAATACGCTTCTCCTAGTGGTTTCAAAAGAAAATCATCTAAGTTTTTAACTACAGTCTTTATATTTAAAGAGGCTGCACCTAAAAGCATAGACATTCCCGAAGCTGTTCTTGTCATACTTTGTACGCCAGTCTGACCATGAGAATAAGACGGAATACCTGTTTGTTCATCTGCTAATTGTCTGAACTTGTCAAACATCTGCATGTTTTCGTGAGTTACATTAGGGAACTTGACCCCATGAATAGCTTGTCCTGGCACTCCTGCTTGTCTTCGGAAAATTTTGCCAGGATAAATTTCCATATTCTGTCCACCAACTAATGCTGATTCGTCTACATCAAAAACCAGCGAACCAGACAGAGCTAAATTATCAATAGCCATGCGAGCATGTCCATTCATTATTTTCTGAGAATCATCCATGTTTTCAGCAATTCCAATACCAAAGAAACTATAAGGATTTCTCTCATATGGGAAAGAAAGATATGGAATTCTATAAGGCGTAAAAGGATTAACAACAGCTCTTAGCAATTTTCCATTGCAGATCCACGCATTAACCTGTACTTCGTCTAGATCATCTACGCTGTCTCCCAATTCCATTCCTACTTCACGGGCATACTCAGCATCCATTATACCCCAATATTCTAAGACTTCAAATTGTCCTGCGCCATACTCTTGTGTCCTATGGTCATCTTTTAATTCGTGTTCGTAGTCTTTTTCTACATAGTTTGCGCCCATCATTAAACAATCTCGTATTTCGTCCTTATTAAAATAAGGCATTTTACTCAGCGCTCTTAGCTGAGATCTGTTTAACTTATGACGATGGAAAACATATTCACATTCTTCGACATTAGTAGAGTTTGGGTCAGGGAAAAAATCCCAAATACTAACAAACTCAATTCTAGGTACTCTTACTGTTAGAGGAGAGTAGTCTCTTTCTCCGTTTTCGTCTTCGTCCCAACGATTTAATGTCTTGTTAAAATTGAACGGGCCTTTAACAATGCCTGTTCCAAATAGCGCTGATTCAAATAAAGCATTCCTGATTTCACTTGACCCATTAGATTCATCAATCTGGTCGTGAATAAGTTTTTCCATTCGTCTAGCTGCTTTTTCCGCTGGATTGAGTTCCAGCGCTTGTGGTGATGGCGACAGCCCTTCCCGCAACAGCCCTGCTTCTTCGGCTTCTTGTTCAATAAACTCTTCCTCAAATTTACCAGTATTAAATGATGCTCCTGGCTTTAGAACTCTTCCGTCTCCTTCATAGCCAACATCATAAGGATTTTCTTCCTGTTGTTCTTCTGTTTCTTCCCTTTCTTCTATTGGTTCAGGAGTTGTTTCTATGCCTGGTACAGGATTATTTATATCAAGATGGGCATGTTCGGGGATTCCTTCTGGAATTTTGGTTTCACTAATACCTATAGGAAACTTTCCTGCTCCAAAAATAACATCTACTAGCTGACCAAAAGCAGCCAGTACTTTTGTTTTCGTAACCTTGACAAAAACCCTGGATTTTTCTGTTTCTCTAAACTTAACATTCTTTGGATACAATCCACGATAATTATGATAAGCTGTTATCCATCTTTGCTCATCTAAATTTCTAGCGCTTTCAGCAGAATTAAATCTAGACTGAAGTAGACCTACAAATTTATTACGAAGATCTACACTTAAATTTAAAGATTTCCCTTCTTCTCCTTCTACAGGCTCAAGATAAAGAAAATTAGCACTTTCGCCAAATATGTCGTTGTTTTCTGCCATTTAATACCCAAATTCCCTGTCTATTGGTTGATATGCTTGCGCCATTCTAAGATTTCTCATTCTATTAATAGGATCAGCTATTCTAGGTCTTGACATAATCAAATAACGTAAAGCATCATAAGCATGATCAGGCGCGTGTGTATTCACATCTTCAGGTCTTGACTTATCCATAGGAATACTTTGTAATTCTTTTATCAAGTTTGGACAAGTACTGAATATTTGTAATCTAGGTCTTCCCGTAGGCTGAATTTTTAAATATTCGTGTATTTGAATTTTACCTTGTATCCTATTCTTATCTGCCCTTCTTAATTTATGTCCTGCTCGTACTAAAGTTTCTCCTACTGTAGGCCCTGTAGTACCTGTTCTTGCCCATGCTGCTGTATCTAGTACACCAGCTACAGAAAAAGGATCATTTATTTCCATTTCTGTGATTACTTGGCCTAAGTCCTGTCCTGTTAAGTTCTTTTTATAGAGTTCTCGGTAAACAACCAGTGTTCCGTCCGATGCGTCTACTGTAGCCCATATACAAGCGCTTTCAGAAGCGTACCCGTAGTCAATTCCTTTAACTCGTTCCCATCCTATAGGGATTTGGAACGGAGGAATAATATGTACATCAGGATCAAATTCTGAAAATGCTGCTCCTTCTGTTATTTCCCAATTACCTTCCAGTAATTGTCTTCTTTGTACGGGCGGGAGAGCTTTAAGCATCTCTTCATATCGCCCATCTTGAGCTAAATATGGATTATCGTCTAGCCTTGCAGGAATAAACCGTCTTGTAAGACCGTCATCCCCTTTAAAAGACTGTCCTGGCTCACATGGATCAACATATCTCTTCTTAACCCAATGTGCGCCAACGCCTCCGGGGTTTGCAGTACAACGTAAATAAGGGTCTATCTTTGAATCCGTTGTACGCAGCCTGGAAGCCAGATAATTCCAACCGAATTCTGTAGGAAGGTGAGTGATTTCATCAAAACCTATCCAAGAATACGATTGTCCCTGGTAGCGGTAAACGTCTGCGTCTCTTTCTAAGAACCCAAACTCTACTTTAGCTCCACTAGGGAAGTTCCATATCTTTTCAACTTCTCTAAACTTACATCCAGGGAATGCCCGTGGGTACAATTCTCTAGATTTATCTATTAACTCTCTTAATTCTGGCATTGATCGTCTAAGAATCAAAGCCCTGTGTGCAGAACGATGGCAGAACCTCAAAGGATCTACTAACATCGCATAAGACTTGCCTCCTCCTGCAGCTCCTCCATATAAAACATCCCGTTCTGGAGAAGCTAAGAATTCTGTTTGTGGCCCTTCGTTCGGTGCGAAGATAACATTGCTTTCATATATCTGTTGTTTGACTGTTTTAGGTAAATGCTTTTCAATGTCTTCCTTTGTGATGATCTTGCCTCCGACAGTTTTTTTAGAGGCCGGTTCATCCAGTTTTCCCTGGATTTTTCGTTGCTTCCTGACTCCTTCTTTTGCATTCTTTAGCTTAATCTCAATTTTTTCTGCTCGTTTTTCTTTCGATCTTAACGAGCGTCTGGCTTTTCTTTTAGCCTTTACCTCTGAATGAAAGCTATAACCAGAAGACTTTACTCCTTTCCTGCGTCCTGCTTTCTTCTTTGGGGTTCCATCTACCTTTAAAACAAAATTACCCTTCTCGTCTTTCAAGTAATATTCTGGAGTTATGTCCCAATCGTTCGGAAGAGTCTTTTTTGCCATAAGTCATGTCTATATGCTTTTGAAGCCCTCTAGAAGAAAGAGATCTTCCTGTTTTATAATGAAGCCACTCGGCTCCTTCTCTGGAATTAATAGACCCCATTAGTACAGAATCAACAACACTCTTAAAAACCTGTAAATGCTCTTGGTTAGGTATTATATAATCCGAATCATCAGTATCTAAATCATAACCAAACGGAACAGAGCCTGCTCCACGTCTCTTACGCATAGCTAACTGCTTCTGCCTCTGCTTCTATTATATTTTCTTCTGCTTGTTTTGCAGGCAATATGAATATTCCACCGTCTGTAGTGTGGTTTACATTAACCCGCTCCGCTTTTCCAAGACCTATTCGGTCTAGAATCGTTTGTGCAGCCTGTAAACGTATGTTAGCCTGTGGAATAGGCTCTTCAGAATCCATTACATGCACTAACTTTATAGCGGCTTTAGGCGCAGATTGGGCGAGAATATGAGAGGCCAGGTCTATCATTTCTTCTTTAAGTGATTTCACAACTTGAGAATAGCTGCCTTCGGCATATCCTGCCAACTCTGCTGCTTTTTTCGGATCACCTTTAGTGTTTATCAAGTTGTCTAAGAAGCTTTGTTGCTTCTCGGATAACTTCCGCTGTCTGTTTGACTGCGGTTGCCCTGAAAGATGAGATAAATATTTAGAAGTTGTTTTAGTTTCTTCATTCATAACCATATATTATAGGGCTGAATATCAGATTTGTCAAGTGTTTTTTAAAAATATATGAAAATAGTTGCTAAAATACTTGACAAAATGGAAATCTAGCTGTATACTAGAGTAACAGGCCGCCAAGGTTTAACATGTTTTAAAGCTTTTAAAGCTTTTAAAGCTTCTAAAGCCCTCACTACTACACTCTCTCTCTTTAAAGCTTGTCAAGCTTTAGATGGGATGCCGCCTTTCTAATGGTTCCGAAGTTAAACCTGGTAAAATATACGAGATTGTGTTTTATGGGGGGGGAGGGTGGCATGGCCTCCTG
>Ga0208919_1001118_pt1 | contig 16009 bp, 33 predicted proteins | sample 4_EtaG_FD_184076 | JGI IMG/M metagenome (GOLD analysis project Ga0208919, IMG submission 184076) | Marine viral communities from the Subarctic Pacific Ocean - 4_ETSP_OMZ_AT15127 metaG (SPAdes) (version 3) | ecosystem: Environmental > Aquatic > Marine > Oceanic | place: Pacific Ocean | collected...
TTGATACATTAAGACTACTAGTTATTGCCGTAGTTGATACCATAGTATGCCTACAGAAAACTTTAGCAGCACTCTGCTTAGTTAAAGCAATAGGGCCAGTGCCAGCCGCATCACTAATTGTTGTTGCTCGTATCTCAGACAATGGACAAGTTCCCCCCTGTTGTAATGGTAATCGTTTTTCCTGTCGCTACCGCAAGAGGTCCGGTGCAGGAGGCATTCTCTGTTGCGTCTATTGTAACGTCACTATTCAGAGTCTGCTCGTTAATTCGAAAGATATCACCGCCAGAGTTGGTTTGACCAATCTCACCGCGTTCACCTTTAAACAAACCACCAACGGTATTTGCTGCGGGAACAATACTAGCTGCGGGTGGGCCTAGATGAACAACGTAGATATTGCTCGTTCCTGTAGGAGGTGCCGAAGTAAAAGAAAGCGTAGTGCCCACACATGTGTACGCGACTCCGGGATCTTGAACAACATTCTCCACAACCACACGAAGAGCGTTGTTGTTACCTACTTTAGACAATGTAAAATCAGTAGTAGAGGCGTCACCACTAAAAGTATCTTTCGTGGTGCTTGTGTATGCTACGGCTGGTTCGTTACCTAAATATGGCATCTATACACTCCTATGCAGCAATCTCTAGAATACTCAATATAGCATCGACTGATGATGCTGTGTCCGATACGACTTTAATCTGATCGTTATGCTCCATAACAATCTTCTGATCCCCACCAATTGGAATCAACGCACCACCGCTTGGGATTGGCGCATCTTTAATAATATGGATTGTATCGCCAGCTTGCGTATTCAAAGTAACCGTTACAGTTATTTGAGCAGCCGTTACGTTAGCCAGAGCCAAACCAATCGCTGTAGTCTGAACATCTAGTAAAACTTGATAGCCACCAATCGCTGTAGCCGTGGTGCCTATGCTTGCTGAAATCTTTCGTTTAAAGGTGTTTGTTGCCATCTAACTATCCTAACGCAATTGATAATGCGACAGCAGTACCCGCCGCGTCTACATTTAAACCATTCTGAGCTTTGACCTGTGCCGCAGCGTTTACCATGCTTAACTCAGTCAGATTGGTCACTGATCCACCTGTAATCTCAGGGTTTGACATTGCCAGAGTGTCGCTCAAGCTTATCATATTTGCTCCTGATCCGCCACCATCACCGTATACAATACTTACTTTACCTGTTCCGGGCACTGTAACATTGGTTCCGCTACCTTGTGTGACAATTATGTTTCTATCAGCAGTTAGTGAATTTTTAAAGATAAAAAACGCCTGAGTTGTGTTTGGTGCTATTGTTAGCGTAACATCGCTGCCAAGATCTGAACCAGAATCTACGAACTCAATAACACGATACATACCGTCTGACGCATTGCTCGATCCAGAAGAAGGAGAGCTTGGTCTAACAGTTAATGTATGTGTTGCACCAGATACAGTTACGCTTTTGTATCCAGCCAACCGATCAAATATATCAAAATTATGGTTTGTGGTAGTACCCCATGTACCAGATTGCTCACCAGTTGCCGGTTTTTCAATCGCAAAATTTGTTGTGTAACTACTCGCCATATAATTCTCCTATGCTACGTCTTTCCATGCGGCTGCTTGTAAACGATCACCGGGAACAAAACCTCTAGGCGCTCCTTCAGCCTCTTTATAAGAAGGACTGGATAACGGATCGCCGGGCTGCGTACCGGGTACAGGCGGTTGAAAATTCGGAACTTGATCTGGAACAACTTGACCATATACCCTAACATTTCCTATACTTCCTGTTACTTCTTCGCCAGTTACGATAGCATCTGCGTTTGCTTGTACCGTTACATTACCAACATTTGTCGCACTTGCCAATCCCGTTGTTAAAAACTCTACAGAAATACCAGCAATGACGGTGCCGACTTGACCTGTGCCATAACCTTCAGGAAAAACGTCATTAACTTCTACAGAAACATTAGCCGCCGCATCAACAGTAACAGCGCCTACTGCGCCAGTGCCAGCAGATCCCGTAACCGCTACGCCAGCCGCCGCGTCTATCGTGACACTACCAACGCCGCCTGTGGCAGCAATACCTGTTTCTGGAACGTTGGCTGCACCTGTGACCGTTACAGAATCTAGCCCACCTGTAGCAGCAGAGCCTGTAGCTCCAACGTCTGCATTCGCAGCAACTGTTACACTACCAACGGAAGCTGTGGAGGATAAACCTGTTTCTGGAACAATCGCATCACCGCTAATCGTGGGTGATCCTACGGCTCCCGTACCCGCAGATCCCGCTGCGGAAATGTTTGCTGTGCCTGTGGCAACAACAGAACCTACAGAGCCTGTGCTTGTAGAGCCTGTAACCCCTACATCAGCCGCAGCCGCAACGACAACAGAGCCAACGCCACCTGTAGCCGCCAGCCCTGTCTCTGGAACATTAGCCTCTGCAACAACAGAAACAGATCCAACCGCACCTGTCCCTGCCACTCCGGTAACAACAACTGGAATGGATTCGCCCCAAGTACCTTGGGACCATGTACCTCTACTCCATCCCGAAATTATTGCCATCGGACTTTACCGTTTAGGCGATACGGATAATAGCGTTACTCGCGTCCGCTGTTGGGAACTGAATAGTAAAATCACCAGCAGTTGATGTTTTGTCGCCACCAAACGCCAACACAATTACCGCTGCATCTGATGCACCGTCATTATAAATGACTGCACCGTTTGCTGTAATTGTCGCCGTTGAAAACGTTAAATCAGAAAAATCGGTGAAAGCCGTTGTGCCACTACTTGTTGGATCTACTCTTGTTAGAGCAGCACCACCAGCAGTATAATTTGTACCACTTACTTCGTTTGAAGTAGAATAAGCTGTTGTGGCTGCACCTAAAGATGCAGATGAAGTAAATAGGGCAAGTTTAAATGTGCTACCCCCTGAGTTTTTAAAGTTATGCACCCCTTCAAGAAGTTCTTTCTTGAAAGAAGTACACATTGCTTGCGTGATCGCCATGTCATAATCTCCTTATTGCGTCAGCCAGTTTTGGATGCCCTGCATCTCTAAGGGCATTATACACGGTTGTGCGGTCACTGCGAATAGCTTCTCGCATATAAAATGCAACCACCTTTTCCATGTGCTTTTGAAACGCTTTTGCTTGATCCCGTATAGCAGGATGTGCTGTATCAGACACACTAATCAGCTTTTCCACACAGCGTTCTGCAACTTCATCGGGAGTAAATCCTCGATTTTGTGTTGTTTGTACGTTGACAATAGGATCGTCTGGTACGTTAAATTCTAATTTAAACATTATTGTTTATCCCTAACTACTTTACCCACACGATAGTCTTGTGTGGTTTCTTTAGCTTCTCCCAACATTTTAAGCCCCATAACGGCTTCTTGAAACCTTTTATCATAGTTTGCCATGATGTCAGGCTCCCCTTTCATAAAAGTATAAGCTTCTACCAAAGAACCATACAAAAGTGCTAATTCAGCATTTTCACTTAACCAAGACGTATCTGTTCCTGCTCCCGACGTTAAACTAGCGGGCCTGAATAAATACTGAACCTCCACATTGTACGCAACATCAGGAGTAGGCGCTAAAATAAAATTACCTACATCAAATTGAGCATAATACCGGGGTTTACCTTGAACCGTATAGTCTGGGTGATAAGACTCGATGTAAGATAAATCTTTAAATTGCAAAAACTCTTTTTTGTTGTCACCGGCGGCTGCATTGTAAATTGTAACAGAAAAAGGCGCTAGGAAGTCACTTGGCGCACCCAGATACTGATTACCCACAGCCATAGTACCGACTTGATTACGCATAAATAAGTTAAGTTGGACGTTTTTGAGAATCCGCTCCTCAGTCGCTCTAATGAAAACAGGAAGATTAGAAACAAACGTTGTCTCTGTGTTTTCTGTATAATCTTGAATCGCCTGTTTTAAGCTATCGTATGTAAAACTCATGGTGTGTTCGCTTGGCCTCCCATACCTGAATGGTTGGTACAATAATAATACAGTGTCGGAGCCCCTGCGGCTACCGTTATTTCTGTGTACGATCCCAAACTACCCGGAGTTCCGCTTGTAACAACTCCCGTGGTATAAGCTACACCCGAATTATGTGTCCCGTCCGAAGTCGTTGAAAATTGTAAAGGATGTCCACTATTACTAGAATCGCTCTGGTCAAAACGGTATATACCACCTTCTAACAAGTTTAAAGTCTGTTGCGCTGTGCCTCCAATGTAATAAACATTACCACTGCCGGGATTAGCAACAGTAACGTAGAACGTCGTGACGTTGGTAGATAGTGAAACAGACGCTAACCCACCTGTAGCGGCAGAGCCTGTAAGAGCTTGGGTTACAGTAGCAGGAAGTTGAACAGTTACTGTACCAACGCCACCCAGAGCCTGCGCTCCCAGAGTTTTTGGTAAAAACACTGTGACCGTACCAACTTCGCCAGTGGCTACTAAATCATTATCTGGTGTTACCCCCGATATTTCTTTGTAACCAACAGGATTAAACCCATATTGTGTGCCTCTTTGACCGTCTAGGTTTTGCTCTGGTCGGCTATCAACTAAAGCTTGGGGGTCTGTAACTTTTCTAAAAGGACCTAATTGCGGATGTTTGGGCTCGAACTCGTCAGGTCCGACAAGTAATCCATTCCACTCACGCCTCATTAACCGGTAAGGATATTGAAACCCAGATCGGTCGGAAATAGCTAAAGCATTTTTTCCAGAGGCAAATTTACTCATTAACTCACCCTAAAATATTGAAAGTCAGGAACAACGTTAAAAGAAGACCTGTCTCTGTCTTCCGTGGCTGCCCTTTCAAACTCTTCTTCATATACCGCTTTTAATAGTTGAACCCTATTTGGCGCTCGTTTTAACGCCAAATAATAAGCTAATCCGGCAGCAAGACATGGATAAAACCGAAAAGGCATATCAAGTGTGTTTGTGTAAACATCTGCATCCTGCATTCTAGTCAAAGCATCATAATGTATAACATCTGTGCTGTTTTCAGGAACAGGCCAGACTTTCAAATTAGGCGTAAGCTGACGGTCGAGGAAAAACTGGTTAGGTCTAGCCGCAGTCGTTTTTGTTGGTATTGCTAAAAACTCGTCACGACTTAATCTTTCAAGCTGAAAGTCTGTGCCGTCTCTTCGAACAACAACGGATAATACATCTATAACGTCTGTGCCAAGATCATATTCTCCGTCGTTTGCAACCATGTTTAAAGTACGTTGCTTTATAGTCCATTGATTTAAACCTCTGTTAGCCCAATCGGCTAACAAAAGATTAAGTGACCTTCTTGCAGAAGTAAGATCATAGCCAGTACGCACCTCTAAGCCACAACGCTCAAAAGCCTCTTCTATATAATCGGCTACATCTAACTCAAAGTCTGTGCTTCCTGACAGTGCCATTTTACTTCTTCTTCTTCACCGCTCCGCCACGACGCATCTTTTTAACCATGCCGCCGCCGCGCATTTTCTTTACCATACCACCGCCGCGCATTTTTTTAACGCCAGTTTTTTTACGAGGTTTCATTGCCATTTTTTAATCTCCTATATAAGGTTTCACGACGACTATAAGTGTCAATCACGTTATAATCACTTCCATAGCTATTATAATAGCCTCTTTTATTCAACTTGTCTGCTGCAACTTGCAATTTAGACAGCCTTTGAACAAAAATCATTGCATACTCAACTTCAGTAACCGGATCAAAGTCTACTTCTTCTTCAAAGTCGCTGGGTTCGTCATCCGGATGAAAACCCATGACCCAAATATCTTTATCAATAAACATACCTTCAGAGATAGCCGTATTAAGGTCATCCAAATAAATATGAAAATCGTCTGGGCTCTTATCGTTACTTAAATCAATAATAATTGCTAAATCAAAAACGTCCTGAAATTGGGAAATAGTGCTATACAATGTTTGATAGTGCTTTTCATATTTAAATATAATGGCTACTTTTTCATCAATCAAAGCCTGCTTTGCATAAGGGCAAGCGGGCATATCGTTAAAAAAAGGGCTTGGTTTTTCCAAAACTTCCGAGGTCCATTGCGTAATTTCATCCACAATTTTCTTTTCAACACTCAGTTCTGGAAAAAAATGTCTTACATTCATGACTGAGTTACCGATCCCTTAGTGTATTTCTCTCTATCTGCGAGAATAACCCCACAACCACGAGCCACCGCTTTTCCATTCTGTTTTGGACCTACTATTGGGCGTTTTGGCTTTGTATCAGGCACTTCGCCGCCTCTGGACATCCTAACCGTTGCCGCTTTGGTATTAGAAACAACCTTTTTACCCTTGGCACCCTCTCTTTTTTTCTTTTGAGCGGTAGATTTACGCTCAGACTTGCTTAAACTCTGCGCCTTTGAACGCGGTAAGCAACGATCTGGACGTTTTTTGTTCTTTGAGGTGCCGCAAGGACCAGCAATGTTGCCAGAACTGTCTATTCTGACCCAATCTTGGTCTAACCAGTCCTTTAACTTACCCATTACCGGCCCTTTCTCTTACCGCCTTTTGATTTTTTGGCGTAATTAGGGTCTTTACAATATTTGGAGGCCGCTAAATTAGCATATGCGCTGGGATAGGTATCAAAAGTACGCTTTGCCCAAGCTTTGCCCTCTGGACAAATCTTGCTTCCCTTGCTCTTTGAAGAAGCTTTTTTAGATTTTCTTGAATAATTTGCCATTATAGAAGCCTTCCTGCTATTGCGGTCGCTATAATTAAAAGAGCAATACCCCACAGGCGCATGTCAAGCTTATCAAGCTGCTTATCAATCTTCTGATACCGCTCGGTGCATTCTGCTTCGTGCTTTTCTAAAAGCTTTAAAACCTCTTCAACCTTCATATCACCAAGCCTTACACGACCAGTATCTGGCCGTAAACTTGTCTTTTGCTGTATCACACGAGTGCCTAGCTCGAAAGTTCTTACGCCTTCCGGGCTGGGCTTTTTTAATAGACATGTTCGGATCACCAAATCTAACCAACTTGACCTCAGACCCTTTTTTAGCGAGTACTGCGCTCTTTTTGGACTTATTAGGCGTTCTTTTAGGTTTGTTGTATCCCGCAAAGGTTTCACCTCTGTAACTTATTCTACCAGAAGGAAGTCGCTTAACATTCTTTGTAGAAGCCACAATAATTCCCCTAATTAAAGAAAAAAGTTACCGCCGTTATAGCTGTTAAAACGGATACATGAATATCGCTTACGCGGATACCATTAGAAGGTATGTTTACCGAATGCGTATCAGATGCATTAAAATCCAGATCCAAAACGGTAGCCCCGCCGTTACCGTCAGTGACAGTAAGGCGAGGTGTTCCAGAGCCCGTTTTTAATTGTATCTGACGAATACGAGAAGGACCAACACTTAAAGCACCTGTGGCGGTTATACGTTTTGTTCTTATATCAGAATTAGACATATACCTATCCTTTACGCTACATCGTCAAGCAATGCTGCTACAATGCATGTTGCAGTCGCGGCACTTGATCCATCATGCCCAATCGCATGTATACCAGCAACCGTACAATTTGGAAGCCTAGCAAAGAAAGACTCGTTAGGACTAATCTTTACCGCATCATCTGTGGTTGCAGCGGCTGTACCTGCATCAAAAACAACATAGATATGATTGGCTGCGTCCGTATTTTTAATATAAATGAACTCAACCTTATCACCTGTTGCTATTGCTGTCGGTGCAGTATCATCATCCACAGCAGTATAATCTGTGTAATATCCAGCCATTAAGTCAGTGCTTGAAGCACTCACACTGGTTAGTTTGTAGTACCACTTATCATTCGCGTCTTTTGGCGAAACGGTGGTTGTGGCTTCGATAGTTTTGGCTATCTCGTCCGGTAATACTGTGGTCTTCATAACCACTGTTGCTGCATCTGCCATGTTTTATCTCCTATTAAGAAGCGTCTGAAGAACTAGAAATACCTATGAACTTCATAACTATAACAGTATCGCCACCGGGGTCTCCAGATACCACAAGTTCAGTTGCTTCTGCTGTTGCAGTAGATGCTGTTGTTGCGCCACCTGACATTCCTAAAACACCGTTACATGGGAAAAAACCTTTAAAACCTGTGCTGTTAACTGCTACAGATATACCATCTACAAATCCATCAGTATCTGTATCTGTACCAATATCAACAAGGTTTACAGCGTTAGCTGCTGCTGTAGTTACGGCAACCATAACAGCCATAGGGATAAAGTTTGAAGGAATACCAATTGAAGATTCTTTACCTGTAGTATCACCATTAGCAACAGTTACGGTTGCGGTATATACAGATAAAGTCATTTCACTGGTAAGATCACCAGTTGTAGAACTTTTGACAATATTTTTAAAACCGTTTTCTGAACGGACGGGACCGTTAAATGTCGTGTTAGCCATATCAATCTCCTGTCTGGGCTATTGTCAGTAACTTCATGTTACTGTCAGGAATACAATTACTATAACACAGGAAAAGAAAAAAGAAAGGGGCCTTTGCAGGCCCCTTAGTTATCAGGGAGGAAATCTTTTGCAAAAAGATAACCTCAGTATAACATACTTTACGCTCCGGGTGTACCGAAAACGCAACGCCAGTCAGAAACACCAAAGCTGTAACGCTCACGGGCCTTGAATCGCATGTTACCGGTGTCAAAATCACCTTCCATTGCCGTCTTAATTGGCGAACGGTTGAAATATTTGAAACCATTTGGCGCATCCGTCTTGATGAAGAAAGCATCTGTGTCTGTTAGGAAGTGGTTAACCACTGCCCCTTCAGGCAACATACCCATATTCTTCATTGCGTTTGCGTCATTGTCCGCAGTTCCTGAACGTAGGTTTGAGTTAATCACACGCTCTGCAATGAATTGCAGTTCTTTTGGAATGATTAGCTTCGTACCGCGTACAGCAATCTTTAGACCACGCTCATCAGTTAGACCTGCGATATCAATCAACATTTGCTCAAGTGAAGTTTCGTTCAAATCAGCCGCTGTTGAAAGTAGGTTACGCTGGTTGCCTGATAGGCTTGGGTGAGCAGCAGAACATAATGCTGCGCCGTCACCGATTGCGTCTGCACCTGTGTTAAACGCATTGTTTAAAATGGATGCAGCCTTGATTTGCTTTGTCTGCGCCATAGAGCGGGCCAAAGCTTTTGTGTAACGAGATGCAAGACGATCATAAAGATTATCTTCAATTGCTTCTTCCGTAATTGAGAACGCAAGAGCAATTGTCTCGTGTGTGTAACGCGCAGTGTATGTTTCCTGTGCATCGTCAAAGTTGATGGCAGTGCCTTCGCCTTTAACTGGTGCAGTGGAAAAACCACCAAGCATTACTTCTTCTTCAAATGCACGGTCTGAAGATTCTTCTTCAAAAACCTCTGCATGTTCGTTTTCGTAACGAGTGTATTCAAGTCCAAACAAGGCATTAAGGCCGGGTTCCAACTCTTTCGCTAATTGTGCGCGAGAAATAGCCATATTTCAGCCCTCCTTATATACCAGTTGACAACGACGTTGTTTGCGACGCGGAAGCCGCAACAGGTGCGTTGTGGTGAAAATTGAAACGAACAACATAGTTCACACCCGCGGCGTCATAATCCAAGTTCGCTTCATCGCCGGTTAAACCGACTACACGCATGAATAGTGTCGCTGTCGTATTTACTGTAGAAATATCGAGTTCCGCAGTAGAACGACCAGTGCTTGTTGAACCAGATGTTGCAGTTGCCAAAGAACAATTTGCAAAAATGTTCGACAACGCAGTTGCACGGTCAGTAGACGTAGTGTCTGCTGAAACCATAAACAATTGGTTCGGGTTATCCGCCACGAAGGCTTTTACAGGATGGTTCGTATCAACGCTAACGTTGTTCGCACCGGGCCAATAGTTTTTAAAGACTGTTTTCTTTGATGAACTATCAACGTATTCTACGCCCATAAGGACTCCAAGAGCAGGAACTGTACCACCATTAGCATTACCAACAAGTCCAATTACACCAGCAGCCAACGGAATAACCGGAGTGTACTGAAAAATTGCGTCAGTGTTTGCCGCTGCTATCTCATATTGAGTAACACCAGTAGTATTTGCGCCTGCGCCGTTAAGCCCAATAGGACGAAGACCAAAGGCAGTATTTTGATTTGCCATATTACTTTTCTCCTAAAGGGGCAGCCCTTAATCTTTCTGTGGGCCACCGAAGGTTACACGAGATTGACGATCAGCATTGCCGATCCTCATGGTTGAGTGTGCATTCTCGCGCATCATATCGTGGTCAACCGCATCCTGCTGATTTTGGTTGCGTTCATTAAAGTACGCAGTTCTTTCAGCTACAGTCTCTTCCGGTATTCTTGCGAGAAGCAATCCGCCCACTCCAAACACACCTTCATATTTACCTGATTCAACTACCGGGGCCTCAAAGTCCGGAAATTCGTCCTTACGAACCAATTCCCAACCTTCGCGCATTTTTGCGCTTATGTTTTTAGTATCATCAAAACCACGCGTTTCAGCGCGAATCCAACGATGTTTAAAACCATCCGGTGCAGGTGGTGCATCTAGCATTGACGGGGGAGCCCAAGGCTTTCTTATAGCTTGTTTTTCCCTAGTTTGAGTTGCGCGAGAAGCTCGATTATTTGTCTGTTCAGTCATGTATCTTACTCCTTAACGTGTTTCGCATATTCTTCCAGCGGCACACCCAATTTCTTCGCAATCGCGACTTGGCTAGGGGTGAGTCTAACCTTTTTCCCACTGCGCCCAGAAGTATTTCTTGTGGCACCAGCAACCGTCTGGGCGGGTCGTTTGCTAGTGGTTTTTGCGCCCGTATTGAATTTACCATCAATGCGGCGGTCAAGTTCACTATAGTACTCATCTGTCGTGGGGTCAAACCCTTCTTCTTCGACAAGCTTTTTATGTATCCCAAAAGCAGCATATGTCATGGCTTCGTCATCACCAAACCATGTGTTACGCAACGCCCATTGCTCTGCTTTAGCGTCAGGCCGTTTAGGAACCTGCGGAGCCGCTTGTTGCGGAGGTTGTTTAGCCACAGCTTCCGCTTGAGCTTTTTGGTGTTCCTGTTGCGCCTTGGCCTGTTCTGCACGATCTGCCTGAATAGCCAGATTAGTCAACTTACGCTGGGCCGTTACCGTAGCGGCGCTATCGCCAATCTCAATAGCCCGCGAAAGCTCTGCTTCCGCCTGCTCCATTTGAGACGTAACCCTTGAAGAGTACTCGTTGACATAATTGTTATCCAAAGATTCCATACGCTGCTTAATATGATCAGACTCCGCCTGAACGTTTTTAGCATAAGTTAACGCTTCTTCGCGCTGACGCTCTGCTTCACGCATCTTCTTTGTTAAACGGTTAATTCTTTTTTGAGTGGCGTCTTCAGCTTTTTTAAACTGATCATCTGAATCATCTCCAGATACTTCTACCGCCTCATTTTCTACCGGCGCTTCAGCTTCTACTTCTACCGCCTCTGTTGTTTCAAGGTCGAGTTCGACCTGATCTTCTTCTGCCATAATTTACCTCTTACAGATGTTGAATATCTTCTGGGTCCATAATTGTCGCCAGAATTTCGTCGTCGTTTAATATCCGGACTTCTCCTCCGTCTATCTGGAACCTAGAGCCAGCATAACGGGCAAACATAACCCATTGCTTCTCCTCGCACCAAGGGCCAGACGGAAACTTGTCCTTGTCCTTATATGCGAGTGGTCCTGTTTTAAGAACATAACCAACCTGCGTAGAAACCTGACTACGCTCCTTAACTTCTTCCGGTATAAATATACCACCAGAAGTCTTGGCTCTGCCTTGATATGGAAGGATTAGAATGCGCCAACCCGTAGGGTACGGCATCCGGTCTAACAAGCTTGCACCAATCGTATCCGGATTCAGTACAGGTTTATCGACATAAGCATCTGCAAGATTTGCAGTATTCTCTTTTTTCATTTCTTTTACGGCGGCTGCCGCGCCAGAAAGATCTACTTTAGTGCCTTCATTCATCAGTTTGCTCCTGTTTATCTAGCAGGCTCTTGAGTTCCTGTTCCACATGATCAAGGGCTTTTAAACCACCCATAAGCTCACGATATTGCTCCATATTCGCGACATTGTCATAAATTAACAAGTCGTGAACCGCCTCGCGCCGCTCTCGTAAAAGACGAAAAACAGCCTCGGCTAAACTTATTTGCATATAGCTCCTCCTGTTATTAATTGCACCTTACACAACAGATATAGGATTTACTAGGAGAAACTGTGACTTTATGCGATTATTTAAGCCACCCGTAAATTTTGTTTGTTTCCTTTATACGATGATCAAGTCCGGTGTAGCCGCCGTTTATTCTTTTTGTCAGCTTTTTTACAACGTCGTCACTTACACCTTCGTCACATATTTTCCACAGGTTATTCTTCTTAAAGAACCACAACGCCGTCTCCATCGCATAGTCTTCTTCAAGCAGCTTTGGATTTTCTAAAACTTCTGGAACCCGCATGTCCGAGGCAAAGGACCTGACGTTGTTATACCCGGTTAATTGTAAAAATCCGCGGCCAATGTAGGCGCTGGCTTTTTCTTTTGTATCGTTACCCATTCTGTCAAAGTACACATTTTCAGCAAGTGCTTTGGGGTTCTTGGCAAACGGCTCCGCGCTTTCCTCCGTAGGAAAACGGCTCGGCCAAACTTTCATCATCGCCTGAACCGAATAATTTAGATTTTCACAGGTATATCTAAACGTACCGCTTTCATGGACAACTTGGCCCAACAAATGTGCGCCACGCTCTGGAGACAAGTCATAGTGCTTTACTATAGATTTGGCTGTGTTTGGCCCAAACGCTCCATCCGGAGAAACGCCGCATTTTTCCTGCAACATCTTTAATGCTTCAAACGCCATTAACTTCATCCCTCTTAGCCATAAGATCCTCTAAATTTCTGACTTTGGTTCCACCATCATAAGGCCAAGCATAACCCTTATCTATCATGATTTGATTAATAGACATTGTGTCTTTGTCTGATTTGTACAACCAACCAAGCATACGTCCGAATTTACCGTCTTTTTCAGTCCTAACAGTAAGCTTCGATGCTTCCATAAGATGCATTTCCAAAAACTCAGTAGCTTGATAACCCATCTCTTTTTCTTTCAAATTTTTGGTTCTCTTCTCCGGAGTATCTATTCCCGCAAGCCTAACACGTTCTTTTTTGGTAAGATCAAAGCCAAGATCAATACTTATATCTATGGTGTCCCCGTCAACAATTCTGTCTATAGATTTTACGAAATAAGTGTACATTACTTTCTCCTCGTAAATTGTTTGTACCCTTTCACACCGAAAGAGGCTGAAATTGCAATACCCAAACTGTAAAAATACCAGTCTGGTGCCTTGTGAAGCTGTTCAAAGCCCCTGTCTACAAGGCCCTCGGCACCCGGTATGAAGGCTAAAATTAATGGTATACTTAAAACAATTACAAAAAATTCGTCTTTCCACGAACTTTTAGAATTTTCTGCCATTATCCGTTCCCAATCGGCAACAGACGTTTTTTCTGACAAAAGAATTTTTGCTTTTGCCTCGGCTTCTGTAAGTTTTAACTTCGCTTCTGCGGCCTGCTTTGTGGTCTTTGCATCCAGCCAGCTACTCGCCAAACCCGCTACAGGGCCCAATAATTGTCCTATCATGTTTTCTCCTATCTAGGTAAACCAGCAATTCCGCTCATATCAAAAACGCCGCTATAATCAATTGTTGGCATTCCTGCATTCCTAGCGGAGTCATTAGTTGCCAACAAATATTCCTGTGCAACGGGAGGCGAGTAGCCCAATTCTAATAAAGCATCGTACCTACTCTGGGGATCATTGCTTAAACTCGCTCCTGTCATACCAAAACTTAACCCCGGAAAATCCGTTCGGTACTGCGGACCTTGAGCATTTACATTTGGATTTAAAGAAGCAGAAACTAAATCAGAGGTTAAAGAAGCACCCGGCTTCATCGTGGGCACAGCCATACTCATGCTGCTAGGCCTTCCACCTCTCATCATGTTTCCAATAAAGCCGCCGTCTGTGATATACCGCGCTATGCCAGAAGTACCAATATTTACACCTTCTGCACCTAGATTTCGTTCACTTGCATACGATCCTCTCGGACGCGCCCCCGCAAAATTTGACAAAGAAGCAATACCTCTTTGCGCCCGTCTGTAAACTTCTGGTTGGTTTTTTTCGGCTCTTAGATATTCGTTTTCAGAAACATAATTATCTCGGTTAGCATCAAAAGTTGCAGTGTTTCCAGAAGAAAATCTTGCCCCGCTTCTGCCGGGGCCTCCTCCATCAAACATGTCTCTTAAACCTGTGTAACTAGGACGAGGATCGTCCATAGCTCGTCTCATCATGGCATGGTCTTGAGCATGAGGGTTCTTCATCCCAAGCGCCTGATAATGTCTTGCAACTTGATTCATGTGGTTTTTTCGACGAGCATTAGCTGCGCTGGTTTGTGCTGCTTCACTACGGTTATCTGGGGCAGGCCGTGCCTTTGGTCTTAAACTCATTTGTTAGATCCCATGTTTGTAAACCCATAATAAGCACCCACAATAGCAGCAATCGACACATAGTAAATGTTGCTCATGCTTGCTAACATTATTGAGGCTTGTGGTAGTTGCGCCCATTCCGTAAAAATAACACCAAACGGGAAAACAAGCATACCAGTAAGGCTGAACCACGCCATTCTACGCTGTGCGTCTCTTTTGGCATCAGAGTCAATCATGATCCTACGGCGATCCTCAAGCATTATTTGGCGCTCTTCGGGGTCAATTTTTCCGTTGTCGTTCAAATCGTACTTTTGTTTGGGCATCTGCATACTCCTGTACTATTCTTTTCTCGTATCCCAATATAATCAACTTACCATTTTTATCATAACCTGCAAACTTTTTACCACGTTCTATTATTGTTGGCTGTTCACTTCTAGGCAAGTCACTTTCATTGAGTTGTGCGTTACTAATATTTTTGCCTTTTCTGCTTGCTCTAGACATTGCTCTTTATCCGAAAATGTGCCGATCTGATAGTACTGTAGTCGATCTGTACTAATAAAATGTAAAAAAACCAAAACATAAATCATGGTAAATAATCCATTACATCAATCCATTTCATATAGTGAAGATAGCCAGCAGCCCCTATAAATGTCATAATAAGCAAAACAATTATACCAACGATTGTAATCATTAATTCCTGCTGCGCTATCTGATTCCTTCTCATTTGCGCTTCCGCTTCCCTTTTTTCTGCAAGAACTTCCCGTCTAATTTTTAAAAGTTCTAGGTATTTTGATCTTCCGTAGGTCTGTGTAATCCACTCTTTAAGCTCTTCTTCAGCCTCTGCTGCCTGTCTAATTTTCGCCCAGCGATCCAACGCCGTAGCATTGGCGCTTTTGCTTGATATACCCTTTTTTTGTAGAGTTTTCTTAGCTTGGTCAGTTGCGTCAAAAAATTGCCCGATCTGTTTGCTCAGACCAGCCACAGTTTTACCTGCGGCAAGCCCTGTCTTTATGCCTGCAAGGATTGTTATGGGATCCATACTTACATTCCATCAGAATTCATAGGGCGTCTTGTAAGATACTCTAACGTGTTTTCTACGGTTTTAACTCTAGCTTGCAACTTAACAATCGCCATCATGTGAGAGGCCATCCCACCTAAGTCCTCATGGATTTGATCAACTTCATCCCAAATTTCGTTGTCGCTATCTTCCATATCCTCGTAGACTTCTACAAGTATCTCAATCATTTCATCAAGTTTTTTACTGTTTTCTTCTACATCTCTGATCAAATTGGTGCGGTCTGTGGCATTATTTTCTACCGTCAAAACATTAACCGTCTCTTCAAGATTGGATATGGTACTAGCCTGCTGCGCTGTCCACCATATAAAACCACCGATCTGGGCTATTACAACCCCGACTACGGCAATACTTACCTTTGGTAGTTTATCAGACATCTAACTTAAGCGTTTATAAACTTTTTGCCACGTAAAGCCGCACCCGTTCCACGCTTTGTGCCAGAAGTAACTTTTGCTTTCGCCGTATTAGGCGTAGCTACTTCCATTAGTTGGCA
>Ga0208919_1001119_pt1 | contig 15982 bp, 21 predicted proteins | sample 4_EtaG_FD_184076 | JGI IMG/M metagenome (GOLD analysis project Ga0208919, IMG submission 184076) | Marine viral communities from the Subarctic Pacific Ocean - 4_ETSP_OMZ_AT15127 metaG (SPAdes) (version 3) | ecosystem: Environmental > Aquatic > Marine > Oceanic | place: Pacific Ocean | collected...
TCTATGAAGCAGGGAATAATGTATACCTTACTACCGATACTCGTACAGGTACGACAGCTTACGACATAACAGTAGGGCCTCAAGGCATTAATGATACAGGGTCTATTTTACCAAGGTCTGCCGATAAGGTTACAATAGGGAGCGACGCTTTACCTTTCTTAGACTTATATTCCACCACAGTCCGTGTAGGTGCGTCCCATTATCCCCTTACCACTTCGGGGTCTAACTTACTATTTAATACAGCACACGTTTTCCATGATGCCGCAACAACTAATGGGGGAACCCTGAAATTAGGTACCGCTGTAACTGACACTAATATCATGGATGACTACGGACTGATTAAGTATACAAACGATGGTGGTGGCGGGACTACTGACACCTTAGGTTTGATGAGTGGGCAACAGTTTGGTGGGGAAACTGGGTCAGCGTCTGGGGCGCATACTCCTGCCACCAGTAACCACCAATCCTCGTTTTGGTCTATGCTATCTGAATTAGAGCTTGTTAGCCCCGGTGGGGGGTCAGAGGATTACAGGATAAGTAGACTAATATTTGAACCTATTAAAGGGTTTAACTACGCAGACAAAGATACTATTGCTGATTCAGTTGACGGGTATTTCAATTATTCTTATATAGGCTACCACAACTGGATTTACTCTACTTACACTAGTTATCTGAACGCTGGCACCGGCTCCGCAGCCTCACCAAGTATTACTATCGGAGGCGATTGGGATACTGGTTTATATAGTGGTGGTACAAATATACTGGGATTTACTACTGGTGGTACCGCTAGATGGACGATAGATGCGTGGGGTGATTTGTTACCCGCAAATGACGGTTCAGATGGTACTGGCTTCATGATAGGAAATACTAGTTACGAAGTGGAGAAAATTTATGCTTATACGTATTTTATGTCTAACTCAGTAACTACTACAGGTGATGATTTAATTGTAACGTCGGGCGGTCAGATAGCGAAGAAAACTAGTTCTATACGAGGTAAAGATAATGTAGAAACTTTAGATTTTGATTCGTCACAACTTGATAAACTAAGACCAGTAAGTTATACATATAAATTTGATGATGCACCTGATATTGGGTTAATAGCAGAAGAAGTTAATGAAATTTATCCTGAATTAATTAACTATGATAAAGAAGGTAGACCTAACTCAGTAAAATACGATGGGTTATCAGTTATGTTGCTAGACGAAGTTAAAAAATTACGTAAAGAAGTTAAAGAATTAAAGGAGAAAAACTAATGCCTGATGTAACAGTATCGTTTACAGACGCACAATGGGCAAGAATTGTTGCCGCTACCTCATATATTATGAGAGATGATGAGGGAGTCGTTGATGCAACCAAATTAGCTGCTAGGTGGAAAGCACAAGCAACTGATTGGGTAATAACTTATGAAAAGGCTAACGCATCCGTAGATGACTTTTAGTAATGCGTCGTGTAAAGCACGTTATACGAGCTAGGGAGAAACACCCTGAGTGGACTCTAGGCTATATAGCTAAGAGAGTTGGTACTAGCAGAGAGAATGTTTGGCAGATTTTGAATAGACGAGGTATGCCTACCGCTGCTACTCGTCCCAACCCAGAGGATAAACCCCCTAAAGTACGTAGAAGACGGTGTAGAGTTTGCCGTAAGATACTTATAAACCCAATTAACCGTGGAAAAGTCCCTCCACTATGTAAAGGTTCTTGCTATTTTCAGTGGTATTATGCTAAAATAAGATGTGAATGGTGTGGTGTTGTTTTCTATAGGCGTAAAGCTGTAATTAAGCACCGAGCATTAGTAGGAAAGAAGCGAACTTATTGTACAGTAGGCTGTTATAAAAATAGAAAGCGGGTGTATAGTGGAGATAAATGATGACTTAATAAGGCAATGGGAGCCTAAAGTGCAGAAAATGGCTTCCAAAACTTCGATTGTGGGTATGGAGCAGGAAGATATAGCTCAAGAACTGCGTTTAGTGATATGTAAGGCAGCAAAAAAGTATAGTCCGGATAGAAACGCCTCCTTCCACACATATTTACATACCAGTATGGTAAATACTATACGAACCCTTATCACAAAAGCACAGGCACGGTTGAAAAGACAACCTGTCTTCATTCAGATTCCAGATGACGGGTCAAATCAGACCTTTGAAGAGCTAGCAGCCGTAGAAGACCCCGGATTTAACACAGTAGCCTTTGTAGAAGAACTAAAACAGTTAAACTTAACCCCTACGGAGCAGAAATATATAGAGGCTAAGTTAAATAAGTATAATAATAAGGAAATCTACTTTAAATTAGGAGGTATCTCTCCTCATAAGATACGAGCGCAAGTTAAAGACAAGTTATTGAATTATTATGCCTACCAAGACGAAAAAACAACTGACCTGTAGAACCGCATTCTCTGTATACGAAAAGTTGTATAAAGATATGACTGGACAGGAGTATGTGGTTTCTACTTTTATTGGTCGAGAAATGAGCATGTTAAAGAATGCTATAGACAAGCATGATTATTATGGCGTTCTTTGCGCTTTACTTGCATCCCTCAAGAAGAATGGCAAGACCGCCACCATCCCCTACACTTTAGGGGGACTCTCTTATTACCTTCCCGATTGCAAAAGACCTGACCTTTACTGGTTAGTGTTGACACGCCCTTCTGATTCCTGTAAAATAATCTGGAGACGTTTAATGCGCTTGGAAACCAAGTGGTTCCCTGCTGCGTCTGACAAAAAAACGTATTCAAATTTAGTTTTACAATTGGAGCAGAAGTATGGCTTACAAGGAACGCAAGCGGAACTCACCCCGACTACTTAATTCTTTAGGGCAAAGAGCGGCACCCACTGATAAATTCAGAGTTGTTGGTATCAATAATGATGCTAGACAAGTCTGGGATTATGGTGTATACTCCTCTTATACAGATGCCAAGCGGGTGGTAGATAATCCTCCTGACCCGGCATGTAATTTTTACATACACAATAGTTATAACCGAGTAATGTACTCATCAAGGTAGGGTAAATATGGATAGTGCTAATTTTAACTTCATGGAGTCAGCTATTGTTTACGGTCTTTGTAACGAAGATAACTATCGTAAATTCAAGTTTCCTATAAAGAACTTCGTTGTTCATGGGGATGTGGTTCGTTTCATCAATTCTCATATAGATGAATACAAGGAGTTTCCTGAACCTAGTGTTCTAACGGAGACTTTCCCTAAGTTACGGACTGAAGCAGTCACCACTAACTTCGATTATGCTCAAGATGAATTTAAGAAACAGGTTTTGTTCAGAGAGATAGTAAATTCGTTTAGTACAAACAAGACTGTATTACAAGACAACCCCAAAGCTGCTTTGAGTGCTATCACTCAATCCCTTGCAGATGTTGAGGTTACCTATGATGAGGATGTATCGTACTACGATACGGGGGATTCTGATAGATTTGCTGAGTGGCAAGCCCGTAATAAGAAGCGAGCGATGGGAGAGGGGATGATTGGGATACGAACTCCCTTCAGAACCATCAATAGTACAGGAATGGGTTGGCAGGAAGGTGACTTAATATCTGCTTTTGCCCGCCCTACCGTAGGGAAGACTTGGTTATGTGTGAAGGTTGCAGCAGAAGCTATACTAGATAACCAAAGAGTACTATTAGTATCTACAGAAATGACCAAGCGTTCGATAGAAATGCGTATGGATGTTGTACTTGCCAATATGATGGGGTATAAACTCTCTCACAGGGCTATACGATCTGGTCAACCTCTAGATGAAAAGGTATATAAGAGGTTTCTTTCGGAAACAAACACCAATAAATTGCTAGTATGTGATCATATTAATGGTGAGGACAGTATATCCTTACCTAGTATCGCAGGACTAATACGTAAATACTCACCTGACCTTACCGTTATAGATGGGGTATATCTAATATCCACATCAGATTCACGAAAGGCAGCGTGGGAACAAAGCCATAGCTTATTCTACGGTCTCAAGAACTTTGCGTTATCGCAGAATAATGCTATAATGGTTTCAACACAGGCTACAAGGGATGCGTCAAACATGTTTACGCCTCCCAGAGCAGATCAGGTTGCATTTGGCGATGCCCTTATCCGAGCTTCTGACGTTGCCCTGTCAATGTGTATGGTAGAAGACGTTGACGATCAAAGGGAAATACAGTTTCAGAAGTATAGGGATGGGGATTTACCGGTTGATAACTGCACCTTTACTTGGAACGTAGATAGTGGACAAGTTGAAGAATTCGATATAGGACTATAGGAGGTCTACAATGGGATTACTTAGTTGGTTTAAAGATGATGAGAACAGCATAGTTGTAAAAACTGGGCGTAGTAAGGGGCCGGGGAAACCTTCGGTCGCTATTACAGTTGGAGATATCCGTAACGGGTCTGTCTCTGACTCTAGCGGGTACAAAAATGAAGTTGTTCTGTTCGTTAGAGCAAACAAAGCAGATCGTAAAGCGAAGGCGTAATGTTTGATTGGGCATCAGTGTTATTAGAAGCGGGTATTGAAGTACCTGCGGGCGAAGAACAGTTCAATATTCTTTGCCCATTTCACTATGACCAGCACACTTCATGCTCCATAAACACTAGTAAAGGTGTATGGATTTGCTTTCGGGGGTGTGGTCAGGGTAGCTTAAGAGGTTTCGTTCAAGAGTACTTGAATATTTCCTCAGGGCAAGTATCTCAACTCTTAGGAGATCATAGTGTATCAGTTGATACAGATTTCTTTGATGAGTTTGAGGTAGAGCCTACCCACCTACCGGAAGTGGACTTCCCGTTCAACCAAAAGTTTGTACCCAACTGGATTTTCAGTAGGGGTTTCAATAAACAAACGTTGAAGAAATGGGGTGCGGGGATAACGGCGGAGAATGGGTTAGCGGTGCCCATTAGGGATTTAGGTAACATTGGCGTAGGTTGGGTGGTACGTCGGGAGAGTGGGTTTCCAAAATACTTATACCCACAAAACTTTAAGAAATCTAGAGTTTTGTTCGGGGGTAATTTGATAAAGCCTTCAAAATTATTGTGTATTGTTGAAGGGCCGCTTGACGCAATGTGGTTAAATCAGTTAGGATATAATGCAGTGGCTATTTTAGGTATGTCTATATCGAAAAAGCAGGTGGACTTGGTACAAGAGTTGCCAGTAGGTGAAGTGGTGGTGTGCCTTGATAATGATGAAGCTGGACAGATAGGTAAGGAGAAAGCCTTGACATATCTGGGACAGTCAGCTAGAATAGCATATGTTGACCTTCCTTCACAATATAAGGATGTTCAAGATATACGAGATAAACAGGTGATTGATAAAATAATCCAAGACCGGGAATACTGGTAGGAGGATACGAATGAGTGGAATAAAGTCTATACAAGAGCGAGCAAATCGTTCAACATCTTCAGAGCGATCTAATTCAGGTGGTCTCAGGAAAGAAATGTGGTTACGAGATGGTGATCAAGCATTTATTATCCCAGTAGCTACCGGAGACGATGATGACCCGTTCTTGGAAGAATACTGGATGCATACATTTAGGGATGAGAATACCTTCAAAAGTATACTATCTGGGCCAGATGGCCCTCTAGGGGTAGTTCCCTCGGACAGTAAACCTCAACACAGGTTTGCTTTCTGGACATACGTTACAGAAGTGTTTCACTCTGAGCGTCGGATAGATTCATGGGAAGCGGTTACAGGCCCATCAGGTAAGACAATGTACAAAGAAGTCGTTGATGACTTCCGCATTTTGCCTCTAACCTTTGGTCGAGGCAACTACATTTGGAATCAGTTGGTAGACGTTTATAACGATTGGGGCTTCTTGAACAAGGGAGTTGTAAGAGTTCGGCGTACAGGTGCGGGATTGGATACTACTTATACGATAACCGCAACCACCAAAGAGGATGAGATACCTGAGGATAGGTACAACACTATCGGAGACCTTCAAGCGGTAAAGGACTACATGATGGAAACATATAGTGAGTCCAGTGCACCGTCGGAAGAACCTGCTGCAAGCGTCCCTGAGTCAGCTACAGCATTGACTGTGGGGGATGATGAGGTAGTGGAGTATCTTCCTGATGATGACGATGACTTACCGTTCTAGTGTTAGTACTAAATGAACAACAATTCGATTCGGCTGTTGCTACACTCAGTAATTATGAGGACTGGACAATAGATTGTGAAACAAATGGTCTGGACGCATACTCCTACCACCAATTGTGTGGAATTGGGGTAGCGGTTCCAGATCATACGTTTTATTTTCCCTTTAGGCATCAAAGTTTAGGTGGAAACCTCGACCCTAAGTACCTATCTCCTCTATTTGACGAGTTAAACAAGATAAAACGTGTTGTAGCGTACAATTTGAAGTTTGATGTACCCTTTTTAGAGAAAGAGGGGCTAAAGCTAGACGATAAGCAGCTAATTGATGTGATTGTGATGGCTAGACTGACTGAATCGAGCAGTGTCAACACTTTATCGCTTACTGAGACCATTTCTAGGCGTTTCGGCCCGAATAATGCCGCTTACGACAAAGAAACCAAGCAAACTTTGGTAAAAAACAAGTGGAATCGTGACTTTTCCTTGTGTCCAACCGAAATTTTGGGGCCTTACTGCGAAAAAGATGCTTATTGGACTCTGAAGGTGTACGAAGACTGCCTTGAGAAGATAAAGAAGAGTAATCAAGAGGATGTATGGCAGATGCAGGTGGAGTTAACGAGGGTTTTGTTAGATATGGAGCGTCAAGGTATACGAATAGACCAAAGATATGCTTCAGCAGTATCAGATAAGCTCAATAGTCGTAGTGTAGACGTACAACACCGCATAGAGACTCTTGCTGGGCAGGTATTTAACATATCTAGTCCTCAACAAGTCGGCACATACTTTAATTCAGTGGGCATACATTCACCTATGAAGACTGCATCTGGAGCAGAGGCTTGGAACGAGGGGGCGTTAGTACAAATAAACCACCCTGTAGCGGGTCTGATACGGCAGCACAGGACGTTGGCGAAGTTAAAGTCAACATACATCGAACCGTACCTTGAAACGCCTGTGATGCACACGACATTCGCTAATTGGGGAACTGTTACAGGACGATTATCCTCACGTAGTCCTAACCTTCAAAACATCCCACGCAACCATTTTAAACTATATGATGTTGATTTCTCACCAGAAGAATTATTGGATGTTAGGGAACGAGTGGGAGCAACTATAGCTTCTAAAGGTGGCAACGCTTCAGATAGTGAGAAGCTAAGTGATGACGTTATCAAGTCGTGGGGATTTATGGGCGATGAATCTCTCGACGAGTCGGATTCCGGTCAGGTTTCTATACGTAGGTTGTTTGTGCCGAGAGCGAATCATTACTTAGTGTCCTATGATTACTCTCAAATGGAAGTTAGGATGTTTATGTACTACATAAATAACCCAGATATGTTAGAACTTATGAGACATGGGGATGTAGATTTTCACGGTGAAGCTGCAAAGCTAGCTTTCAAAGTAGATGAGGATAGTCCGGATTTTAAATTCTACAGACAACTTGCTAAGACAATTACATTCGGAGTGATTTACGGTATTGGTAAAGATAAGTTAGCCCAACAGTTGAAAACCACTCCTAACGAAGCTGCGAGATATAAGAAAGAATACTTCGCGAACATAGCGGGGTCAAAGAAATTCTTCGACACAGTTGTCAGAATGATTGAACATCGTGGGTGGGTTCAGAATAAGTTCGGCAGGATTTACAAAGTGCCTTCAGATAAAGGGTACAAAGCGGTCAACTACTTGATACAGGGAACCAGTGCCGACTTACTGAGTGAACGTATGATTGCGGTTGCAGAGTATTTAGAAGATAAAACAAGCACTATGTTGTTGCAGGTACACGATGAAATTATCTGTGAGATACACAAAGATGAGGCACATGAGGTTGTCCCTGCAATTAGAGAATTGTTAGAGATAAACTCGTTAGATATACCCTTACAGGTAGACTTGGAAGTGTGTGACCCTTCTTGGGCGACTAAAAAGGATTTCGTATTGACGGAAGCCCGAGAACCTGATACAATTAGTAATTACATAGATTGGGATTAAGGAGATTTTAATGGCAAAAGTATCACAAGAATTGTCATTTACTGTGAATTTAGGAAATTATAATTCCGCAAAAGCGACGGTTGGTATTTACGATCTTGATACTGACCACGATATAGAAGAACAACTTGAGTCTGCTAAACAAGCTTTAGGAAAGGCTTTTGTTAAACTATATAAATTGGCTGATGCGGAAGTAGAAAAGATTTTAAAGGATGCTGGATAATGAATGAAATGACACGAGCAAAGATTCTTGAAGCTGTCCTCTCTGAAAGAGAGAGGCAGGATGAACGATGGGGAGACCAAACAAACAATACAGATTTAGAATGGATGTCCATTCTAACGGAGGAGATTGGTGAGGTCGCTAAAGATGTGAACGATCAGCGTATAGCCGGTATGTTTGAGGAGCTTATACAATGTGCTGCGGTTTGTTTTGCGTGGTCAGAAGCCTATATAAATAGAGGTGGATTAAAAGATGACAGCGAATAACCTGTTCAAAAACCTATTAGACGACAAGACTCTAGGTTTAGTAACGGGGGACTCAGACGAGTTTTCTTACGAGAAGATACCATTCAACTTAGCGGGGTTAGATAGAATTACTAACGGGGGAATACCGAAGAAGAAGTTCTCTTTATTCTTTGGGGGCTGGTCGTCAGGCAAGTCTTACCTTGCCAGTCAATTATGTAAGTCTGTTCAAGCCCAAGACGGGGTTGCCCTTTGGGTAGATACTGAAATGTCTTGGGATTCAGAGTGGATGAGTAAGTGTGGGCTGGATACGTCAACCATGTTGATAAAACAAGCACCCTCCGCAGAAGAGGCGTACAAGGCTATGGAAGCCGGTCTAAAGGCGGGGGTTGACTTAGTTGTGTTAGATAGCGTAGCAGGTCTTATACCGGAGCAAATTACGGATAATAAGGATTCTTTTGGGTATAACCCCATAGCATGGCAAGCAAGATCGTGGAACCAAGCCTTAGTTAGGCTGCTTCCGTTATTGAAGCATGGTTCAGCATTGGTTGTTATCAATCAGGTTAGAGGTTCTATGGGGCCTGTGTCTGCTATTGAAACCATGCCGGGTGGTAAAGGGCAGCAGTTCTTTGCTCACGCTGTAATGGAGACTCGTAGAGGCACTTATATCAAAGAGAAGGATAAGCGTGTTGGGTTTATGATACAAGCAGCACTACTGAAAGATAAGTTTGGGGGAGAACGGTGGGAGCAGATTGAGATACCTTTCCGTATTGAGGGCGGTATAGATACCAACGAAACCTTTTTACGGGAAGCATTGGAGAAGGGTATCATAGCCAAACGTGGGGCATGGTATTTTTGCGACAAGTTCCCCACAGGGAAGCTCCAAGGGTTTGATAACTTACGGAGTTTTGCTGAGGAGTACCCAGATGAAATGCGGAAGATAATAGATGCCATCGAAATTCTGGACTGAACAGGAGAAGCTCATACAGAAGTGTATAGAAGAAACTGGATTACGATACATATCTCAAGCTAGATTTGGTACATACGATGTAGATTTCTACCTACCTGAGATAGAAATGGTTGTAGAAGCGGATGGCCCTTTTGGTCATTTAGCTAGACGGGACGCAGAACGAGATGATAAACTAAAGAGTATGGGGATAGAAGATGTTTGGCACTTTAGAGAAAATACATTGGAAACTATAAGGGAAAGATTATGTCAGGAATTAAACAAATTAGAAAACAGTCAGTAGCTTCCAACGAGCATGTCTTTAATGATAGGTGGTTGGTAAAGCAGCTTGAAACTACGATGGTGGCACCCGGTAGGTCTCCTACGGCAGGGGTATTTTACCCGTCTAGTTTAGGTAACCCTTGTGACCGATACTTGTATTTAGCTTACAATGGGTTAATGCCCGCTATGGATGTAAAACCAAAACTACAGCGGGTATTCGACACGGGAGGTTCCTTTGAAGAACGGGTGGAAAACTATCTAATTAAAGCTGATCTTCTCAAAGATCGAGAAGTGTCTGCTAAGTTTAACGACCCGCCTTTGTCTGGTCGCATAGACTTCATTATTAAAGGTATGAATGACCAAGATACTATCCTTGAGTTGAAAACTATAAATACTGCGGGGTTTGAGAAACTCCAAGTTCCTAAACCGGAGCATATGGTACAAGTGCAGTTATACTTGAATATTGCAGATGAGAGTGTATCTGCCGACTCTGCTTACATTTTGTATGAAAACAAAAATACTCAGGATTTAAAATCATTTAGAATATTACGTGACCCTATGGCGTGGACAGAGATAGTGCAACGGTGTCATAGAATCATGGAGATGAAACAGCCCCCACAGAAATGTACGGGGTTGTGGTATTGTGATTGTAAGAAGGTGTTATTATGAAAAAACGATGGTCGTATGAAGATGCCGTATCTCAGGCTAAGGAGTACGTAGATAGTATCTCCGTGCCGGGGTTTGCGTTGAGCGTAGAAAAGCCGCAGGAAGGCTTAAACTTTGCTGACGTTATGAAAGCCGACAATAAACAACTTGTAGATTACCTAGTTATGTACGGGGGTTCCAAGAGTCTCTTAGAACAACACGTAGCTGACTTAGAGGCTAGGCGTGGGGCAATGGAAGCTCAGTTCGACGAAGGGTATAATATTGCAATCTTTCAGTTGAATCAAAAATATGAAGCTGAGGCAAAGAAGAAGCCTACTAGAGATCAGATGAGAGGAGAAGTACTTCTAACTAATCCAGCACTAATGGACTTACGTAGAGATTGCATTGATATAAATACAGCATACCAAAAAGTTTTGGGGGAGTTGAAGTTATACACTTCAGCTTATGCTACCGTTTCTAGAGTTGTGGCTATAAGAACTCAAGCGTATGAGGAGAAGACAGATGATCGAAGAACTTTTAGCTAAGATAAGTTATATAGAATTGGGTCTTTCAGCGTTGAAATACAACGTGATATCTGGGAATACTCATGAAGGGCTAAGGATTGTAGATGATTTAGCGCAAGTCTTGTTAGACTTCAATGAAGATTTAGAGAACGAGTCAGGGATTCCTGAATGATTGGTGGAATAGATTGTTCTTCTAAAGCTGTTCACTTAGCTATCATTGATGAGGATGAATCCATCATGGAGTTGAAGAAGTATGGTAGTAAAGAAAAGTTGGCGGAAGGGCGGTTTTATGAGATACTTGATCAAGTATATGATGATTTAAGTATAATAGATATAAGCGCAGCAGCGATAGAGTCTGCTATATACATACAAAATGCGAAGGCCACAATAGCCATTGCTTCGGTGGTAGCGGGCGTAAAATACGGTTTACATAGAAGTGGCATCTCTTTTGCGGCTGTGGATAATAATACATGGAAAAGACAAGTGTTAGGGCGTGGTAACGCCAAGAAGTCTGATATAATGGACTTCGCTGTAGATTTATGGGGGGATAGATTCCCCGAACAGGATTATGCGGATGCAGCCTGTATAGCATTATGGGGGAAAAGATATGCAAGAGAAGTTTAAGATATATGTTAATCCGTCTAAAAAAGAAGACAACACAGTTTACGAGGACAGATTCCCAGAAGGAACTACGCTGGAAGATTTAAAAGAAAAACACGGTGTAGTTATCTGGTGTAAATATCTTGCCTGTATCAACAATAAACAATTTGAAGATACCCAAAGAACTACAGGGTCATTACGAAAGAACGATAGTTATAAACCTATTGGTGTAAAAGATAATGTTTGGAAGGGTGTGTGTACCAGAGATGAGATAGGTGTGGGGTTCCAAGAATTCTTTTCCAATGGAGCTAAATTTAAAGCACCTATGTGTTTCAACGCAGCCACTAATAAGACAGGATATATGGACTTTAGTAAATTATTGCAATCAGATGGAACACCTTATGGGGGTAGCATAGATTCCCAAAATCCTGAACATGCTGCTTATCATTACGGCACGGCTGAGTACGACGATAACCCAGAATTTAAAGATCGACCAATGCCTAGTCAAGACGGCTTACTGTAACTCATGCCTAAAACTATCCCACAAGAAGTAAAAAATCGTGCTATGGAGTTATATCTACAAGATGATTCCTCAGCACGGCAAATTGCTGACGCAGTTTCTTCAGAGTATTCTGTCCAAGTAAGTAACCAAACGGTGTATTCTTGGGCTAAGAAGTATGATTGGGATTCCAAGAGAACTGACATAAAAACTAAAGCTTTGGAGAAAACTGTTGAAACGGAATCGGGTAGGCTTGCTAGGCTTCAACAGGAACACCTAGATGTTTACGGGAATATACGAGAGAAGGCTACAACTGAATTAAACAATCTCACATTCGACAGAGCTTTCGATGCTGTAAAAGCTGCATCCATAGGCATAGATGGTGAGCGGCAAGTAATTGAAGGCTTGATTAACTTACAGTTCGTACAGGACGTTATACAAATTCTAATTGATGAGATTGACGACCCTGAAATAATGCAACAAATAGCAGCTAAACTTAGACTACTTGTTTCCAACACTAATAAACCCGAGAAGGTAGCAGTCGTTGAATAAAGCGGAAACAGTTTCGGTTGTAGATGCATTAGCTTTAATGGCTGACCAATTAGAAACCAGTAAAAAATTTGCTGTTGAGGGCTTTTGGGATTTCGTAAGAGATGTGTGGTCACAAAGTTTCGACACCCCAGATTTGTTTGATGCATGGCATGTGGGCAGAATTTGTGAGGATGTAGAGTATGCGTTAGAAGAAGGTTTAAATTATGTAAGTGTGTTACCACGAGCACATTTTAAATCTACAATCTTAGGTCACGCATTCGCTGTGTGGAGACTGTTGAAGATGGGTACTAACTCCAACACCTTATACCTTTCCTACAGTGCTTCAATGGCTCAATATCATATAGGAGAGCTAAACAAAGAGGTGGTTAGAAATCCTGTATTAATGCAATGGATGGTAGATAAAACCCCTCGTGGGGATTTTACCTTCAGGTATTCAGTTGATGGTAAGATAGCTGAAATCTTGCATGGGGGGTTGTTTTCATTCAAACGTGGTCTACATGTTAACGGAGCGTTGATTGCGGATGACATCCTGCGTGACCCTGACAACCCATTAGCGGTGGGGCAGATGAATAAAATTGAAGATCATTTCATGACTGAATCCATGTTCATACCCAATCAAGGGTGTCCGATCATGGTGGTGGGAACCCCAATGATACCCGGTGACCTCCTAACTGTGTTGGAGAAGGATGACAGATTTTTTACACGGAAGCTCCCCGCACTAGACCCAGAACCGGGACGCAGGGTTTTATTTCCTAAGTTATATACTGAAAAGTTTTTACTTGATACGCAAAAAGCGAACCCTAAATCTTTTGCGTCAGAATTTTTATTGCAACCAGCATTTAGTACGGAGGCTTATTTTTCCTATGATGAAATTTCCAGATGTGAAGATGCCAACTTACGTAGTTTATCTGCTACGACAGAGCATCTCTTTGATGAAAACGACGAGATTTATGCGGGATTCGACGTAGGTAAAAAACGACACCCGTCACATTTAGTTATCTTTAAAAGGAATGGTAGGCACATAGAACAGATTCATCAATCTTTCTTAGATGGTTGGGATTACGCAGCGCAAATCGAATACCTGAATGACGCAGCTAAGAATTTCAATATTACTAGAGGTTATATAGATAATACCCGTGGAGAGTTAGAGGACAGGGGATTGAACTCTGCTTGGTTCCCAATGTCGTTTACAAGTAAGAGTAAGCATACAATGGCTCAAATTTTTGAGGACGCTGTACACAAAGGTATTTTAAAGCTGCTGCAAGATGAAAGACAGAAACAGCAGATACTCTCAGTAAACAATGATTTGAAGGCTCCGGTCACTCCAATGGGTCATGGAGATGCTTTCTTTTCTATTGGGATGGCTCTTACCGCAGCCTATGAAGCTGGTCGATATAAAGTACAAGATATAGGAAATTTAGCTACTGCTTTTGGGGACGAAAAAGAGGATGAAAGTGGGGTTAAAAAGATGATGGAAAGGTTGCAGAATGCTGGTAAAGAGGGGTATAATAACATTAACCCAGTAGAGGAAAACCATCCTGATCGCCCTAACCCTTATTGCACGATATCAGAATGTTCTCCCGCCGTATGGGTGCCTGAGAACAAACTTTGTCTATTGTGTTTACACCGAGGTCAGTAGGAGATATAAATGGTAACTTTAACTTCCCAAGCTCAACTTGTCGCTGAAAAACGATACTTCCAGAAAAATGATGCCGGTAAACCTACTGAGGATATAGATGGGTTATTCAGGCGGGTAGCTAATGCAGTTGCTAAACCTGAGAAGAATTACGGTAAGCTTGATGTAGAAGTAAAGATGGTGTCTAACGAGTTCTTTAAAATGATGAGTGACTTAGATTTCATACCCAACTCTCCCACCTTAATGAATGCTGGGACAAACCAAGGGACTCTATCAGCTTGCTTCGTTCTTCCTTTAGAGGATAGTATGGAAGGGATAATGAAAGCTGCTCACGATACAGCTATGGTTCAAAAATTTGGCGGGGGTACAGGATTTGCTTTATCCGAACTGCGTCCTAAGGGGGACAGGATTAAGACTACACATGGAGTTTCTTGTGGCCCGATAGAGGTATTGAAAACCTTATCTCGTGTTTCTTCTATGATTACTCAAGGTGGTAAGCGTGATGGCGCAAATATGGCGGTCATGAGTGTACACCACCCAGACATACTAGAGTTTATCGACTGTAAAAAAGTTGAGGGTGAGATTCACAACTTCAATATTTCCGTTGGTGTCTCAGATAACTTTATGAAATCTGTTGTAGCTGGAACACATTTCCCTCTAATCAACCCCCGTACTAAAGCGATAGTAGGAGAGTTGGATGCAAGGGAAGTTTTCAGCAAAATAGTACATGGGGCGTGGAGGAACGGTGAGCCGGGGATGATTTTTCTCGATGCAGTTAATGAGGATAATCATGTATCCGAACAATACGGAAAGATGATTGCAACAAATCCCTGCGGTGAACAACCTTTACTGGGGAATGAGTCGTGTAATCTAGGCTCTATAAACCTAGCTAATTTCGTTGAGTCTAAACCTGATGCCGCCCATTGGAAAACTGGTGTTGACTGGAACCGTTTAGGGGTGGTTGTGAAAAGTGCTACAAGGTTTTTAGATAATGTCATAGACGCTAATCACTACGCAACTCGTGATATAGAAGTTATGACTAAAAGTACTCGTAAAATAGGGTTGGGTATTATGGGCTTTGCAGACCTTCTAACTCAATTACGTATAGGGTATCACACTAAACTTGGTCGAGAAGTTGGTGGGGAGATTATGGGATTTATAAAAGATGTTGCGGATAGTGAATCTAAATCGTTATCAGATGAACGTGGTGTTTTCCCTGCATGGGGTAAGAGTGATTACGCTCCATCCCAAACTAAGTTTAGGAATGCTTGCCGCATGACGGTTGCCCCCACCGGTACGATATCCATGCTTGCCGATACCTCAAGTGGGGTAGAACCCCTGTTTGCGTTAGCGTGGCGTAAAACCAATATCCTTGAAGGGGAAACCTTATACTACGTAAATAAGTATTTTGAAAAAGATGCGAGGAACCATGAGTTTTATTCAGATGAGTTGATGGAACACATCTCTAACGGCGGGTCTATACAAGACAGACCTGACGTACCTCAATGGGCTAAGGATGTGTATGTTACTTCTAGCGAAATTTCGCCAGAAGCTCACGTTCTTATGCAGTCAGCCTTCCAAGAGTCTTGTGACTCCGGTATTTCTAAGACTATTAATTTCCCAAACAGTGCTACGATAGAGGATGTATATGCTGCGTATATGATTGCATGGCAATCTAAATGTAAGGGCATCACAGTTTATCGTTCCGGTAGCCGTGAGAAAGAAGTCTTAGTTAAAGCGGAAGCCTCAGAAGACGAAAATACTTTAGATATTACAACTTATGATTACCTAGAAC